>JAAUXU010091017.1_pt1 | contig 60762 bp, 81 predicted proteins | sample 7278151 | NCBI WGS metagenome assembly JAAUXU01 (sample SAMN14350113, study PRJNA611818) | marine sediment metagenome | isolation source: surface marine sediment (1.8m) | place: French Polynesia: Moorea | collected 2018-08
GGCATTTCGCTGGCGCAAAACACACCCGTGCCTGCGCGGCTGCGGTTGTGGCTGTGGCTGTGACTGTGGCTGCGACTGCGGCTGCGACTGCGGCGGGGAAGAGCAACTTGGGAAGAGCAACTTGGCAAGCGCAACTTGGGAAGGGCAAGTTGGGAAGAGCAACTTGGCAAGAGCAACTTGAGAAGCGCAACTTCTCCGCCGTACGTCACGAACAACACCTGTAGAATATCTACTGTACAGAGGTAAATATGTCCGTACAATCTACTACTGTGGCGTGTGCGTCACGCAGCGTTGCTGTGTTCCTCTAGACTGGATTTTACATAGAAGAAAAGAGATTCTTCACACTCCTTTCTGAGCAAGAAATGCCTCATTTTTCTTTCTTCGTCACCGATAAGGGTTTCCCATTAGCTGTGAGCCTCCCGCGCGGCGTGGCGCGGCGCGGCGTGGGGCGGCGTGGCGCGGCGCGGCGCGCGCCCAAAAGTCTGAACATATTTCAAGCGCATCCAACATGTGCTTTGGTGTGACCCGTTACCTTGACATCGCAGAGGAGGAGGGCTCAAGGAGAGTTTTTCTTCCTCCAATTTGTGTGTGGATGTGCGTCATGTACCCGGCGAGTGGGCGGCGACCGCCCGACCTGGTTCTGCCACGCCAATTACTGTTTGCAGCCAATGGGTGCACGCGCGTACAACATCGGCGCTGACGTGACTGCGGACCCGGTGTCCGAAAAGTGGTGTCACGAGCAGTGGCTGTCGGTGAAGGTCGAGTCCATCCGAACAGGGGATCGATTTCAAATGAACACTCGACTCTTCAACACGTTGCTGATAAAGCAGAGTTGGACGACTTTTGGTCTACTGGATATAGGGTCTGAAAATGAGGGGTGGACATACTATTGTCTTACCAAAGTCACTCATTTCGATCTGGTTAATTTAGACATGAGTAATAAAACATTTTCCTGTGTCCCTAGATGATTTTTTTTATTCTACACACATTAGAGAAGGTCCACTGAGCAATGCTCGTGTTTCTCCTGTGATTAACGTGTCATTTCAAGAGTTACTAATTAACAAACGATTACATGATAAAAAGCTACTGATTAACAAAAGCTAATATAATAAAAAAAGCTACTAATAAAAGCAAAAACTTGCTCGAGCCGCAGGTCAACGAATCCTTCTGTCTGATTTGGCTTGCTGTAGTGATGTACGTGGCGCAGTAGGACAACTGAAGCTGACTCGACTTTCTCGGACGTGAGATTGCTCTAGCTGAAAAGCCCAATCACGATTCCATGTTAAGCCGAAGAAGTGTCCTGAAACGGATGAATAAGCCAACTCCACTCGTCGAGTGAGCTCTACTAGAGTCGTATAGCGTTTGCCCTCCTTCTTTTGGTAGGGCCCTACTTTAAAGCCAACTGCTGCTGCTCAAATTTGCCGTTTTGGAGCCTAAAATATGAGCCAAATTGACCTTGTGCCCTGTGAGCTAATAGTATATATAAGACAGACTCGACGTTTCAGGTCGAACCCAAACTCGGGCTCGGTACATCTTTAGCTTCCTGTCAGAAAACAATCTGGTCTCCTCTCAATTTCTTGGTAGGGATGTGCGCGAGCCGATCGGGGAGAGATCCGGGATCCACTTTGGCCGAACCGGCCAAAGTTTGGGGTCGAACCGTCCAGGCGTTACAAGGAGTGCCTTTCGCTCAGCCTGTGGTACATAAGAAACAACGTGACTCTTTGACTTCTCTGTGCTCTGGCAAGTGCTTGTTAGTTCAAGCTACCGATTCTGACTCAAGCTCAGTCCAAGCCAGACTCACTCATCGGAGTCGTTGGAGTCAGCTGAGCTTGTCATCACCTCATTCTAGCCTTCTTTTGTAGTCTGACTGAACAGTTCTCATGCAGAGGCTCGTTACTCTTTTCAACTCTTACTTATTTTAGTCCACGTAATCGATCACTCTCTTATTTGAGCTTAACTTTTGCCAATCAATCAACAGCCTGAAGTTCATCTGAATGATGATCTCTATTAAGAACCGCCGCGTTGACAAAACTTACAAGACCTTTTAGCGTTTGACGCAGCTCTTTTCCGGAAGTGGCTCCAATTTTTCTCTAGGCTGTCATCAAATTCGCTGTTTGCAATGGTCCAACACGCAGCAAAGTTGTACAACGTGTGTGCTGTCCTGGCTCCACTATGTAATCAGTCGGACGTACCAGGCCTCAGAGAGGCTGGAGGCCTGCGTCAGCAAGGAGGGTGGCCTCTTTGAGGTTGCACCAACGATGACGTGCATTATTTTATCATGTGTAAGACGAGTCCCAAATTTGGGAAGTGATCATTTAAAGAAAGCTCTATTCCAATGCACAATCTGACGCAGAAACGATTTACACTTGACAAACGTTGATGTCTGGCCAGCGAGTCACGCTTCCGAGGCGTGCTTAGTATCAAAGGAATTCCTAAAGTGTCAAGTTTTTGATCATTACGGAATTTTGAAAATCCGATCACTTCTTGTGACTCGGGGCATTTCTGTGCAATGAATGACTTTGGAGCTTGTTTGCCGTTTTTCTTCCCAACATTTGGGTCTCTTTTTTATCAACTTCATTTATTTTAGAAGTCAGCCTAAGTCACACAGCACCACCTCTGGACAATCGTTGGTGACTGTCACTGTCGTGAATATGACAATGCCGCGGACGCTCCTGGCGACGACGCTAACGCTGAGTGATCGGTCAAGGATGAGGATGCTGTCGAGGTTGAGTATGACGCTGAGAATGATGTCGACGACAATTTGAAGCCAGCAAACTATGCAAAACCAGGTTTCTACTCAGAACAAAGAAGTTACTGAGGAAAAAAAATTTCTTCTTCCAAATCAGCATGCATTGCACAAAAAGGCCCACCGAATTACCAAAACTGGTAGGATTTTCAAAATTCCCAAACAATAACTAACGGCCCGGAGTATTCTTTTGGTACCAAATCTTATATCTCCGGTGAAGGCGACGACGACGAGTATTTAGAGCTGTTTAATTTGACTGGAGCACGTTTAAGAGCTTAGACAACTTTTGAACATTGCAGCCTTAAAATGCATCTGGCAGAGGGCACACTACACTCTTCATGCCTCGCTGCCTTCTTCTTCTTCATTTTGGTCAGACTCATCTTCTTGCTCTTCTTCATTGCCCTCAATTTCTTGCTAAAGTTCTCTTCCCCACCTGTTGCTCAATGTGTTTCCTGTACTACAGAAACGTAGTGAAAGGTAGGAGTCATGAAGAGATTTGGCAAAACCTATTTATAATATAGTTTAAACGAGTATTCTCTCAGTCACATAATGTAAGTCCACTTTTGCTTGGGAGCTTCCGGATGACCCAAAATGTACAGTGCCGAGGAAACTTGTGTCTTAACATTTCTTGAAGAAACTTTTTTTCATCCAAGCAACTGATTCTTGATGATAACATGCCAGGTGAGGTGGATTCTTAAGTTGCTCTGGGCATTATGCTGACAAAGCCTCACCAGTTGCTCCTCATGCGTGAGCGTGCTGGTGAAGCGAAATGTCACTCATGATGACAGAAGGATGGCAGACTACAATGTACATGTGTTTTTGGTTTGAGCCTCGCTCCAGCTCAAGCTGATCTGGACCTGCAGAAGCTTCCAGGGTTGACTAACAATTACACTCCTTTTCCTTTCTCTATCAACTGATGCAAGTCCGATGAAATATCCAGAAACACCGAAGTAACTCCAACAAGACTCGTCCACTGCACCTGGACGGAGCAGGCGACCAACAAGCACAGCATGAACAATTGCCCGAAAATGTGAGTAGTCGTGTTTATTTCTTTGTAGGTATAATTTCATCAGCCGACCTCATTCTTTCTCGGAGGAAAAATAACAGTGTATCGCGATTACTCAATGCGCTCCTTAGAGTATTGTTCACAACTACTATGCTACAGTACGCGTAAGTACTGGTAGTTGTAGGCATGTACATGCTACCTTACTGCATGCATGCGCTCTGTAAGTAAAGCGAGGTCCCTCATCAACGGCAGAAGTCTGATAAAACTATGGTGCAGGGAGCTTTAGTAAGGGGAAAGTGCGCAGGCAGTGAAAGCACAATTTGTTCGTCTCGGGATAAGCTTACTTAAAAAAAACCCTCTTTACTCGACTAGAAAGTGACCTTGCTTAGATTGTACGAGCCGCTGGAATGAAGAAGCGCTGGATCATGTGACAGTGTGAAAGCCTGTGATGAGCTCCAGTGCCGCCACCTCCTCCTCCTCCTCCTCCAAGCAGCTCCAAAAGCTCATGTAAATGAGTACATGGAGGTGCTGCACCTGCTCGGAGACATCTCGGGCACTGTGAGTTCACCTCCTTGCTCATTGCATGTACACCAATATTTCTAGTCGAGTAACAAATCAACCTCTTGCAGCACGTGAGCTTAGTAGCATTTGTCACTTTGAACGGAACTGAAACAAAGAATACGATTCATGCCAGTTTTACCCACTGCTCTTTCGCTTGATAAGTCATTCGGACGGAACGAGCTGCTCCTGCTGGCAAAATAATAATCACTATAGTAGTACACAGTCCTATGATCACAGGGTCGCAGAATAGCTCTTTCGTCAAGTCTGGGCTCACGAGACCATGCCAAAATTTCTTGCCCATGGAGAAGTTGCCAGATGTTCATGCCTCCTTCGATTGTGTCCACCCGAAGATCCATCCTCGCTGTTGTCTTCCTCGTCTTCGTCATCATCGTCCTCGCCACGACCGTCTGGGAAATCGTGACAGTGCAGGAGATGGCAGCGATTGCACACCCGGACCGGCCGCTCCATGCCGAACTGAGGCAAGGCCAAATTATGACTGGAGCAACGGTTGCAGAAGACACGTCCACAATTCCTATGGACAAAAACAACAGGGCTGCTGTACACACACTCTATCAGAAGCTCGTGGTACCGTCTGCTTTCACGTACATACATAGTAATATATACCTGCGTATACAATAAGACCCTATAAACTTACCGACAGTGATGTCTTCTTCTAAACATGGTGAACTGGAAGCCGCATCCCATGCATGTCGGAGCCATGTCATCAGGAACCCAGGGAGGGGGACTCAACAGGCTTCCCGACCCGTTTACCTCCACTGGGGATGAAACACTTCGTCTGCCAGATCCACCACCACCACCTACGGCGCCAGCTAGCACTTGCGGTGACGGCGGATAGTTGAAGGTGGCATCGGGCACAACGGATTCATGTGGGAGATCGCGCGGTGTAGTTGCTGTTGCCAGTCGCCTCGGGCGTCTGGGCCGGTCGGTCGGTTGTTGTTGTTGTTGTTGCTGCTGCTGATCTTGCACTTGTTCCCCGCCGCTCGCAATGCCCAGCAACGTCGGCTCGCTTTGGTAAAAGTCTCTGTCACTATGAGAATTCGCGGCGATTGCTACAGCGGCGGCCGCCCCGCTTGTCATGTGTTCCTCCTCCTGACGAAGCTGTAGGTTCAGATTCTGGGCGTACACTGGCCCCGGCGTCGGCGCCGCCACAGTCAGCGCCTGCTGGTGCAACATCCCACTGCCATTGCTTCCCTCTTCTCCACTGGATCCGGCCGCGACGGCTCCTCCACGCCTGGCGTCGTTCTCCACGGGCAGGAAGTCCGTAACCAGTGAGTGACTCATCTGCTCCTGCAGGGCGTCCGTAGCTAGATCCACCGGGAAATGCTCCGGCAGACTCAACCCGAATGTTGCGGGGGCAGATTGTGGCGGTGGTGGTGGCCTTCCTAGTTCGGTTTCCTGCTCTTCTCCCTCCAGTTCTTCGTCATCGTCGTCTTTGGCGATGTGACTGTCCGGCTCGTCCTCGTCTTCTTCATCGTCACGAGAGACGTTGATGGCAAAGACGTTCTTTAGAATGGACCTGCAACGACAGTGCATTGGATAACACCACGGAGTCTCACCAGGTGGTGTGGTCTTACCTGAAGTCTCCAGCGTAGTTGCTCTGCAGCTGATCTGCTGCTCCCGAGATGCAGACATACAAACGGTGAAGCAAGTCTTCAGTAGACTTGAACTTTGATCGGCGATCTTTTTGGTACCTTATAAAAAAAAAGCCGATCGTTTTTGGTCTTGTTTCAATAGTAGCAGTACTGCTGTTCTTACCTCAACGGCAACCTCCGACTATCCCTCTTGGCATTATGGCGCTTCAATCGCTGCCTCGGCCTGGGGCTATAGCTGTTGGGCTCCCCGCTGCCGTTCTGTTCCGCGGACTTGGGGGGCTCAGTAACAGCCTGATGTTGCGTGGTCGTCGCTGGATCGGTGACCTCTACTTTTACCTTTTGAGGCATGGCGGAAGAAGAGGAAGAGGAGGAAGGCGACTCGTTCCCGACGGCGTTGCTGTCGCTTGTGTTGACCTGACGACGTCGGGGCGTTACCTGGATGAGGGAGAATGTGCCAAGTGAGGAGTGCACGATTAAAAACATTATGAAGAGCATTTAGTTCTTGCCTTGATCTCTGGGTCTGTGCAGTCGATCTCTACCTCGGGGGAGGAGAACCCGCTTCTCCTCCTCACCCGACGAAGAGACTGTTGATGCAACTGGTAATGGGTGGCTGAACTCGTCGCTTTTTTCTTTTCTTTCTCTTCATCTTGGGTCTTTTGATCCGAAGCCTCCTTTTCATTTGCTGTTACTATCTCTATCGCCCTCACCACAAGATCGTCCACGATGCCTTTGGCCATCTCCTTGTTTTCTCTCTTGGCATGCCTGTAATCAAGGATTTTGGGCAAGCTGGCAAAGAATCCAGACATTGACACTTTTGGACAGACACGACAGCACTTCGGCTCAGTACAGCAAAATGTAAGAAGCATCTGTAAGAAAGATACCTTTCTCTTCGTCTCCTCCTCCTTTCTTCTTCCTTATCCTCTTCCTCTTCTTCCTCCAACTTTTCCTGGAGTTTCTCCGCTTGCGCACGGCCTTCCTCGGACTTTTCCCTAGTCTCCAGCATCCGCTCCACCTCTTTGAGCTTGGTGGAGATGTTGGCGGGTTCCTCGTGCTGGCACAGTAGCATTTCAAGCACTAAGACCTACGACACAAGGGAAATCCATGTTAAAAAACGTAGCCGAAAGGAATCTAAGCAGAACTCACTTCATGCGGCGCCAACGTCAATAGCAGCTCTTTGATCTTTCTAAGCAAGTTCTTAAATGGCAGGAACAGTTGGGGAAAATCTGAGCTTCCTCTGTCTACGTTGAGTGGACCCTCAGGGCTGACGAGTAGGCCATATACAATGGCCAAACGTGGGACAGCAAACATCAGGCTGGGCTCGTACAGGTCAACGTCTTCCTGCGATATCATCTCCTGGAAAGTGTACTTTCATCAGTGCACACTGCGTTGAATAAACTAGATTTCTCTCTCTATCCCTCACCTGCTTAAGTCCCCGCTGAAGCGTTTCGCTGAACAACACGACCAAGTCTTGATGAAGATCGAATTCTTTTGGTGTCTTGACGTGGACCATGCACTGTACGTACGCCAGCTCAAAGTCGGCAAACAGGCGGTCGAAGATCTTGAGGTTCTCTCTGATCTTCTCAGTGTACTCAGGCTGGGGTGAAAGGCACTGCTCGCGTAAGAGCGCGCGCACGCGCTCCAGACTCTTTGTGACTGCGCGCGCCAGTGGGCGCATCGAGTCGGACTCGCGCTCCTTGTTGAGGATGGACGATCCAGCGGCCAAGCACTCGGCTCCGAACCACAGTTGACCAGCCAAGTTGTCCGTCATGATGTCATCTGCAAGAGAGGCAGGGGGGTCAACTAAACGCCCGGACTGTTCCTACAAGGCCCAATACAATGATGGAAATAGAGGCTCAGACAGGTCATCCAAAGTGTCCGGCAACCTCCAGGACCACGACACTCCCAAAGAGAGTCTCACACTCAGCAACAGAACTTTTTCTGTGCTTGCTCTTGACATATTTACAGTAACTCAAGTAGATACTTATGCCTTGCAAGTGCAGCATGTACATTACGCTGTCCGAATGTAACCTAAGACTAACACGTGTGCAGCAGAGTACCTACGCTCGTACACCCCACCTCGAAGCTAGCAAGCAATATTGCCGCCCATAGTGATCTGCTTCAACACATGCCGCAACTGGAACACGTTACGAGATTCTACGGTTCTGTATGTCCTTTCGATGTACCATACGTGCGAGTATTTCTGCACAAACAAGTCATATGAGCATGTTTCTCATATTAACGTGATGTCAGCTCGATTTGCTGCACGAGTCCAAAACCTTCATTTACCTGGAAACTTAGCCCTGAACTCCCTAGCGCCAGCGGCGGATCCAGGTTCTATCTCTTCAAGCATCTTGTTGCACACTCCCAGCAGTTTGTCTTGGCAGGCCCTCAGCTTGTTGACCAGGCAGGTGCATCGCTCTGGATCCTTGCGCCCGTCGAAAGAGTCCAGCTCTGCGGCCACAGCATTTAAATTCAGATCGGCGAAGTAGAACCGCGCCATCAGGGACGGATCCGACCTCTTCGGTCTGTACAGCAGCTCACGGAAGTAGTTCACCGTTGACGCCAGCGACATCTTAACTGATCAATTGCCTGCAAAGAAATGGACTCGTTATTGTCGTACGAATGCGTGTCCCACCGTCATGGCATAAACTTGGCCCTGGAAGACTGACTTAGCACGTAAGCATGCACATGTGTGTGCACGATGAGCTCCACGTCGGGCTCATCGACTTCCAGACGGAGGCATCAAATATGTAGAAGGCAAAAAAGTGTGCTCACCTAAAAAAATCAATGCATAATGTAGAACAACGCTTACGCGAGTGCTGTAGGTGCCTACGCAGTAATGTTCAGTGGGCGATTGTGGGGAACATGGCGAAGCTGGCGCCGAAGGATCGACTGGTGATCGCTTCCTCTGGCGAGGGAACACGTTAAGAGCATTCCCGGCGGTGACGCACAAAGAGCAGATGGCTCAGGGAGGAAATTGCGTACAATTTACACGCACAAAGGCGGAAGTGCGAAAAAAAAGAAGCGATGGAGGCCGCTCGAAGCAGCCTCGTCTGCTCGTCCTCGCGCCTCACGCACTCGGAGGTCTCGGAGCTGGAGGAGGGGACCCGACGATAAACCCCAAACGTGATGTTCACCTTCAAATTCCGATGAGTGTCTCGGCGTTGTTCTTGGAGTCGTCCTGTCGTTTTCTGACCCTCCCGTCCACGGCGGCCTCCCTCACGGCCGCCGCGACCGCCTCGCCGAGTCGTCGGATGTCGTCCTAGACAAAAGAGTTCCTTGTTCCTTTCTTCGGTGTCGTTGTCTTAATCTTCTGACTGCGCTGGAGCAGGCCAAGGAAGCGCCCGACCGACTGATTTTGCTCACTTGTCTGCTGCTCCACCAGACTGGCTAGCTCGGACAAGTGCTAAGGTAACAGCAGCAGCGACAAAGCTGCCGCCACCGCCGGGGTGGCCTAGGCCGAAGGACACAGCGAAGGAAACGCCAGCAGCAGGCGAGACCAGCGAGACTAAAGGAGAGTCCGAAATCCCTATCCGGAAGATCTCGTACCTGGACAGGGAGAGAAAGGCTTTGAGTCGTGGCTCGCGCATCTCTGATAATTTATGATTTAGACATTCTGTTTGTACTTTAAAACTGCAAGTAGCAGGTGCATAAATGCTAATACGGGCCCAGGAAGTCGATCGAAGAAAACCCGTTGGTGTTGCAACACTTTTCGCAGTCGTCGCTTTCTGGCGATGTTAAATGAGATATTATTACACTTGGTGTGTCCGTTAGTTAGTAAAAGGTTGCTGTACTATATAGCGACTTAAAGAATTCTGTTATATTTTACAGCACTCTTCTTGTCCCTTGGCACCATCTACATCAACATAAGAATGTGGGAACCCTTGGTACGGAAAGCAAAAACAAGGCAAGGGACAGGCACTTTGGCACTACCAGTGGGTTCTTATATAAATGACTGCTCTAGTCCAGTGAGCTGTTATGTAAATGGCTAGTGACGCGTCTCGCCGGCTGACGGCGTGACATTGGTCACGTGACCGACGGAGTGTTGACTGGTCAAGAGAAATGAGCAGGCGAAGCGTCACCGCTCAACAAAGCAAGACAGTTCCATCGACTGCGTCCGGGACGCCTGACAAAGAAGACCTTTAGTCTTGTCAATTCAACTTTCAGCCATGTCCGATTAACAGGACAGCTTTGCTGGACAGCTGCTGGTCCAGTCCCTGGAACAAAGTTCTTCAGAAGTGCCTTGACATGAGGGCTCCAGAAGAATCTTATGGCTGCTCCAGAAGGGTCGCTGTAATGGTCGACGTCTTCAGACCAGAACTGCAATGCGTTCTGTGAAGTTTGTTGTTGTCGCTAGAAACCTATGCGGAAAGATGCGTTACAAGCGCCCTGCAGAGCGGCGGCAGTTGGAGGAACTAAGAAATGTCTTTGAAACACCCGGTGTGAAAAACAAAATTTTGAAATTTCCAATTTGAAAAGGGCCGGGAAATTTCAAGCCTCTTCGGTGTGTCACTCTCTGCAGTTGGCCTTTTGAGCACTATGCCAGTACGCTTTGCTAGAGAGCGATGCTAATTCTAGCCACCCCTACGATTCACGGCCAGACTTTCTCTATTGCTGTTGTTAAAAAGGAAACTATAACGATGGCCCAATAGATTGCCATAGCAGGAGGGAGGGAAGGGAATTCCAACAGAGGTAACAACTAGACCAGGGGCCACAGCTAAGGCTTTCCTTTCTAGGCCGATAGATCCGACCATGATCTGTATTTCTATTGTTTGGCCTAAATTCTTGAAAGAAATGAGGCGTGAATTAAGGTCCTTGGTCCAAGGGATTGCTTCCAGGCAGCCAACCTATTGAACACCTCTTTTTCTGTTGTTTGTGCTACTGTCCTAGTGTCTGCTGTTGTTCATGCAAAAGACTCTAGCAACTTGGGTAAGGGACGTGTACACAATGGCAAGGACATATTGGAGTCAATACTATCGACAGATTGAAGAGAAAAAAAGTACTTCCCCCAAATGAGGGGAGAAGTGCGAGGATTCATCAATGCATGTAAAACTTGTCAAAGGAAAGGCTAAACCACGGAAGACCTGGATACCCACATCAGGATACTCTGGAGATGCCTTTTGTAAATGGCCGGAGCTTTTGCATTAAAAATGGCGGCCACAATGACAGTGGCACAAACACTGGAGAAAGAGACATTTAATAGACTCAGCTACATGGGACCAATTCATATGGACCAAGGGCCTCAATATTCACTTCTCACTTTGTCCAAGAATTGGATCCGACACTAGAAAAACAAATCATGGACACAACCAGGTACAACCTGACTTGGTAATGCACCAAGGCCTAAACCAAATCTTAAGGTCATTAGCCTCAGATTACAGTAATCCGGATGCATGGAAAGACCGGCCACATGCCGCCTTTCGGCTCTGTGCGACAGATAAGTACCTTACTAACGACCGGGTTAGTACCTTACCAAATTATATTTCGAAAGGAATTTTCTCAGCGCCAATAGACTAAGACACCTCCTGGACCGAAAGAAGACCGGAGTTTACCAAAGTATCATGACTACCTGAGGTGTCTCCAAGGCTACATAAGAATGACGCAACGATACGTAACAGAGAACCAGACTCTGGAAGTAAAACGACAGTGTCGGCTAAAGGACTACCAGGATCGGCACCACTTCACGCCAGGAGTGAAAGTGTTGCTCTTCACTCCGGCAAACAAGATCGGTATTGCAAAGCAACTTTCCGCACATTGGGCAAGACCCTAGCTGTCATGTTCGCATTTGTGCACAACCCACAGAAAGCAGGACATTGATTTGAATAACATCAGACCTACGTACAGTGGAATGAAGGGCATCAGGGTTGAGAGTTAGTGAAGGTCGCATGAATCCATGCAACGAAAGCAATAGACGAACAGCTTCAGCCTCAGCACCACTCACCCACGGTGGGACATGACATCGACATGAATGATGATGAATAAAAGGAAACTATACCGACATCCGCATCTGCTGAACAAACCAACCCTTTAAGTAGACCATTCCAGGCTCCGGCAGAAGTAGCAGGCCCGCGATGACGATAAGACTATGAAGGATCAACACAATAAGGGCACCCAACAACTCTGTCCTCGAGCACCAGAACCTAACTAAATGGACAGGCCACAACTAAATCACCATATCGTAGGGCCAAATACGGAGAAAGACCGCCATAACCGCACCATACCGCACTATTCACAGATGACGACATAACTATATACGGCGGTTCGCGTCAAGAAGCCCTCTACGGCCCTTTGTCGATTTCGCTGCTGGAGCTGTCAAACTCGCGAGAGCAGCAAAATCGACAAAGTGCCGTAAATAGGCCTTGATGAGAACCACCGTTTGTAAACTGACGACAGATTTTCAGTTTACGTGCGCCAGTTCTGCCCTCCGGCTCCAGCTCCACTGGAGACTGGAGTGTCCAGTCTCCAGCGGAGCTGGAGCCGGAGGGCAAAGTAGATCAAGCGTCCGCCGAAGCCCGGAAAACGTTTTGACACGTAAACTGACAACCCGACATCCAAACAATGGCATCGATGTCGTCAGGATCCTTCCTCTCCGCAGAAGACAACGTCTACACAGACCCCGATTATGACACAAAGTAACGTAATTACATTGTACATAAGCCGTGCATCACTGTTTCTTGCTTTACTTCCAGAAATAAATGACAAAGTTACCGTGAAATTGCCAAGGAGCAGGGGGACATGTGAAAGTTTTGATTAATCCTGCTCACTCACTGTCTCTTTTCATCAACATGATCTCCCTCGCCTAGACCTGAACTGGACTGCAGCTACTTCAGACCACTACATAAGTCCAAGTACGCGGTTGCGACAGCCGTGCCATCCACGACGAACCGATATCTCTTCTCGAACAGGGCTATCGCCCAGAAGGAGACCATAAGGACGCAAAGAATGCAAACCTACAACTCCTTAGAAGTCCAACAGCATCAACAAGTGGAAGCCTAACAAAGCGACATCAGGCGAGCGGCAGGAGTAACTAAATTTCAGATACAACAGCTCACCCAACCACACACGCACACACTCAGACGGACCTTTTTTGTGCAAGACATTGGTTTTTTTGATACTATGACTTGATATTATATATATATTATAGAATTCTTCATAAATGATGTGCATACGTATATGTATCTAGTGCAGAGCAGCGTATATAAATTCTTGCTTGCATCGGTGTCCCTCCATTCTATGTCTCATTCAAGTGTCTCTTACACACTCACTTCTGGTGAGCAGTTGTTCTTCTGGCATGCGTTGTACTTCCGACGGACATTGTACTTCCGTTGGACGTTGTACTTCTGGCGTGTGTCGTAGTTGTGGCAGGCATTGTGCTCGTAGGGTGTGATGCACTTCTGGTTAAAGTTCTCACCCTGGACGATATTTAAATGCTGTAGGCACTAGAGTTTTTGAGTCAAGTCGGCGCAAGACGACCCGAGGACTGCGTCCATGCTGATGTTGATTAGTCAAGCTGAGGTCCATCCATCGTGTTGAGGCTGAGGTTGAGGTTGAGACTGTGGTCGAGGTTGAGACTGTGGTTGAGGCTGAGAAAGAGGCTCAGGCTGAGAGTGACACTGAGGCTGAGGTTGAGATTGAGACTGAGGCTGAGGGTGATTGGGTGGGTGCCTACGATGGGCAGGGGGTGACACAGAAGAATCCTTATTGTTTCCCTTCCCCCGGTCGGAGGAAAATTCTTTACGCGACAGCCATCTCCTGCTTAATACTACAACAAGGATGCAAAACACAAGCACAAGGACCACGACTCCAATTATCACTAATACAAAGGCACCAACGGTCAAGCAGACGGCATCACTCTGTTTTTTTTGAGTCCCCCAGGGCACTTTGACCACATTGGACACCGCGCCACGGTTGCCCTCATTGTCCACGGTCACTAGGGCCACATAGTTGTCCTATGAATGGAGGCATGCGCCAGGTTCAAGAGGATTTCTGTTTGTTCAAGGTTGTGGTTTAGTTCACCTGGTCCTGAATTAACTGGGCTGAGCTGGACAGAGTGAGAACGTGATTTGATCCAGGTTCCCCAGGTGTCAGTGGGGACTCACCGGACTCTGGGATGATGAAGTCAGAGTTGGAGAGGTGGGAGCACTTGTTCACGAAGGCTTCGGGACTTGACAAATCTTTTCTGTCTCTGGAGAAACAAACCTCCAAAATGGCCGCTGGTAGAGGAGGCATAAATATTAACTTATGATCATACGACAGTAATCCCTCAATTACCTGGACCACCCACTAAGCCATCATCGCCAACCTCCGTAAATGTCAGGGTCACATCGTTCTCTAGCGTCAAGTCATCGACCTGGGTGTGTAGCATGAAAGCTATGATTGTTTTGACTGTGCTGTTGAATGATGATTAAGAGTTATTTTGATACGTACCCGACCCGGTGGGATTAAGTCCCTGATGGCAACACTGACAGCTTTAGAAGTGGGCCCAAGTTCGCCACTTACATCCTCATTCGCCACGGCCAACCAAATTATCTGGATGTTCTTGTCAGTGCTGTAGGACATGCTACAAATAGTATCACACTTACCGATTCCATAGTGAAGACTTTCTCGCGGATGCCAGCAAGGATGTCAATGATGATTATCTTGCGAGATCCAGGATCTACTGGCTCAAGGTCATTACTCTCTGGTGCCAAAATTGCCTTGGTGACTCTCGTTTGGTTGCTCAAATCGCTGAGCAGGACAAACACATCCTCGGACATGCCGATGTAGTAGGCAAAGGCTGGAAAAAGTCAACCAGTAATGCTGTGTAATGCTGTACAGTAAGTAGGGTGGCACCCTAATTTGAAATTGACCCAGAACAGCCAAAAGATGGTGCGGCTGACCATATAAACCTCCCTGGATATAAAAATTTTTCTCCCACCCCCACCAAAAAGTGGCCGTAGGCTGCCGAAGATCCCTGCCCTCAAGGAACTTCTGCAGCTGCAGTTGTTGGTCTGATGGAGCTACCCCTGAAATTTCACTAATACTAAGGGGTATTTTGAACAAAAAAGTATAACATAGCTTTTTTGGCTTGTTTAGTAATCTCTTGACTTTGCTTAGTAAAAGTGCCTGCAAAATGCACAGGAGAGTGCTTTTCCACAAATTCCAAAAAGAGCCACTTTCATGCAAAATGAACATCACTCCAGTACAGGTTGCCCAAAAGATCTCAGGAGGGAGGGTAAGAAGGATTTTGACATTACTTTACTAAGCAAAGTCAAGAAATTGCTGGACAAGTCAAACAAGCCATTTTATACTTTTTGCAGTGGGAGGCTGGTATCGCGGGAAATTACAGCCCTGTCTCATCTCCATAGAATATCATATCTGACGCGTAGTCTTTCATGAGCGTTGGCCATGTCTCCTCCACCCACTTGTCACAAGCAGCCTGATCAGCATCTCCTATGTCCCCATCCACTGCTCCACAGACAAGGTTGTTTCTCCTACAGAAGCGGTCAAACCATCCATTTGTGGTCTTAAAAGTCTCATCATGGAGCTGGGCAGTGAACGCACTGGCCTTCAGCCTCAACAGCTCTCCACTTAGAGGAGCCTTGTTCCCTCTGCTATGTTGAATGAACATCAGGAGAGCTGTTTCAACAGCCGGAGCCTTTCCCATTCATTTGAAGAGCTTGGCCCCAACTTCTTGACGTCACTTCTCATCTTCCACAACTAGCTCAGCGTTGGCAACTTTAGCTCCAGCTCTTGGCCTGCGTCTTCTTACTTGGTTCCTGGCAGAAGTGAATCACACTTCTTGAGCAAGATCAGTTTCTCGTAGTTGGACAAGCTCTTCTGCTTCTTGGGGGCTTTGGAGGCTGCCATCGTGGTGGCTTGTTTGGTTTTTTTCCCTGCTTACCTGTGCTCTTGTTCTAGATACCCAACGTTTCCATCTTACAGCCTAATTAAATAAGTTTTGGATATGGTGACACCCCCTTTAGGGACACTTTGACGCTGCCCCAGTAGTATCGCTATGAGCAGGTTACACTGTGCATGCATCTACCCCCTGACAAAAAGGAAAATGTCGTGTGATTACTAGAGAGTGAACAAGTGTGAATAATAATTGCCGTAAAAAATTACTGTTTCAATGCAAATGGATTTAAGGCAAAACTTCAATACTTGGTCCTTTTTGATGACTGGAAGTGACATATTTTGCCTTGGCTTTTTGTTTGCTGAAGGGGCGTACATCAGACCGATTGATGCGGACCGTGTACAAGGAGTACGTACACTTCTGCTCGTTTTCCCCTACCCTAGATGGCAAACACGTGAGAACTGAGCGAGTGGTGGTGGCGTTCAGGGCATGCACACCTTCAAGCCCACCTTGATTTGTCCTCCTTTCCATGGCCTTGGCAATGCAACTTACTTTCTTGAGTCTGACGGGCCCAGTGAGGTTTCGGAGGTGTGCTAAGTTGAAGGTCATGTAAACTAGCCAGCCGCTCCCTGGCGAGTGCCTGGCGAGTTCACTCGCACGCGAGGTCAATATATTCTTTGCGCCCCTCCCCACAGAAGTGGCAGGTTTTTTTAGGGAGAGTATCTACCTTACCACCAATGTAGTTTGGGTAGATATTTTGCCCCTTTTTTTTGAAGGGGGGGGGGGGCATGGGGGGCATGCTCACACTGAGGCAAGATACAAATTTTCGAAATTTAAGCTGCAAGGGCTTGATTTCCAAGAAGAGAAGCTGACTGAAGTCATGAGAAAGAAAAGCACCATAGAGATTTCCAGAATGCGGACCAAATGCTCCAGAGAGAAGAGGCCAAGTAGCTTTCTCAAGTGAGTCCCGCTACTGCTCCTATTAAGTATTGTCTGATTGCATCTGTGGATGTTGATGGCCCTTTTTCTCAGTTGAGTCATGCTTTTTCTGACAAGGACAATTCTTTCTGAAAAATTTCATGAGAACCTCACCAAAGCCATCATTTCAAGCTATTTTCACGCTGGCCAGGAATAAAATCGACACTAAGCATCCAAATCGACATTCTACGTAGGATTTCTTAGAAATGTTTGAGATATTTTGGCCTTATTTCCAAATATAATTATGAGGCTAAAAGTCATTTAATCTTCCCTAACATGCTCACTGATCGAAAGCCAGTTATGACTCAACACTTACGGGTTACGGTGAAGTCATCCTTTGGGGAGGTGAATGTAATGGTGAAGGTCTCCAGGCCGCGATAGATGACCAAGTCAGTAATACGACCAAGGCTATATAAATTTTCCGTGGTATTGACATTGCGAACCTGGTCCAGAAAATAGGAGCTGAAGTCTGTATAGTTCTCCACAGTTTTGTTGACTCTTTCAGCATACCTTGAAGGTTCCTCCAACAGCTTCCCTCTCAAAATCTCCAGTCTTGGTAGAAGGAACTGATATCTCGGAAATGGCATCGCTGCCACAACAAATGGGTGGCCCCCGATGTAGGTCTTCTGGGTGCAACCAGAATGACCTGGACATCGGACATTGTCTACTTGTATCTGGGCCCACCGAGGGTGCCGTCACTTTCTTGCTGATGATGAATCCGTTGTTGACCTCAGTGTACTCATCCCCAAACACTTCGCATTTGAGTGAGTAGCGGCCGTTATCAGTGAAGTCTGCATAAGACTTGGAGTAGATGCCATCATTTGCCACGAGGTCGGCATCCCTTCCGTCGTCAAAAAGTCGAACTCGAAGATCTTTCCCCTCTCTTGTTGTAATTTTTGCCCTGAGCATGTTGATGTTCTTACTCATGTTCTCTCTCTGCCTCCATCATAGGGTTTTACTTACGTCACCAGAGCATTCATGACTGGATAGTTGCCTCGCCTGACTTGTGCAAAGAATGACAATGCTGATTTCTCGAGGTCAAGGTCATCTGACATGGGTAGATGTAGATAAACATGGTATGTCAATTTTTCATCCCTCACAGGAGGTGATCCATTATCCTTTAGTCATTTTTAGGCCATAAGTTTGTCCAAAAGCATATTCAACGGGTGGAGGCTTTATGAACAGCATCAAAGAGAAAACTTTTTCCCCACCAGGGCCAAATTTTATTGTCAAGATTCCCAAAGCCAAGTACATTAGCACTTGTCAACCCACGTGTTCCCAATGCAGTGTGCTAAGGGGCTAGAACAAAGTGCAACGAATCTGTCAGGTCCATTCGAGGCACCTGAGTGGATGGTTTGACCGAGGATAACTAAATGACATCCAGCACAACTTGCATATATGGACCTACGAGGGTCATCGACAACACCTTACCCACATTAACCCAGCAAGTGGTTTCAATGGGCAGACTGTCCTTTGCAGCCTTTGAAGAGATCACAATGTCTGCGAAATCCAGTGTTCCTCCTGTGTCGAGTGCAAAGCCGTAAGTGCCAGGCTGAAATTATAACACTGGTGCCGTGGGTGTCAGATGCTGTTGCTGGGGCACCTCTCACCTCAAGGTCGCCAAATGTAGCCACATATGCCAGGTCCTCATCGTTGGGAGAAAGGGCAGGCTCCTTGGGTTGTCCGTCAGGGAGGAGGAACAAGAACGCCCGAAGAAGTGTAGAAAGGCTATCACGCTTCTGATATTGAACTCGTATTTGAACATCACGGCCAATGGTTTGGTCCACGATGAACTCATCAATCTTCTCGCTGGTGCTATAGTCGACCACTGACACCCTCTTGATCTAGGGCATTCAGTTCAATAAGCCTCGATGGTGGGATCAACACTTTTCTTTTTTCCACTCACCACTATGTCCACTTCTTCGGTTGGCACAGCAGGCTGGTAGGTGAGGGATCCTGTCATCGCATCGATGAGGTGCTCAACCCCCCTTCCTGTCGTTCAAAAGTTACTCATCACGCAGAGCGAAAACAGTAAAGCTTTTTGAAAGTCACCGTCAGCGACGAAGTACTTCTTGCCACCTGTCAGTACTGTCAGTGTCTCCAGGTTTAGGTCAGCGTCCTTTCTGCAGTATCGTTCCATAATACATCATTTTTTTTCAAGTAGTCACTGTGGCGACTGACTTACCCAAAGGCAATAGTGACGATTTTTACCCTCGACTTCCTGATTTTCTCCTTTAGCTCAGATGAGATAAATTCAAATTCGTTACAAGCTTGATTTCCATCAGTGATAAAGATCATGACGCCTCCTGCTTGGCCAGTGGATGCGAGGGTCTAAGGTTTTGTTGTTGTTGCTCTGTGTCCTTCTGATAATGTGGAATTTCAACTCACTTCTAATCCTTGCTCGACTCCTCTATGTAAGCAAGTCTCCCCCTCGGCTGTAAGCTTGTCAATGGCGTCGACCATCTTTTCTCTGCTCGCCAAATCAGTGATCTCAGTCATACCAAGGTCTTCTGTGGCGTCATCGCTGACCAAGAACTGACACTATTTTTCTGCAATTAGCGTGCTGCTATTGTGTTCAGTGTGTACCTGAATGAAGTGACTCCCACAAATGATCCGATTTCGACATCCCTTATAATCCAAGCTCTGGCAATCTGCCTGAGAAGTGGAATTTCTTCTTTCATGCTGCTTGATCTATCTAACACCATGACAAACTGTGCCAATCCGCTTTTCAAAATGGTAAATTTTGTCTCTGGGATCTGATCGAAACTGACTGGGCTGATATCGTTAAAGTCGCCATTCCTGGAGATGACATCCCAAGTGCTTTGGCCGGAACATTTGTCGTTCTGCTTTGTGGGCAGATAGGCATAGTCATCATGGCAGAAACGTTCCACCTTGAAGAGAAAGTCAATTCGTGTCTGCTTGTGGGTACAAGTGATGGATTACGCATATAATACATATAAGTCACGTTTGCATGTAAAAGGGAGTGTTAATTTCCTCATGTACATACAGAATCAAGGAATGGTGCAGCCATCACGGAGCATTTGATGTGACTGTTGTCTCCATCTGGGTTGAACAGGCACGTGGGCTCATTTTCAGAACACTCCTCACCAGTGTCGATATCCCTGGAGTTTGCAACATGTTAAAGCTGAAGTCATGCATGTCAGGTGATACTCACTCGGCATGACCTTCCAGGCCCTTGTCTGTACCGAAGTTGGGTTTGAGGACAGTCTTGAATCCATTCGCTGTGCGGATATCCTCTTTGTAAAAGAGTGGATACATCTCATCACCAGGGTATCCGTGCTCCTCAAAGACTCCGTAACGGAACTTTGCCCATTCATGGACAAAGACATTGCCTGCAAGTGAACTCCATGTCAGTAGGAGGAGAAATATTGTTCAACGAGCCTCCAACCTGGACGGCCAATGATGTCAGCACTTTGGTTCACGTTGATGACATAGTCTGGGGTGACGTGAATGTGCTCTCCTCGTTCCCCACAGCCACGGGCCCGGAGTGTGTAAGGTACATCGCCATACAATGGGTTTTCACACATCACCCGAATATCACCATCCTGAATATGTGTTTGCGTCTTATGCTCATGAAAAACTAACAATATTCCTGTACAGTAGTACATGCATCATTGGTGCTTGGACAGTAACGACTACATGGATGCCAATTCAAAGTAACCTTTACTCCTGTCACTCATGACGCATGAGTGACATGACCTTTGGGCAATGGCAATGACGCTAATATCAGGATAACAGTACGATGACAGCTGGAGGTTAATCTGCTAAAGTTTGGGAGCTTCTTCTTCAGTTGGCATATGTTGGCATCATATACCCATTTTTGGCGAATATGTAGGCCTAACACTTACATGCTCTTGGGATAGATTGTTTGCAATGCCTGAAGGTTCGTTTTACTGCACAAAGAGCCTTTTTGTCATGAAATGAGCCCACTGTTAAACTTACACTGCAGGATGACTGCTGCTGAACTTCTTCCTTCATGCAACTTCTTCCCGTACACCCTTAATGTACTCAAACACATGAACCATGCGGTACTTGTACATGCAGAAGTTCTTGGATCGACGCATAAAAAGTGCCACTTCATGCATACTTCGATGAAACTCAAGTTCGTTTCAACCCCAAAAATAGACTACACGTGATAAAATTAAGATTGGAATGTGCTGCCCTACAGAAAGGTGGCAAAAGAAGACAGCAAGCATTTCCCTTGTTTCCTTTAAGCAGACTTATTTTCTTCAAATTGCTGGAAAATGCATATTTAAGGCAGTACAGGCCATTTGCAATGTAGTCCAGTTTGTGCTTAAAACTTAGCTGAACCATCCATAACTTTTTTTAATTGTGTACAAGTTATGCGAGACAAGGGATGTAGATTGTAACCACAGGAACACTGGGTTGGCAGTCACCACTGTACTGTAGGCAATACACAGCCTTCCTCTGGAGCACATCTCCCCAACTTCTTCTAGGTGTACAACTTCAGTAGGTGATGGTGGAGAAATTGGACTGACATAAAGGACAGAATAAGTAAGTTGACCAGAGGTCACCTGAAGACAGAGGCCACGTGCTGCACACTCCTGACTTGCAGTCATTGTGACAAACACCTCTCCTTTCATCCAAAAATATCCATACGAACTCATCTTAGACCTTAATCTTAGTCGAGTTGTGAATTTTTTCAAGAATTTTTCTTGAACTTTTTTTTGCCATTCCCACCTCCACGGCGAGGGAGCTCTCCTCAGCCTCCGTAATGTCCCAGGTCTGTGGGATAAGAATCTTGACCTCACTGATGTAGGCCAACTGCCTGGTGGCAGTGAAGAGAAGCTGGCTGCCTTGGCTGATCCAAGTCTAAACAAAAAAAAAGAATGTGGGGTTGGTAAGAGGGCGTTGAAGTGATGCAAATCATGTGTTGTAGGATGCAAATAGTTAATTTTGCAATGCTAGAATGCTTTTGGGAGGAATTTTGCTATTTTCATCTCTTCTACCCTTTTGACAGTCACCCATGGTGACTGCAGCCATCCCAAAACCCGAGAATGCTGAGAGACTTCTATTTTCTGGCCAGAGTCTGCCCGTGGTAAGTTTTCGTTATTACACTGCTTTCGACTACTTATTCGTTCACAATACAGTGAAACTTTTATGCAGTATACCCTGCTATCGTACGTAACTTTGATCCCATAGTGTGGAACCCCTTCTGGAGCCTAATCAAGTCAAAAGTTATGGCTAAAGAACGAGGTGTCCGCTACACTTGCTCCAAAGTCCTTTTCTTCACCTAATCGACTTCTTTTCAGTGAAAATCAGTGAGAAAAAGTCTTTTTTTCTATCTTTTTTGAATGATTTTAATACTGTCAAGCCTTGACAAAAAATCATATTCTGGTCTGACTTTGGGGGGGGGGGGCGATGACAGTGCTGCAACTGGACGGTGAAAAAGAAAAGAAATTACGTGTTTAACTTACTCGTAAATTTCACTCTGATTCTGTCACTCAAGAATCAGTATATTTTGCTCATGAAAATTGCTTGTCCTATTTTTTTGCAAAAAAAGAGACAGGTATCAGCTAAAAACAGTGTCTAAAGGTCAATTTTCCACCCAAACAGCATTTATATCTTCGAACGAGTCTGATATTTATGCACTGTAAACGCAAAGTCCGTATGTACTCTGCGTGTACATGTTCGGGTGCTACAACCGCTGCATCGATCGTAGCCAAACTTGGTCAATAGGCACTACTTTTCAATACAAAATTCATGTAGATAGTTCTCCTCGCCCGAGGCCAAAATCAAGGTCCAACGTGGCATTTACTACGTTAGCCATGGCAGTGGCCGTGTTATCGTGACAAATCAGTTCTTTGCAACACTGGGGACAAGATGCATTCACTGGCGACGATGACGCAGTATTAGTATTAAATCAGTCACCAGAGGTCGTTTGGTTAAGTTGGAGCCAGAAGTCAGCTAAGCGGTTGAGTTACTCAATATTTTTGAATACGCCTGAGAAGAAGCAAGCGATCCAGGACACCTAGGTGGAGTAAGCTTTGCACTACTCCCTCTACAGCATTTTCCAAAGTCAAAGTTGAGAAATTTGGGCCCAAGAGCCCTGCAGACAAAGCACCACACATTTCTGTGGCTTCAGACGAGTTCTTCAGTGCATGACAGCACCAAGGGTTTGGATGTGTGGGTGCGTTAGGTGGGGACTCAGCAACTTTGGAATGGAAGTGTGACCCTGATGAACCAGAGAGTTCCTTTTTCGGCTCCGGAGGTCGGTGTTGTAGCAAAGAAGAGCCTATTAAAGGGAACGTTTGACCCGACGTCACTTCTGCAGTAAAATATTCAGGAGCAGCAATATTGCAGTAGAATTCTAGAACGTACATTACAATAGAGCAAGAAAGTACACAAATGTACTATCACCCGGCTGACAATGAAAACAATGACCCAAGAATCCAGTTGGCCCCATTATCCGTGAGTCACGAATCGGGTCGACTCTATTAGGTATCCTTGGTGATAGCCGGACACAGAACAGGCAGTTGTAGGAGGAAAAAGTGGCGGCAATAAAGAGTGGGACGAAATCGAGGTGTACGTCTACATTTACTACATAAGTCATCGGCCGTAGCAACACACACGAGGACGACTTTGACGGTGACTCCGAGGCGGTCGTCAGCTCCTCCACGGAGGGTGACGAGCGGTCCAGAACTGGGAGATACACACGCTCTCCCTCACACTCACGCGCGCACTAATACAAGTTGGACACGAACGCACGCACGCCGGTAGTGCACGTTCCTGCGTGTGCCTGTGTTACTTTTTCTGTTGCAACCGCCTCGCTGACCCTCAAGATGACCGTCAGCCGAGAGGACAAACGTACAGAGGAGGATGGCAAACAGTTACTACGTTTTGTTTCATACTTGGCTTTCTATTCACTCCAAATCTAGAGCTCTCTCCTACTTGAAAATGTCCACCTTAATTCCGTCGATGATTTCCGTCTTCTTCTCTGGCCTGATGTCCGGAGAGATGGTCACAATCACATTTTCGTACCCGTGGTCCGTGAAGCTGATCTGCGCGAGCGCAGGATGCATCAGCAAGAAGACTTGCAGCAGCAGCAGCACCACCACCACCACCTTCATCGTCGACGTCGTGTCTGAGCTAGATTGACGCGACCTGAGGAAAGCCCAAAAAACGGCTTTCGTTAATGACACGAAAAAGTAATCGAAAGTTATCCGGCAATGAGTGGTTGAGCAATTCTGGTGTCCACTCAAAGAGTGCCCCATTTTCCTGGTCACAAACAGCCAGACTGAGCCGGCGAAGGTTTCATCACAGAGCGGCAAAAACATAGAATTCAGCCGGCGCAATCGCTACGGGGGTCCGAGCACCTAACTGGGCGGAACTAGCACGAGCTGGCGTGGTGAAGCTTCACTCAGAAGTACAGTCAAATCTCCATGTGACAATGAAAAAGATCTCCGTTTTATACATAACACTGATATAATGTCTCTTTCCCAGCAGACCGATTTTTCATTTTCTGAAAGATGAGTCTCATCATCGTCCCTATCCCTATACATATAACAGAACAGGCCCTTAAGCACATGTGTGTGTGTGTGTGTCTGTCCGCGGCTGCTTTCTGCCACCTCTCGCTGCTGACGGGCCCTTTGCGGGGCCGATTTGGGTCATTTTTGCGACCCTCGAGGGTCGAATCCGCGCTGGTGGGTGGGATTGCGGCGAGTCTTCCAATCACCCGAACAATGCCGGGCACCTCTGCTAGTAACATACGATCTTAATGCAACTAATGTAGTATCAAGATTTGACCAACACGAATGGAAAAGGAATGTAGAAAGAGTGATCATTACAGAGTTGTGACATTTTGCTTTGTAGCATAGAATGTTTCAATTTCCAGGAGCTCTTTTCAGTTCTCCTTTATTTTCCTTCATGTTTATGGCAAGAGCTCGCAGAACTGTAAATTAGCTTCATCACGCCAGATGGCGCCAGTTCTGCCCCCTGTTACTACTGCCCCACTTGATCGCCTCAAAGCTGTCGACTGCTTTGGATCGCCTATTCTAGGTACTCGCTGCTCCGGACTTCACCATGGATATTGTATACGGAAATGTCATAGACATCATCGTATCATAGACATCCTTAGATGATATGCAAGGACTTCACCCAGACCAGATTAGCTGGTGCGACTGGGGACGTGTCAGTGCAGCTGGTTCACAGCAGCTTAGGCGCGGTCTTTTTTCCCCAAGAGCTGTGACCAGCTGTGACCAGTGTGACCACTCCGTTTACTTCATGGTGGTTGTGACCCACACGACGCAGACCTTCTTCTCGTCCACGTAGTAAGTACATGTCAACGTAATGAAAATATGTTGCACGTACAGTGTGGTGACATCGGCTGAAACCTGCTCCAAACGTGTGAGGGGCGCGCTCAGGACGTTCATCGTGTGTTAGTTCCTCGCTATCTCTGCTCGGTGGCAGCTCCGTCCGAATCATTCAGGTGAGATTGCGAAAAGTACCAGAAGTCAGTCTTGCCTCGTTCTCTCACTCAGGCAGGACTCGGAGTCTCGGACTTTAGATCTATTTAACTGCGTCATGGCGTCGGAAGCTGAGGACCCCGGAGGTGGGGGCTCCGCCTTCGTCGAGTCGCTCCCGTCCATGGCTCCGCTGGACAAGGTCACCGCGCACCTAGCCAGGGTGGCCGAAATCCTTTTAGAGGAGGACGGTGACAACGGCTCAGTGCGGGCGGCCCTGGAGTGCGAGGCCGACACCGTCCAGAAATTCGTCTCGGACTCTCACAGCAAGACCCTTCTGATTGAACGCTTCGTCGAGAGCGGGCAGGAAGAGTCAGCGGCGGAAGATAGCCCGAAGTCGGTTGCGGCGGGCCCTTCGACGGCTGCAGCAGCTGCTCCCTCGTACGCGGTCTCCGTAAACGTCCACTTCACTAACGCGCGTACCGCGAGCGTCGTCTTCGTGAAAAAGGGCGCTCTGCTCGAGGCCGAGAAACCCGTAGGTTCTCAGTTGAGGGTCATCTCGCTGAGCGATGGATCTCCGTACGAAACACTTCACTCCTACGTATCCACGGCCGTCGCGCCCTACTTCAAGTCCTTCGTCCGCGAGTCGGGCAAAGTGGATCGCGATGGAGACAAGATGGCAACTTCCATGGAGAAAAAGATCGCCGAGTTGGAGATGGGATTGCTCCATCTTCAGCAGAACATCGACATCCCTGAGATCTCGCTCACCGTCCATCCCGCCATTTTGCAAGCTATCAAGACGGCCGAAGCAGAGCAACGCAAACCCCGAGTCGAGGATCTCCGGGAGAAGGTGGAGGATTCCTCTTTCCTCAATGCCTTGCAAAACCTCGTGAGCAAGTGGATTAGAGAGATACAGAAGGTGAGTAAGTGCAACTTGTACAGTGTCATAAGCGTCTAGCGCGCTGTATTCTCTGGTGCACAGGTGACCAAATTGGACCGTGATCCATCGAATGGAACCGCCCTGCAAGAGATCAGCTTTTGGCTGAATCTGGAGCGCGCTCTGTTGCGCATCCAGGAAAAGCGCGAGTCGAGCGAAGTTGCGCTGACGTTGGACATCCTCAAACACGGAAAGCGCTTCCACGCCACCGTCTCCTTCGACACGGACACGGGACTCAAGCAAGCCATTTCTCTTGTCAACGACTACAACCCGCTCATGAAGGACTTCCCCATCAACGACCTTCTTTCAGCAACGGAGCTTGAGAAAATTCGCACATCCGCCCAAGCAATCTTTGCTCACCTGAGAAAGATACGGAATACCAAGTACCCCATACAGCGTGCATTGCGCCTTGTCGAGGCCATCTCCAGAGATCTCTCGTCGCAACTGTTGAAGGTGCTGAACACACGCCGCCTCATGTTTATCTCGTTCGAAGAGTTCGAGAAGGTGATGCTACTGTGCCTCGACGTCTTCAGCACTTGGGACGATGAATACGACAAGTTGCAAGGGCTCATGAGGGATATCGTGAAGCGTAAGCGCGACGAGCACCTCAAGATGGTGTGGAGAGTCAATTTCTCACACAAGAGACTTCAGGCCAGGTGATAACTGACTGCAGGCGCAGTCGAAGCGATTTGGTGCATCGGTGTAACCTATATAATTGCAAATTTTTTTAGGATCGAGCAAATGCGAAAGTTTCGGAGGCAACACGAGCAGTTGCGCACGGTAATCGTTCGAGTACTCAGACCCAACACACAGCAACAGCAGCAGCAACATCCCGCTGAGGTCGCAACTGCTGGTGACACGCAGCCTGTGGCTGCTGGTGAAGTTCCTCCCGATGGCGCCGCTGGCATTGGCGAGACAGCAGATCTAAACGCTATCGAGGAGGTGAACCTGGCCTATGAGAACGTGAAGGTCGTTGACGGTCTGGACGTGACCAAAGAAGGTACAGACGCTTGGGAGGCAGCGATGAAGCGCTACGACGACCGTATCGATCGTGTGGAGACTCGAATAACCTCTCGCCTGCGTGATCAGCTGGGCACGGCCAAGAATGCCAATGAGATGTTCCGAATCTTCTCTCGCTTCAACGCGCTTTTCGTACGTCCACACATCCGAGGAGCCATCCGGGAGTACCAGACACAGCTCATCCAAAGAGTCAAGGACGACATTGAGACACTACACACAAAGTTCAAGATACAGTATCCCCAAAGCCAGGTAAGACCAAAGTTGATAAGCTGTCTTGGGTAGGGCACAGCGTGCTGTACTAATTGTCAGGTATTGGCGTGCTTGGCGCATGCTAAGGTTGAAGTATAGGCCACGATTAAGAGCTTATTCTTAAGGGTACTTAGTGTATTACTTGAGAAAATTGAACGAGAATAATTGTTTTAAACATACGGATTATAGATGCAATGAATGAATTGGGTATGTGGGATCACTCCGACAATCTTGTGCGTGTATGAATTTCTAAAGCTCGCATGAGGTGTACTTGTGCATGTGTAAGTGTACGTGAGCATACTTAGTGTTCTTCTGCACAGGCCTACCGCATGTCTGGTGTGAGGGATCTTCCTCCCATTTCTGGCTCTATCGTGTGGGCGAAGCAGATCGACCGCCAGCTGACCACGTACATGCGTCGAGTGGAGGATGTTTTAGGCAGGGGATGGGAGAACCACGTCGAAGGCCAGAAGCTGAAAGCAGATGGAGACAGCTTCAGGGTTAAGCTCAATACACAGGAGATCTTCGACGACTGGGCAAGAAAGGTGCAGCAAAGAAATCTCGGCGTATCAGGAAGGTGAGTGACGAGAATGCTTGACATCGTTTGTCACGTCAGTACCAACGTTACACTGCGAATGTAGAACATATGAGGAGAAATCTCCATCTGCTTCAGGATTTTCACCATCGAATCGCAGCGCAATCGCACTGGCAAAGGCAACAGCCTTCGCCTCAAGGTCAATTTTCTCCCCGAGATCATTCAACTGTCAAAAGAAGTACGAAACCTAAAGAATCTGGGCTTTCGGGTGCCTTTGGCCATCGTAAACAAGGCGCATCAGGTGAGTCAAGACATAGGTCATTATTAAGTCTTCACTGACAGGTTTTCTTCCCTAGGCCAACCAACTCTATCCATTTGCCATCTCTCTGATCGAGAGCGTTCGCACGTATGAACGCACCATGGAGAAAATAGAGTCAAGGCCCAATATTAAGCTGTTGGTGGCTGGGATGCATCGGGAGATGCAAAACCTCGTCACGGAAGGCGTCTCACTCGTGTGGGAATCCTACAAGCTGGATCCATACGTACAAAGGCTGGCCGAGATGGTCGTGCTCTTCCAAGAGAAGGTGGACGACCTTCTGGTCGTCGACGAAGAGATCGACATCGACGTGCGATCGCTCGAGTCCTGCGCATATGCCACAAACTCCTTCGAAGAAATTATTGAGAAGATTCAAAAGGCAGTAGACACTCTTAGTCTGGGACAGGTAATCGACAGTTGTCTTGTTTTATCATTGCAAACACTTGATAGTTTTACTTCACTCCCAGTACTCCAACCTTCATGCTTGGGTTGCCAAACTTGACGAGGGTGTGGAGACGAGGCTGGCGGCCAGGCTGCAGGCTGGCATCGAGGAGTGGACGAAGATGTTGGGAGGCAGGGATACTGTTGATGGCACTGGCTCTAACGACACTATGGACACAGACTCGCCGGCGCAGCCTGCGCACAAATTGGGCGGTGAACCACAGATTAAGAAGATGCCGCACGAGATCAGGATAACCAATCAGATCATGTACCTCTATCCCTCGCTGGAAGACTGTCGCTACTCACTGCTGCAACAGTTGTTTTCCTGGCAAGCAGTTGTCACCAGTCAGAAGAGGATCCAATCAACCAGGTGGGCAAATTAACTGTACCCATCTACATATATCCCGTGTACCCCGTACCTTCCTTCTACCAGACTATTTTAACATCTTAGTACCTTTGTGACTATTCTCAAGTCACTCCTCACGTATTTTTTGTGTTCCTGGTCATCTCATTCTTCCCTGTCGTCTCTTTTTCCTGCTTACCGCCCACCTTGTGTATCACGAGGACATCAATTGTACTCAAAGTACAACGTCACTCGAGCTTTTCTTTGTCATTTCAATGCTTATTCGATCATCTTCACCCATAGGTACCAAGTTGGACTCGATCGTCCTAGCGTGGAGACGTTCAAGGAGCTTTTGGTTAAGCTTCCCGGTGGCAGCGAGGTGACCGAGAAGGCCTATTCCACTATCGAGTCCACCTTGGACAATGTTACCTCCTACGTTGACGAGTGGCTTCGCTATCAGGCGCTCTGGGACCTTCAACCCGACAGCCTCGTCAACAAATTCGGAGAAGATATCGGACTATGGATGCAGGTATGACTCTCTTGTAACTTGAGCATCCAATTCTTAATTGTCTTTGTTCCAGCTCCTAACGGACATCCGAAAGTCCCGCGCCACCTTCGACACCAGCGATAACCGTAAAGAATTCGGGCCTGTTGTTGTGGACTATGGCAAGGTCCAGAGCAAGGTGTCGCTCAAGTATGACAGTTGGCACAAAGATGCTCTGAGCAAGTTCGGAAACATTCTGGGCAACGAGATGTCTCAGTTTCACACCCAGATCTCGAAGTCTAGGGTGAATATGGAGCAGCAGACCATTGAAGCTGCAACAACCTCGGAGGCTGTTAACTTCATAACTGAAGTACAGTCGCTCAAAAGAAAAATGAAGAGCTGGGAGAAACAGGTGAAATGGTTTTTGGACACTGACAGAACTAAAATCAAAGAGCTTTATGTGCTTTTAGGTTAACTCTTTCAAAGACGGTCAGCGCATCCTGGAAAGACAGCGGTTTCAGTTTCCTTCGTCATGGTTGCACGTGGATAACATTGAGGGCGAGTGGAGCGCGTTCAATGAGATCCTGAGGCGTAAGAACAGCTCCATTCAAACTCAAGTAGCCACGCTACAGGTCAAAATCGTCGCCGAGGACAAGGCGATTGAGGCGCGATCTGCCGAATACGTCGGAGAGTGGGATCGTGGGAAGCCCGTAGAAGGGGCGACGCCGCCCAGAGACGCTCTGCAAGTAAGAGAAACAACAACCGGACAGTATCATGGATCGACTATGTCTATTAAGCACATTCATTTGCATTTAATACAAAATTGTCGTATCTTCTTCGCTACAGAGAATTGCTCTCTTCGAGAACAAGTTCGTGAGACTCAAGGAGGACAGAGACAACGTCGCCAAAGCGAAGGATGCGCTTGAGTTGGAGGAGACTGGAGCAGGCACGGCTATCAGCGAGAAGCTCAACGTGGGATGGGAGGAACTCGTCGATCTCAAGGGGGTCTGGCAGGTGAGCTTACCAAAAGTAGTTCAGAGTGGAATGGCTGAAACACCTCCTCTTCCACGACGGCATGTAGGAACTGGCCAAGATCTGGGACCAGATAGACGAGATGAAGGACCTTCCCTGGCTGTCTGTACAGACGCGAAAGCTACGTCAGCAGATCGACGGATTATTCACGCAGGTGACACCAGTATAAACACTGATTTTAGACAGTATCTCAAGTGTTGTTTCGTATGTCCCCCATTGATAGCTGAAAGAGCTACCCTCTCGCCTGCGTCAGTACGCTGGCTACGAACACGTCCGCCGGCTGCTTCAGACCTATGCCAAAGTTAACGTCCTCATCGTCGAGCTGAAATCCGACGCTCTCAAAGAGCGTCACTGGAAGCAGGTAACGTTCAGGATGCTATGGTTGCCTTGCGCAGTCTTCTTGCAGGTATCTTCTTTACTTCTAGATTTGCCGGGAGCTCCGCGTGAACTGGGTCCTGTCAGATCTCAATTTGGGTCAAGTGTGGGACGTCGATCTGGTGAAGAACGAGTCAGTGATCAAAGAAGTGCTGCTTGTGGCCCAAGGTGAGATGGCCTTGGAGGAGTTCCTCAAGCAGGTCCGCGAGACCTGGCAGTTCTACGAACTCGACTTGGTCAACTACCAGAACAAGTGCAAGCTCATCAAAGGCTGGGACGATCTCTTCGGAAAGCTTAAGGAGAACATGAACCAGGTCACGGCAATGAAACTTTCTCCGTACTATAGAGTCTTTGAGGAGGAGGCCTCCACTTGGGAAGATAAGCTTAACAGGTTAGAAATTTCAAGGAATGTGAACAGTCCTCAAGCCTCAGTGCTCTATCTATCTGAAGGTTTGACTGTTTTGTACTCAGTATTACATAAGGCTCACTCCTTCAAGGATCTCCAATCTCTTCGACGTTTGGATCGACGTTCAACGCCGATGGGTTTACCTGGAGGGAATCTTTACCAGCAATGACGATATCAGCAAGCTACTACCAGTCGAGACTTCCAGGTTCAACAGTATCAGCGCCGAGTTCCTAAACCTCATGAAGAAGGTGAGAATGACCACGATGATCGAGAGTTCAAGGTCGAGGCTGATACCGCGGTTTCTTTTTTCCAGGTATCGAAGTCGCGCATGGTGATGGAGGTGCTCAACATTCAGGGTATTCAGCGGTCGCTCGAGCGTCTGGCGGACCTACTTTCAAAGGTCCAAAAGGCCTTGGGCGAGTACCTTGAGCGCGAGCGTGCCTCATTCCCAAGATTCTACTTCGTTGGCGATGAGGACCTGCTCGAGATCATCGGTAACAGCAAGAACATTGCGAGACTGCAGAGACACTTCAAGAAAATGTTCGCCGGCATCTCCTCGGTAATCCTAAGTGAGGACGGCAACGACATTACGGGAATGACCTCCGCCGAGGGCGAGGAAGTCATCTTTGCCGAAGCAGTTTCTATGGTAAGGAACCCCAGGATCAACGACTGGCTGACAGAGGTGGAGAGTAAGATGAGGCATTCCCTGGTCAAGCAGCTTGTACAGGTAAGAAAGACCGTAACAGTAAATTCTCCATACGAGAACATTTCCATGGTTACTTCCAGGCTGTGGCCGAAGCTAAAAGTTTGCGAAAGAGCGAGATTTCGAGCAACCGAGACCAGTTTCTCTCATGGTGCGATCGCTTCTGCGCACAAGTCATCGTCTTGGCCATGCAAGTGCTCTGGACTGACGACGTTGAGGAATGTCTCACAGATGGAGCCAACGATCCGGAAGAAAGGTAAATAGCTCGCCAACTGGACGATGGAAGTGTTGTGTGCGTATGTGTAAGTGGACTTGCAGGGGTAAAGTAACTCTTGTGTTTAGGTGGAAAGCGATCCTGTCTCGCATTGAGACGCAGCTGGAACTTTTGTCAGATCTGGTGCTCTTGGAGCAGCCCGCAATCCGTCGTCGGAAGCTGGAGCACTTGATCTACGAGTTCGTTCATAGGAGAACAATCACCAGACAGCTCATCGCAAAAAAGATCAAGTCTAATAAGAGCTTTGAATGGCTGTCTCAAGTAAGATGACCGTAATACGAGAAGTTTGCCTATGCATAGATGCTTATAGATGTGTTCATTTTTTGTAGATGCGCTTTTATTTGGACCCTAAGCTGCCTGCACTGAGCCAACTGAGCATCCACATGGCAGATGCAAAATTCATCTACGGTTTTGAATACCTCGGAGTGCAGGAGCGACTTGTCATGACCCCGCTCACTGACAGATGCTATCTAACCATGAGTCAGGTGAGTTCATTTACAGTACTTACAAAGCCAAGTTCCCCATCTTAAAATCTTGGGATTTTCTCAGGCTCTGTCAGCAAATTTGGGTGGATCTCCATTTGGTCCCGCCGGTACGGGCAAGACCGAGACTGTGAAGGCTCTTGGCAACCAGCTGGGACGGTTTGTCCTCGTCTTCAACTGTGACGAGACCTTTGATTTCCAGGTGGGGCATAGCACACATAGTCTTGAATGTGGCTGCTTGATCCTTCAAGTTGTTTTGCTCTCAGGCGATGGGTCGCATCTTCGTTGGCTTGTGCCAGGTGGGTGCGTGGGGCTGCTTCGACGAGTTCAACCGACTGGAGGAGCGGATGCTCTCTGCTGTGTCCCAACAGATACAGACCATTCAGGTAAAGGGGTGCCTCAAGAGCTAAATTGCGGAAAGCCTATGACTTATGAGTCTTCTACTGCAGGAATGTCTTCGTGAACGTACAGCAGATGATCCGAGTGTTAGCAATACCAGAATGAGCATCGAGTTGGTGGGAAAACAAGTTCGTGTCAACCCGGACATGGCCATTTTCATCACGATGAATCCGGGCTACGCTGGCAGGTAGGAAACGAAAAAAACGAGAGTATTTGAAGTACTTCTGTTCATTCCAAATGTTTATTTAGGTCTAATCTGCCTGACAACCTCAAAAAGTTGTTCAGAAGTCTGGCAATGACCAAGCCAGGAGAAACTCTGATCGCAGAAGTAAGTGGGGAGTGTTAATGTTTTCCGTCCTTGTCTAATTCTAATCGTTTTCCGCAGGTGATGTTATTTTCTCAAGGATTCAGCCTGGCCGAAAAGCTGTCTAAGAAGATTGTGCCGCTGTTCAAGCTGTGTAAGGAGCAACTGTCTCCTCAGGGTCACTATGACTTTGGACTTCGCGCTCTCAAGTCTGTGCTGGTGAGCGCTGGTAACGTGAAGCGTGACCTGAAACCTGCTGATGGCGCCGGCACGAGCCAAGATGCTGCATCCACAGAAAAGCTTGAGCAGAAGATTCTCGTACAGTCAGTGTGCGACACTATGGTTCCTAAGCTGGTCGCTGAAGACATCCCGCTGTTACAGTCGCTAGTGGCCGATGTCTTTCCAGGGATCGCCTATAAGAGCAACGAAATGGAAACCCTCCGGAAGATAATCCAGCAGGTGAGAAGAGGGAGACAGTGAGTACCATGCAACTTCACACCATATGATGTCTTTAGGTATGCAAGGAGCAGTTCCTCGTAGTGGGCAACGAGGAGGGGGATCTCGGCTATGCTTGGATGGAAAAGGTCCTCCAACTTCACAACATCGTCCAACTACATCATGGTCTCATGATGGTTGGTCCTTCTGGCTCAGGCAAGTCTGCTGCTTGGAGAGTCCTACTTGCTGCCCTGGAACGCTTCGACCAGGTTGAGGGGCGATGTCACGTAATTGATCCCAAAGCCATGTCCAAAGAGGCTCTTTACGGATCCCTTGACCCCAACACGCGAGAGTGGAATGACGGGCTCTTTACTCACATTCTTCGAAAGATTCTGGTAATACATCGGAAGGAGTCTCTTGACCCAGAAGGCTCTAAAAATGCCATTGACAGGACAATGTAAGAGGCGAGCGCAACAAGCGTCACTGGATCGTGTTTGACGGAGATGTCGACCCCGAATGGGTGGAGAACCTAAACAGCGTGCTGGACAACAACAAGCTCCTTACACTGCCTAACGGGGAGAGGCTCTCAATCCCGTCAAACGTCAGGATCATGTTTGAGGTGCCCAGAAATTTAATTTTTATATTTCATTCTAGCGAAACACTATTTTTTATGGTGTCTTTCCAGGTTCATGACCTCAAGTTCGCCACCCTCGCTACGGTGTCCAGGTGCGGGATGGTGTGGTTCTCCGAGGACACGCTCACCCCCGAAATGGTCATGGAGAACTATCTGCTTAAACTCCGGCACGTCTCTCTAGACGAGAGTGATGACGACGTCAAGGTTGTGGCTGGCGGAGGAGTCGTATCTGCTTCCATGGCGGTGAGTGTTCATTTGCTAATATGGGTGGATATGAATGATCTATCTCACTGTTTGTAATTTCTTGTCAGGTCCAAGGAGAGATCGTGTCCATTCTTTCTTCTCATCTCAGAGCTGATGGACTGGCGAATCAGTGCCTCGAGTTTGCTGCGAGCCTTTTCCACATCATGGACTTCACCAAACTGCGAGCCCTTGGGTCACTCTTCTCAATGCTTAATCAGGTGAGATTAGTGAACGACCGAAATTGACCTTAGCCGTAATTCGCCGAAGCCGAAGTTTCTGTCATTGTCCGAAACGGTAATTTCGGTTTATTCCGTAGTTTCAGCCATACAGCCGGATTTGGTATTGGCTGTACCGAATCTGTCACGTATTTTACGCCCTTCTCATGTCAGGATATAAGGTCATAAGTACATGTGATACCTGTCATAGGTACAGGTATATAAAGGAGACAACAAGAAGATTCTTTCTGCAGAAAAGCAGTTTTTCGGCATTTTCTGGGGTCAAACAATTCCTTTCACCTGTAATGATGCTAAGTAACAGGGAATTTCGGTTTCGGTAGTGTAGCAGAAGCCGAAATTGTGGCCGACTTTGGGCCATATTCGGTTAACCACTGGGTGAAATGCAGTTAAGCAATGTCATACTCAGGTGTACCTATCGCTGAACTGCATTGGGAGTGTCTCTGGTATTCTATATACAATGTTTAATTGATTAATCCGGACTATAAAGTTCAGTGCGGTTGTGTTGACGTGAACGTAGCCATACTAATGTCCCCCTTTTTTAGGTGGTGAGAAATGTCTTGAGCTACAATGGGAACCACCCCGACTTCCCTATGTCGTCTGAACGCCTTGAGCGCTACGTTACGAAGTGCTTGGTGCAGTCACTTCTCTGGAGTTTCACTGGCGACTCAAAGAACAAGATGAGAGAAGAAATGGGTAGGTTTATCCAGGCGACCAGCACCATCCCGCTTCCAGACACGACCAATAACATCTTGGATTACGAGGTAAAACCCTGGCTTCACATAATGTGAGCTTCCTCGAGTAGTAGTAGTAGTTCTCTTCACTACTGTTTGAATACCCAGGTAACGCTAGAAGGGGAATGGATCCCTTGGTCCACCAAGGTGCCTCAAATGGAAGTCGAGACACACAAGGTTGGCTCCCCTGACATCGTCGTGCCTACTGTGGATACAGTCAGGCACGAAGCGCTGCTTTACACTTGGCTTGCTGACCACAAGCCCATGGGTAATGGCCACTTCAAAGTACAGTTTAATGTTCACTTATTGCACAATCGCTCTTACACAGTACTGTGTGGGCCCCCTGGATCGGGCAAGACAATGACACTCTTCTCGGCTCTGAGGTGTCTCCCTGACATGGAGGTGTGTCTTCAATCTGTATTACATGATACTGTAAGTAAACGCTTAGGCTGAATTTGCTATCTGTTCCTATTCCAGGTCGTGGGCCTTAACTTTTCTTCTGCGACTACACCAGAGTTGCTCCTGAAAACTTTTGACCACTACTGCGAGTACAAGAAAACGTCCAAAGGAGTGGTGCTAGCGCCAACCCAGATTGGTTCGAAGATATGAAGGCTTTTAGTGATGAATTTAAGGATTAAAAGTCTTATTCTTAGGCAAGTGGCTCGTGCTCTTCTGCGACGAGATCAACTTACCCGAAATGGACTCATACGGCACGCAGCGAGTTATTAGGTTGGTGAATGTCTCTGAAGCTTCTACTATACAGTATGTGTACGTGATATTTGAGGCATCTGTGTTTCCTAAAGCTTCCTGCGCCAGCTGGTGGAACACAACGGGTTCTATCGTACCGGAGTGAGCGGTTCTGGGGACCATGCGTGGGTCTCCCTTGAGAGAATCCAGTTTGTTGGAGCCTGCAACCCGCCCACAGATCCAGGCCGTAAGCCAATGGCCCATCGGTTCCTCAGGCACGTGCCCGTCATCTACGTCGACTACCCCGGCGAGACATCACTCACACAGGTGCCGATATGCTTGAATTTTCACACCAGAAAAGAATGTGCACATGTTCCAATATCTTTCAGATCTACTGCACATTCAATCGTGCCCTTCTTCGTCTGATTCCCTCTCTACGAACATATGCAGAGCCGTTGACCAACGCCATGGTCGAGTTCTTCTTGCTCTCACAGGAGAGATTTACTCAAGACATGCAACCACATTATATCTACTCGCCCAGGTAAGAAATCTATTGCACTTACACTTTTAGATTCAATGCGACCATCATCTAACATCTCTAGAGAAATGACCCGTTGGGTTCGTGGCATATGCGAAGCAATCCGTCCACTCGAGTCTTTGAGCGTAGAGGGTTTGGTGCGCCTGTGGGCTCACGAGGCCCTCAGGCTGTTCCATGACAGACTTGTGACGGATGAAGAAAGACAGTGGACCAATGAGCAAGTTGACAAGGTGGCACTGAAACACTTTCCCAGTAAGTAGTGATAATGTACGTCAAGTGTCCACGCCAAGATCTTCCAACTGGCGAGTATCCGACTGACTTGGTCTGATCTCCGTCATGCGAGTCCATGGAGCATGTGTTTTCTTATCAATCTAAAAAGGTTTCTAGAGCATAAATTGCTTGCAGGCATTGACCGCGTGGAGGCACTGCAGAGGCCGATCCTGTACTCGAACTGGATGACGAAACACTACGTGCCGGTAAAGCGCGAGGAGTTGCGCGACTACGTCAAGGCCAGGCTCAAGGTCTTCTACGAAGAGGAGTTGGACGTGCCACTTGTCCTCTTCCACGAGGTCTTGGATCACGTGCTCCGGTAAATCACGGCGCAGTGTGTAGCTGTAACTACTGTGGACGTAAACTAGTTGTTTTTCTCTTTAGGATCGACAGAATTTTCAGGCAGCCACAAGGGCATCTTCTGCTCATTGGCGTGTCTGGATCTGGCAAGACGACGCTCTCGAGGTTTGTGGCTTGGATCAATGGGCTCACGGTATTCCAGATCAAGGTCTGCTCGACACTGAAATTCAGAGACTTCTAATAAGTTCTGGGTTAAGTTTTATCGTATATTCTTTAGGTCCATAACAAGTACACCGCCGACGACTTCGACGAGGATCTTCGAGCCGTTCTTCGACGCTCAGGATGCCGAAATGAGAAGATCTGTTTCATCCTGGTACGTGGTGGTGTTTCTTACTCTTACGTACGTGTGTAGTTAGTTCTAAGATTCTGTGTAACGTCCTACTTTCTCCAGGATGAGTCTAACGTTATGGAATCCAGCTTCCTGGAAAGAATGAACACCCTTCTGGCCAATGGCGAGGTGCCGGGGCTCTTTGAAGGAGACGACTACACGACGCTGATGACGCAATGCAAAGAAGTAAGTAGAGAATTCAAAGGAGACAAACGTGGCTCCAACTGTCTTGAGCCTCTCTCCAGGGCGCTCAGAAAGAAGGCCTGATGTTGGACTCCAATGACGAATTGTACAAGTGGTTCACGATGCAAGTGATGAAGAATTTGCATATCGTGTTCACAATGAATCCGTCCGAAAACGGCCTCAAGGACCGTGCAGCTACCTCGCCTGCCCTCTTCAATCGATGCGTGCTAAATTGGTTCGGCGACTGGGCAGACTCTGCGCTCTTCCAAGTGGGCAAGGAGTTCACATCCAAGGTGGACCTGGATAAGGTTACCTGGCATGTGAGTGCATACATCATTTGTTGATGTTGGATATGGCTAATTTTCTTCTTCTAGGTTCCTGACTTTCCACAGTTTGTGGACGATCCTCAGATCGAGGTGTCGACGCACCGTGAGGCGGTCGTCTCGTCCATGGTGTACGTACACAAGACTTTGCACCAGGTCAATTACAGAGCCGTCCGGAGAGGACAGAGGATCATGGCAATCACTCCGCGACACTTCCTTGACTTTATCCAACATTTCGTGCGCCTGTACAACGAAAAGAGGTCCGCGCTGGAGGAGGAACAACTCCACCTCAACGTTGGCTTGGGAAAGATAGCCGAGACAGTGGAGCAGGTCAAGATCACGCATCAGACAACAGCGTGTGTCCATACAAGTACACAGCGACTTTTTTCAGGTGGAGGAGATGCAGAAGTCTCTTGCCGTCAAGTCCGCCGAGTTGCAGGCCAAGAATAATGCTGCTAACGCAAAGTTAAAGCAAATGGTGAAGAATCAACAGGAGGCGGAAAAGCAAAAGACGCACTCTCAGGAAATTCAGAAGTTGCTGGAGAAGCAGAAAGTATATCGAAGATATTTCACGGACCACGGGTTTTTCATTTCCATACCTTGTTACTTAGGTTGACATTGCTGCGAAGCGCTCTGAGGTGATGTCGGATCTTAAGCAAGTTGAACCCGCCGTATTGGACGCGCAACAGGCGGTCCAGTCCATTAAGAAGCAGCACCTCGTGGAGGTTCGTTCAATGGCCAATCCACCGTCCATCGTCAAGCTTGCGCTGGAGTCCATCTGCCTGCTGCTTGGAGAGAACGCGACCGACTGGAAAGCAATCAGATCAGTCACCATGAAGGACAATTTTATCTCCACCATAGTTAACTTCAACACGGACGACATTTCAAACGATGTCCGCGAGAAAATGAAGAACAGATACCTTTCCAATCCGGACTACAACTTTGAGAAGGTCAACCGCGCTTCCATGGCCTGCGGACCCATGGTTAAGTGGGCGATCGCTCAGCTCAATTATGCGGACATGCTAAATAAGGTGGAGCCGCTGAGAAATGAACTGCAACAGTTGGAAGATGCTGCAAGGTTAGCGTAAGAATTACCCTGTCGGCACCAGTTTTAACTCTGAGATCCATGTTATTTCTAGAGTGAAGGAGCAGGAGGCCGAGGACATGACGAGAATCATTGAGAAGTTGGAATCCTCAATCAATTCGTACAAAGAGGAGTACGCTCAGCTTATTTCTCAGGCAGAAGCTATAAAGAGCGACCTTAAGCAAGTCCAGGTAAGGGAATGCCATCGTTGGGCTTTCGTTTCACTTGAAATTTTTCATTCCTCACTTTCAGGACAAAGTCGATCGCTCCATGTCTCTACTCAAATCCCTGGGTATCGAGAAGGACCGTTGGCAATTGACTAGTGAGAGCTTCAAGTCGCAGATGGACACTCTGGTCGGAGACGTCTTTCTAAGCTCGGCGTTCCTCGCCTACGCCGGATACTTTGATCAACACAGCAGGTGTGTCGTCCAGTATATGACCCAAATATATATGACTTAACGTTAACTACAGAGCTGAGCTGATTGCCACATGATCTGTTCACTTGACAGGCAAATGCTGTTTTCCAACTGGAAGTCCCATCTCCTCTCCAATGGAATCTTGCACCGGTCCGACTTCGCCCGGACTGAGTTCCTCTCCGATCCCGATGAGAGAGTCAAGTGGCAGGCAAACGCATTGCCCACTGATGATCTCTGCTTGGAAAACGCCATCATGCTCAAGAGATTTAACAGATACCCGCTCATCATTGGTAACAAATGTCATAATAACGCAACAAGCGCAATAGCGGACTTCCATCGCTTTCCCAGATCCTTCCGGGCAGGCCACCGAGTTCATCCTGAACGAATTCAAGGATCGTAAGATTACGCGGACATCATTTCTCGACGACGCATTCAGAAAGAATCTGGAATCGGCACTCAGATTTGGAAACCCTCTGCTGGTGCAGGTATGATGTACCCAAGTCAGACGCTACAATAGTGAAGTCCCCTATTTAACTTCCTCTGCTTGCTACAGGACGTAGAGAATTACGACCCGATCTTGAACCCAGTCTTGAACCGCGAGCTGCGTCGCACAGGCGGACGCGTTCTTATCACTCTGGCCGACCAAGACATCGATCTCTCGCCGTCCTTCACAATAATACTCTCCACGAGGGATCCCACAGTAGAGTTCAGGCCTGATGTGTGCTCTAGGGTCACTATGGTCAACTTCACTGTGACCAGGTCTTCATTGCAAATGCAGTGTCTCAACCAGGTAAAGTGATATTCGTAATTGTTCTTATACTATCCTTGGCTTGAGGACGTGCGCCAAATGCTACACATTGCGCAGACCATACACAGAATCTTCACACTCGACATTTAGATGTCTATGAGTCAATTTTTACGTGTTATGTTCAGAACCGTATAAAAAACTTTATGATGAAGGCACTGGCATAATTTGCATCACTAGGGGAGGGGAGAGAACATTCATGCGATTTTATCTCGTAAGAGAATATCAAACTAGAATGAAAAATCTTTTTTGATATTGCTCAATCCGAATGTCCCATCCATAGAAATTAGAGGAAATTGAATGGCGCCCATGTAGAAATTTTATCATAAGACACCTTGAACTGAACATAGCTGAGCACTAAAAGATATTAAGATGGCATAGAAATTCCTTCGCCCAAGTTGGGTCTCATGAGGCACCTTCTACCTCATACTTAAGAAAGGCCCAAGTTAGATTTTTTCGTATTTCTCCCTTCTAAAGAGGCTCATTTCATCGGCCTCATCAATGCCACAAACAAAAAACTCTCTGAAGTTATCCCAAGGAATGGTCAAGTGCATGAATGACGAGCTACTGAAATATTTGGAGTCTTTTTGTGCTCAGCCAAGTTGTCGTCGTCATAATGCGTCGCCCTACGTTCCAGGTGTTGAAAGCCGAGCGTCCAGATATTGACAAAAAGCGCACGGATCTCCTCAAACTTCAGGGCGAGTTTCAACTTCGTCTGAGGCATCTGGAAAAGAACTTGCTGCAGTGTCTGAACGAGGCCAAGGGCAGGATCCTGGTATGAGTTTAACCAGTTCTGTTCACTCGTCAAGATTTATATGGGCGACATTGCTCAGGATGACAACACGGTGATCACGACTTTGGAGACCCTGAAGCGTGAGGCCAGCGAAGTGTCTAAGAAGGCCGATGAGACTGACCAAATCATGGCCGACGTAGAGAAGACCAGTCGGAAGTATCTGCCACTCTCGCAAGCCTGCAGGTTGGGGACACATCATTCCCACTTTCTATAACTATGCGTTGTTGCAGTCTTTTCCTATGCATGTTTGGTTGAGCTTTCGTGCTGATAAGAAAAACTCCGTTCCTTGCAGTTCCATATACTTCACGATTGACAACCTCCACCAAATTCACTTCCTCTACCAGTTCAGCCTCCAGTTCTTCTTGGACATCTTCCACTCACTACTGGTGGATCAGACCCTCCTGGAAGGAGTCAAGGATTATGACAAGCGACTATCTATTCTTACCTCAAATCTATTTGAGAGAAGCTACCTCAGGTCTGCACAATACGCAATCCTTGAGTCCACTTCGCGGAATGACGGTTGCCTCTTTTCTAGGATCTCTCGAGGGATGCTGTACGACGACAAAGTGGTGCTTGGCATGATTCTTTGCCGAATTTTCTTGAGCGGCGAAGGAAGCAACTTGGAGCCGGAATTCCACTTCCTTCTGACTGGCAAGGAGGGCACCACGGGTGATCTCAGCAAGTCTGAGGCGTGCACACTGCTGGAGAGACACTTTGAAGTGTTCAAGGGCCTCGCCAGGCGCCTGGGACAGCAAGACTTCGAGCACTGGCTCGTGTCGCCCTCGCCTGAAGACGAGGTAAGGACTGTGTCAAACTGCAGCACCTTGTTGGAATGTGCCACTAATGGAACACACGCACTATCATGATCGTATGTATGTGAGCAGTCATAAGATTGCTAACAACCACCTTGCTCTGGTACAGGTGCCCAAACTCTGGAGTGGTGGCGATGAGTTCTCCTTTCAAAAGACGAAGCTGTATGAGTTGCTCTGCATATACGCTCTTCGACCAGACAGATTTACCGCAGCCGCGCAGAGGTACATGGACATGCCTAACTTACGCATATGACAAAAAGCTCAGGACATGTCATGGATTTTAGGTTTGTTGTGGACGTGATGGGGTCTCACTTCTCGTCAGCCTCCACCGAGCTGTTGGACATGGCTGCTATCGTGGAAAAGGAGGTGAGGTGCGGGACTCCGCTGCTCATGTGCTCCGTCAGCGGCTTCGACGCGTCTGACCGGGTCATGGACCTCGCTGCTCAGTGCTCCAAGCCTATCAGCGCCATCGCCATTGGATCTGCTGAGGGGTTCCTCCAGGCAGAGAAGGCCATCAACACCTCTTCCAAGAGTGGCCGATGGGTCTTGCTCAAAAACGTCCACCTTGCGCCTTCGTGGCTCGTGTCGCTGGAGAAGAAGCTCCACAGGTACATGCATGCTTCGTCATGAAGGGAAAGTGCACGATAAGTTAAAACTGTTGGTTCCTTTCCAGCATCCAAGCACACCCCAACTTCAGGCTCTTCTTAACTTGTGAGGTGACTCCCAAAATCCCTGTGAATCTGCTTCGTGCCGGTCGCATCTTCACCTTCGAGCCGCCGCCAGGCATCAAGGCTAACCTGCAGCGCACCTTTGCCGCCGCAATCGCGCCAGCCCGAATGGCGAAACCGCCGAACGAGCGTGCCAGGCTGTACTTCATGCTGGCGTGGTTCCACGCTGTCATTCAGGTACAGCAGGAGATAGTTGTCACTTGTTGATGTACTTATCCATATGTATCAATCTGGCAGGGTATGTAGTTCATACCCAGTGCATATCAACTCGGGTTAAGTTAATTTTGCTGCCAACTTCATATGCACCACGGGATGAGGAATGATACCTTAGCTTTTATCTCAATTCTGTGGTATATAAAAGTTGACATTAAGATCAACGAGCCGTGTCCGTATGTTCTACACAACTATAACATCTATCCTACCTCAGAACTTCGTTGATGGGCCCTGACACTGATTCACCCATCACATGAAGTTCACGTCAAAGTCATACGAGGTACAATCCTCGTTTAAGTATACTCTGTTAATTCTGGCAGGGTATGTACGGGTGGGGGGGGGGGACAGTTTTGCCCGCTGCTGCACTCTGTGGGGTCCAGTCCGTAATGCAGGACTAATACCTGCACGAAACGCACTAACTTACAGAATTAGTAGCGCTAGTGTTCTATGCATATCAATTGCAGGAGCGACTGCGCTACGTCCCCATTGGTTGGTCCAAGGCATACGAGTTCAACGAGTCCGACCTGAAAGTCGCTTTGGACATGTTGGACACTTGGGTCGATGTCACTTCGCAAGGAAGGACGAATCTGCCACCGGCCAAAGTACCCTGGCAGGCGATCAGAGAGCTGCTGGCGAAGGTGAATTAAAGTGACTTTAAGTAATTAATTACATGCCGTGCGGCTGTAGCACCGTATGCGACCCGAGCACGTCAGCCGCGACGTGTGAACAGAGCTGAAAATTGCAAGTGTGTTGTAGGTGATCTACGGTGGCAAGATTGACAGCGAGTATGACCAGCGACTTCTGGAAACGTTCGTAGCCAACCTCTTCAATGAGCGCATCTTTGATTCGTCCAACTTCCACCTGGTCAATTCTGAAGACTTCTCGCTCAAGACACCCGAAGGCATCCGGAGGGATCAGGTGGGTGAATAACTAACGGAAAGTTCACATTTTTTTTTGTTTTGCTCACTCTCCAAATCCCTGAACAGTTCTGCGCCTGGGTGGAGACGCTCCCTGACAAGCAGTCGCCAGCGTGGCTCGGCCTTCCCAACAATGCCGAAAACATCTTGCTGGCCAAAAGAGGCAAAGAGTTGGTTAGGAAGCTGCTAAGGATGCAGCAGCTGGATGATGATGACGAGATCGTGGACGCAGCAGGAGAGAACAAGACAAGCAAGAAGGAGTCTCTGGAGGTGGACTTGCGTCCGGCATGGATGCGGTCGCTTGCGGACTCTGCAGAAACGTGGCTGGCGTCGCTACCTGCACAGGTAAGCGCTGCTGCTTCTTCGATTCCCATATATCTCTAACTTCATCCTTCTGTGTCCGTCTAGATACAGGTGCTGCGACGTTACAACGGGGCCCTCAAGGACCCCTTGTTCCGCTTCTTCGACCGAGAGGTCCGCTTGGGCGCCGACATCCTGTCCTGCGTGCGAAGCGACTTGTCGCAAGTGTTGGCAATCTGTCGAGGTCAGGCCAAGCAGACCAACGAACACCGTGAGATAGGACAGCTTCTCCTGAAGGGGGTCGTGCCCAAGCATTGGCGCAGATTCTCCACCCCAGCGGGCACAACTGTTAGCGCGTGGCTACAGGTACAACAACACTTCTTCTTATTGTGGATTGAGGGGGAGGGGGGGTTCTCTTGACACCTCGACGAATACTTACGGTCACACATTCCTATACTCGCATAAATATTATTACAAATATTTTGTTATGCATGTCACTGGCCAGTTCGAAAAGGTACTTTTGGGGGGGAAGTGATATTCTTTCAGGCTCGGGTTGGTCTTAGTAAAGTCTATACAATTTGGTCAAAGACCGTTCCTCAAGTTCCATTTACTCAAATTTTTATAACATACTGAATGCAGTAAGTGAAGTGGATACTACTGTTTTCAGCCTTAACTCTTGACTGGATTGAGATACCTAAAATGATATACACCTCTGCTCTAGAACCACTTAGTTATTCAAAACAGTCAAACTTTTTGTGGTTAAGTTTGCAACAGCACACAACTTTGATCCGATAGTATGAAACAATCAGTCGTCCTACAGTGAAAGTGCATATCAGTTCAGTTTTAGGGTAGATTCTTTTCATAGAGGGGTAAATCTGTTCAGTAGCTCAATCGAGTCGAAAGTTATGGCTGAAAACAGAAGTGTCCACTACACTTTCTACATACGGTATGTCATAAAACTTTGAGTCACTTGAGCAGACAGTAAATAGATCTTAGGGAAAAATGGCTTTAGTAAAATCCGAATATTCCGGTCGAAGGCCCAAGATCCAGGCTGAAAAACTAAAATTGACATTTTCGAGCTAGCCTAGCCAAGCATGTATACAATAGTATTATTACACACGGACACTTTCCGTACACGAACAATTTCTCTCGGCAGGACTTCTGCGTCCGCGTCAAGCAGTTGCAGGCAGTGATCGAGACTGCTGCTGGAAGTGGCCCACTCAGCTTGCGTTCCCTTGACTACTGGCTCGGGGGATTGTTCAACCCCGACGCCTTCATCACGGCGACGAGGCAATGCGTGGCGCAGGCAAACTTCTGGTCGCTCGAGGACTTGGAGCTCAAGCTCCTGCTGGCCTCTGATGATTCTGCTGGTGCCAGCAGTGCGATTTCATTTGGCATCAGTCAAGTGGCGCTGCACGGCGCTCAACAGGCAAGCGCCAACAATAAGCTGAGGATAAGTCGATCGAGCGTCATCAAACTGGACAAGATCCGGCTCCAGTGGCAGTTGAAGAAGGCCAACGACGTCAAGTCCAAAGTGATTCTCCTGCCCATTTATCTCAATTCTGACCGCACGGAGATCCTGGTCAATGTGGAGTTTGAGCTGGAGGAGGGACAAGAAGAGAAGGCCTTTGTAGAAACTGGCGTTGCATTCCTTGCTAACTTGTAGACTTGCTTTTATCATCATTCCTGGTGTTCTCGCGCTTTGGCATCCATGTAATAAAGTCTTTTATAAATTTAAATACGTGCATCTCGCACTTTTGCTAGAGTTCCTTTCCTGGCTTCTGCTCGTTCACAGCATCGCGACACCAACACCTTGAGAGCCTTTTGAACCCTATGCTCCCCCAGTACAGTCCTTACGTGTAGGCACTAGTATCACTATCTACTCGACGTAACGTTGAAGCACGTATCACGATCATTGTTGGAAAAGCAATAACAGCATATATTCTCGTGTCAAAACATACCTTTACATTAAGAATCGGACGCACACAAATCACACATCCCTTGATGATTTTATACAGCGCGTTTGCATCCCAAAACAAACCCTGGCGGTCTCTTTGTACACAACTATAAGAAAGGCAAGCGATATGTATTTAAGACACAAGATTTCATCGTACATGTGCTAAATGGAATTCACACATAGTAGATGGATTTTTGCGACAACTCTGGTGCACGTAAACGTCTTTATATACTTAGCAAGACTTTGTCTTAAATGCATTCGCCCTTCACCTGAGGTCCTTTGGTACGTGTAAAACCACAGTCCTCGTGTCCTTGCCGCTGGTGACGTTAATTCGCCTCTTCTCTTCCACCTCATCCATGCTGATGTCTGGACCATAGCCCATTGGTGGCGCATCCTCGTCCAAGTAGCGCCCGAGCAGGCTGTCCTCGATTTTGTCAAACTTTAATAAGTTGTTTCTCCTCCAGCTGCCGCTGTGGCTGCTGGCGCCTGCTGAATAGTCATGATCTGCCATTGGCGAGGCAGCCACATCCTTGTCGGCCTCGCTGTTGACAAAGGTCTCCATCTTGTTCTTGTCAGTGTTGTCATCAAAGATCTCCTGCTTGATGGTGGGAGTGTGTAGCAGGGAACGCGATTGCCCAGGGATGGGAGGCATCTTCACTGCTTGGGTGATGTCTAACTCACACTTAGATTCTGTGGTCAAAGAAAAAGGTCACAACACATGAACGCAACACCATCGTACATAAAGTACGATGGACTCTACGTAGTGTAAGAATGGCTCGAGGTTGACAGGTACCCAATAAGGAATACTTACGCATTTGCTCTTTGAGCCCAGGAATAAGAAATAGGGCAGTGCTGAGCAACAACACCATCATGGCCGTGGACGCCTGCGAGTTGCGAAAACCACCGCCGTTCACAATGATCTGATGTAATCTTCTCACCTTTAAAACATAAAGCAGTTTTCGGACTCCCAGAAAACTGTACAACTCAATCTTGTCACTTCTTCTCACCTGTCCAGCAAGGGTCTTGTTCTGCATCTCGAGCAGTTCCATCTTTTTATGCAATTCATCTTTCTCCATTTCACACTTCTTCACCCTGCTCTCCATGGCCTCCACGTACTCTTTTTTCCGCTTCCTGGAGTCCTGTGCAGACACCTTGTTGCGAATTTTCCTGCGGATTCTCTTCAGGTTCTTCTCCTCCTCCCGGCTGAGTGGATAGTGGCTGGGCAGGCGGACGCCCTCACGCTCACATAGGCGCTTTTCCTCGTCATTCAAGATTAGCGGGGGATATTTGTTGTTCGATGCGTTGTTGTTCTGCTCTGATGTGATGGACGAAACATCATCAAGCCCAGAGTCACTGCTGCTGGAGGCAGAGATTCGACGGCGTTTTGAGGGTGGGGAGGTTGTATTTACAGTTGCCTGTGATAATAATAAGTTGGTGGCGCACTCATGGAGTGTAACATCATTCCAAGTACGAACCTTTGTCTGCCTGATGTTCATGACAGGCAGCATTATGGTGGTCGTGGCGGCGGTGGCCAGCCGGGCAGCCGGGTTGATCTGTTTCACGCTCACGGACTTGTTTGGCCCGGCAATCCTGATTGGCGTTACTGTTGTGGTGCCCCCAGAAGGAACTGTCACGACTTGGATTGGCCTCAGACTCTCGGGGACTGCAAGGACAGGACTTGTAGTAAAATTTTCAGAAGAGAGGGAGAACCTCTCAATGCCCTCACCACTCTGAGTGACGACTTCGAATCCTTCTGGAGTATGCTGGGGGCTGTTGCTTCCATTGCTGCTGGTGCTGTCTTCTTCAGGTTGCGTAGAGAGCATGACATGGTTGCTGTGGTCACCCACAAGTCTGCCACTGTCTGATGAGGTGTCTGAGATTGTCGCTGTCACCTCTTCCAACTCGGAGGTGAAGCAGCCCAGCTTGCTAACATCAGACTCAGCAAGGAGAGAGTCCAGGAATGCATCAGTGTTGTTGCCAAACACCTTCTGAAATTGTAAGGCCATCGTGCCAGACTGCATTTAACGTCTACAGTGTGAGCCAAAAATGTCCTAAATGTTCGCGACGTATGCGTCACGTTGACATGTGAAAGGCAAGAAGCAGAGAACTGGAAAGTTTGACGCAACTCATACTGCGTCACCTGCGATGAGCCCTCGGCACGTGACCATACTCAAAGCCTGTGGGCCATGAAGATTCAAGCTGTCTAAGACGTTTCATACTTGTGCGTCGTAATAAGTGTTTCCTCCATTAACATAGCAAGTGAAACGTGCACCTCGCCCAAATGCAGGGCGTTGTACTTTCTTATGCCGCTTGTACTTTCTAAAAGTGCAATGCCGTGTGCTCGCACTCACGTCCATGTCTATGTTGGTGCTCTCCTTGATCCCGCATTGCGTCAGCGTCGAGTCCAGGATGTCCTCGGAGGTGCCGGCGCCTTCGGTCGACACCCACGCCGTCTCGTCCAGGAGGGACGACTGAGATTGCTGCTCGTCCTCCAGGAGGCGGTCAAACAGGCACAACTCGTTCATCATGGCCAAGGCCTCGCTCAGCGTCGTGAGGTCCCAGGACGTAGAGGCTTCCGCTCACAGACTTTTGTGCCGTCGTCAGGGGCCACGTTGGCTGACGTCGAACAGGGGCGAAGCCTGGCAAGTACGAAACGAAGGCTGCCGCAGGCATAACAGTGTGACCAGAGGATTTCACAACAAAAGTGCAAGGATTTTCTTCAAAAGCGCAACGTTCTGGGCAAGATTCTTCTCCGTCCAAGGGCGAACTGCGAACTCTGCGCGAAGCGAGCAAATTTTGGTTGCGCAAGGCATATATTCTACTTCTGGGCTTGACTCAAGTACAGGGTGAGTCCAATATTAGGTATACGTGAACGGCGCATAGCGTAGTACTATATGTACCCGACTTCGACTCGACTGCACAAGGGCCAGGACTTGTCCGTTTCAAGACAAATTGAAAAACTTGAGATGAAAATTTGGGAAATGCAGTGCAGAAAGTGAGTCACGATTCACACTCCAACGCACGATGGAGCAACCGGGGCATATAAAGCAAGACTATGTCCCTCCAGGGGGTAGTAAATAAACGGGGAAATATTACGAAAATCATGGACTGAGACATTGACTGAATTAATTTATCTGCGTCAAGACAAGAATTGCTTTTCAATATTCCCTGGACCTTTCCAAATACTCCCAGATGGGAAGTTCACACAAGAACCCCATGTCCTACGTCAGCCAAAGCATCAACGGGAGCCTGACCAGAGCCAGATTGGAGCGAAGGCGCCGAATGTGGTCACTCCTCACTGACACCCGGTAAGGGAGCGAGCGAATGAGTGAAAAGGAGGACCAGGGAGGTCCCCCACCTCTCGAAGAGCTGTAGCAGCAGCAGAAGCAGGAAGAGCAAGAGCAGCAAGCGGCAGGGCGAGGCACGCCAAGGCGTGCCTGACAATCCTCGGCCTGAGCCAAGGCGATCGCAAGCAAGGCGAGCCAAGGCAAGCCAGGAAAGGGCAGCCAACCAAGTTAGTAGAGCAGAACAGTGTGACGTAGACAGGGCGGTCCCCATGGAGATGACGAAGTGGCACAAGGGCTGCTTCGAATCGAGCCAGGATGCCCCGACCCTGTGCCATTGCGGCGACGCGGCGACGTGCCCGCGTCCCAGGCTGCCAGGATGCCCACTTGCACTTGATGACCCCTCTGGCCGTATGAAGAACGCCGTAGGGCTTGAGTCCGTTGTAGATCGCTTCGCTGCTCTCCAGCTCGCAGCTCAGGGACTTACTAGAATGACAATTATTATTCTTACGTTCTCCGTCAACCATTGCTACAGTTTGGCACAGAATGGAGCTCGAGCTCGAGCCAGGCTGGCTCTCTTTGCCCATCCCTACAGTGGGATGACTGACGAAATGTTTCTTAGCGCGACGGAGTTCCCAGCGTCGCTTCATCGCGCTCGAGTTTGCCGCTCGTTCCGCACCGTTCCTCTCCTCCCCGCCGCCGGCCTTTCCGCCTTCCGTGGCAACCCTGACTGAGAGAAACCATCCCCTTCGAGTGCCACGTTGGAACCCCGGCCGATTGCACAAGCAGACGTCAGGAAGGAAAACTGACGTTGACGTCTTCGGACTGGCGCGGAAAGTCCGTGCCAGACGGACACGCAACCTCCACATCAGTACGCTGTGAATGGAACTGCACGTGCAGTAGACATTGCGGTCGAATGACTGCGGATGGGGTCATCATGACCCCATCCCATGTTGTCGAGCAAACAGCCAAGGATCCGCCAGTGCCTAATCGCAGTTGAACGTGACACGCGTCTCCAGGGCTGCCACTTCGGTCATGCTTAGGGCAGAGGAAAGGATCTCTCTTATTCTTCTCGTTGGTGGAGGAATGACTGTTAGCAGCGCTGTCACTGGCATCTTCTACACTAATGCACTTGCTGGAAAGCACCTTGATGGGATCATCCTGAACCAAGGAGAATTAGTCTTCTAGAGCTATTCTTAGGAGGGCATGATAATTCTGCGAAGTAAGACGAATTCTTTCGAGAGCTTGCGCAGTCAAGGAGAGTCTCAGATATTCTGTCTGAAAAGAGAAAAGAAAGAACAAGTCAGCAAAGATGATCACTTACCTATGCAGCACAAAGGACAATGACTTTGTACTTAACAAAATGGGTCTGCCTCAGGAAGTCCAGCAAAATAAGTAGGTCAAATGTGCCAAATAGGCACAAATTGGTGGACGACGGAGGCCGGACTCACTGGACCACAGACCCCAAATGAAGCAGACATTCTCGTCAGAGAAGTCTGACAGGCCCACATTCTGTGCCCCGTCAGGTGCAACGCAGACTTTGGGGACCTTCTTTTAGTATTCCAGCGAAAGTCCCACTAGATTCTTCGAAAAAGTTCCCAAAACTATTGGCACTTTTTCATGTATCCCAAAGACTTTCAAAAAAATTCTTTCTGGCTCGTTCTGCAACATATATTAGCAGCAGTGGCGATCATTCAACGCCTGCGGGAAGCACAACGCACTCATCCTGCGCATTCTACACGTGGTAAGGCTGAAAACAACCTTTCGGCCTCCACAGAGGCCCGAAGTACTGCTGTTACTGTACGTAAAAACAATGGTCGGTGATGCTTTGCTTGGAAGAGCATTTACTCACCTCGGCATGCTGGAGAAGGCAAAGAGCAGCCTTTGAAGTTGGGTCTGAAAGACATTTTTTCAAGATGGCTCTGCTGGCCTTGCATTGTCTCATAATTAAATGCCTTATTCGATATCATTTTCATTCTATCGTCTGAAATAATTTGGACAACAATCTACTCGAAAACTCTGGCAAGACAAAAGTTTTTTGTCGTAGTGACTCTGTCAAAGAGAGCAACATTTCCTACTCTTTGGGGAAAATCTGGTGTTAGTTGATGCCATTTCCAGGAGCATCAGCATCATCAAAAGCTTTGCTGCAATTTTGACACTGCAGTGTAACCTTCAGCAGAGAGGCTTTTCCTATGCTGGAGCAGAACAGGTTCAGAAGAAGCAAGAGAATTCTCTTAACAGTGAGTTTCAACACTTTTTGCTGCTGACAGTCATTAAAACGTTCAGGGAAAGAAATTGTGCCAATATTATTGTCAAGAGAGGATCTAAGCTAATTTTGCAAATGTGAGTCTTTTTCGCCAAATGCCCCATTCTTCTGCTAACGAACCTTTTCCACAGTCTGTGTGAATACACAGTCATGCCCAGGACACATCAGACCCGGAATACCAATCTTTGACACATAAGAACAGGCTTGCCCACAGTAAAAATAAGTGAGAAAAGAACCTTTTATCATTGATCAGTTAAAGAAAAACCTTTTTTTCTCGAAAAGGCTGTTTGACATAACAGCCAACATTTCAACTCAAAGCTCATACAGCGCGCTATCTTCATCGTGAACAGTGCACATTTTTTATTCAGTCCCTAACTTTTGACTGCATTGAGTTACAGTCTCTATGGAAGGCCGAGAGTCGCCTGTAGAACTGAACTGTTGTGCACTCTTGCTTGGGGACCACTCATTTTTTCACAATATGGATGCAAACCTTTTCACCATAGCAGAGTTTAGTGCAAAAGGAGTGCCGGTATCTTGAACAAATATGCGGTCCGTGAGAAAAGTGCTTATCTGTTCGGTTTTAGTCCCTATCTTCTTAGCGTTCCATCAAGGGATGAACCACTTTGTAGCTCAAGCCAGTCAAAAGTTATGGCTGTATTAAAAAAGTGCTCTTGACGCACTACATACAGTAACTATGCTAGAAAAAATGAGTTAAAATTGCACATAGTGAATGTAAACATACTTGCAAAGGTCTTGTGCCAGCTGTATCTGTGCCTGAAGCCAAGTTCTTACAATCGACATTTTCGAAGTAGCCTAACGTACAACAAAGAATCATTTAAAAAGTGAGCTGTCCATCTTGGGGCTTGAATGACAGTACTAAAGTAGTGAAAACCAATTGAAAAGACCCGATTCTTTTTGCCGGCTCTACTTCAAGCAACAAAAGGGGCAGGTTGATAAAATCATTGACCAATTCTCTGCTGTACCAGACTAACCTTAGAGGCTGTTGTCATTGACACACTTAACCGACGCCTGATCTTGATCCCTGTCAACGCTTCTAAAATGACTAGGTTTTTATGCATGCAAAATGCATAGAGATTCTCCCGTGCATCTTACATCATGCAATCATGTCGGACTTACGTAACACTAACGCCAGGTGAGTGGAAGCTACTAATTGAATCGACACCAGGTGAATTCCTTTAGCCGGCTTCATCATAGCATATTCACCTTCATAAAGTTTGTTCTTCTCATCGGGAAACTTTGTTTGTGCAGGTCGAACGAGCTTGGAAACCTGCAATATCTGGAGTTTCTTGACGAAAACACGGCCAAGTTTAAAAAAATTGGCTAAGGAGTCAACAATGGTAGGAAAATGCCAACTCTGTAATCTCACATTCTGGAAATAACCGATAGCCGAACCGATATCTGAATGAATGAATGAAAGCAACCGTAACCTAACCGAATGTCAATGACTTCTGGAGCGACATGTGGAAGAGGTCTGACGAGTGAAGCAGCAGCTCCTGTGGTAGTGTGAAGTCGACCGCGAGAAGTAGCAGCGAATTGATAAAAACCTATGGGACTTGCCTACTTGTCCTACTAAGGTAGTGGGCTTTTTTCCATGGTGCACCACGTGTTGATGGTTATCTAAGGTCTGCCCAGGGAACGAGATCTCGTGCAATTAGCTGACGCGCGTCTACAGCGTGTCCTGGCCGTCGTCCCATGCAGGAAAGCGGTTTGTGCTTGATCAGTGAAGAAGGCACCTTCTGTGCTGACAGCCAACGACCAGAGCAAATGGAGGAACGAGCGTCCGCTTTCCCTTCTAGAGGGACTTCCCCTCCTCGCCGTGCGTAGCGATACGGGGCTTTCTCTCTGTGTCTCAGCTGACGGGGTGAGACCAGATCACCATCAGTCTGTGGCAACATTTCGACTCGGTGCTCGTCTCATGGACGAGGATCATGAGTGCCGCAATGCTGGACTTTGAAAGCCAACAAAGGTTTCACGATACCAGTCGCGGATCCCTGCAGTCAACTGCGTCTTCATGCTTTTACATGGGCTTGGCTTCTTTGATCCGGTGGACTCCAGTCTTCTTTGTTGTGGCGGTGCTCACCTTCAGCTACTTCGTCTACATCACGAGGCTCGCAGTCGCCGATCGAGACGTCGGATGGGCCTCGGAAGATGTGCTTTACAACGTACGTAGATATGGTCACAGTGAGCGAGAAAGAACTACTTGAGGGTGGGGAGGCATCAACTGGGTATTCTTGAAGAAGTTGGGGCGCAAACAAGGCTGACGATAAAGACAGTGACGGCATTTTAGTATTAAACAAGCATATTAAAATCGACAATATTCCAGGAGGTATCAGCTACAGCTTCATGCAATGTACCCACCCTGCAGCATCGTACATTATGGGGATCACGTGCTCCCAGGTCTAGGCAGTGGACTTCTTAAAGAAGTCGGGGATCGCAAGCGTTGTTCAGTTGGCCTTGATACTCTCCTAGAGTGCTTGCCCCACTTGGCATGGGTGTGGGCCTTGACATACTGCCCGATGGCTAAATCAAGCCTCGTCTCAGTGTTCAACGGCTGTACCGTTTCGGTCTGTTGTCTGTCAGATGGTCAACGGAGTCAGACCAGTTTGACTCGGACAGCAACAACTCCAAAACCATCGATCAAGTGTTGATCAACAAAAACTGATGCCTCTTCTGGAGCATCAATGCTTCCATTCCTTGTTATGTCCGAACCATGTTGTGTATGCGAACATATACAAATTTTTGTACCATAGCTCTTTCTCGCTCACCCTGTACAGCACAAAGTACGTGGACTCGCACAAGATGTGCTTCCATCAGTGGCTCTCAACATGCTAATATGCGTATGGGCCTTTTTTGTATAATCTCTCCAATGTTTCGTGCAATCGCCAGGTGTTGTTCCACATTCTACTGATGCTGCTACTTTGGTCATTTGCCGCCACAATTGTGACTTCGCCAGGAGAGGTACCGGACTCTTGGCGACTTTCCACGGCCATGGCGACCACGCTGGAGGACGCCACCACCGAGGAAGAGTGGAAGAGCTATCTCGAGCTCTTTGCCGGCCAGATGGCACTGGAGACACGACAGCGATCTGTACAGGTAGATTCTCAAAAAGCCATGCTTGTGCACCACCGATAGATACATCGTGCTCCTCACGTAGGGTGCCATGCGCTACTGCGACACTTGCCACAAAATCAAACCCGACCGCTGTCACCACTGCAGCGCGTGTCGCAGATGCATCCTCAAGATGGATCATCATTGCCCATGGGTCAACAACTGCGTCGGCTTCAAAAACTACAAGTTCTTCATGCTCTTCGTCAGCTACGCGTATGCCTACTGTCTGTTGGTGGCGCACTCCCTCTTGGTGCAGTCGGCGTCGAGCGACTATGGCGCCGCTGAGCTGCTCTTGGCGCTTGTAGTCGTCGTCTTTTTCGTCTTCCTCTCGTCGCTCTTCTGGTATCACTCGTTTCTCATCGTCTGCAACCGCACAACTCTGGAGCAGTTCCGTGCGCCCGTCATGGTGGACGTCAGCCCCAACAGCACCGGCACTAGTGAGGACAAGTACGCGTGGAATCTCGGACGGGCACGGAATATTGGCCAGGTCTTTGGGGGAAGCCCCATCACCTTCTTCCTGCCAGTGCCATCGACGCCAGGCGACGGAATCCACTTCTCCACGCGGAAGAAGAGAAGGAAGTATGACAAGAATCACGTGACCGACGGCGCCAAGAACGCCAACGACGTCTTCGTGTGAAGACAGAGAGGAGACACATATCGTCAGGTGCAACCTTCGGCCTCTTGTACGGATTGTCGACGAGTATTGCATATGTTAATACAACGTACTGATTACAATAAGATACTTCTTCCCGTGCAAATAACGTGATCCTCGCATCGACAGTATGAAGTGCTACTCCTTTCTCATTTCGCCTGTTAATGGAACCGTCTTTACCACTCACGTATGGAATAAAGTTCCTTGTGTTATTGTGCCTTTAGACGATCACATGTTCCCGCCCGTCCTGACCAAGTGGAGGACAGTGAAGAGCTTCATCTCGTCGGTGGCAACGCCGAGTAGACGGATGAGCCAGAAGCCATATCGGGCATCCACACAGCCGACGCTGCAAATTATAGACACTCAGAGAATGGAAATTTCATAACCTTCACGCCTTCAGCACAATTTTAAAATTAAAAATGCTCACATTAGAATGTGATGAGTACGATGTGCTGTAGAGGGTCTTTAACTTTTGTGGAAAGTAGTGACATCGACTCGAACGTCGACACGTAGCAATTGGCCGTTGCCTCGTTGAGCGACTACTGTAACGCCACCTCAGTCAGTCGCTTCTTCGACTGGGGCACTTGCAGCCAATGTAACTGGTAACGCCGGAGACAGCACACGGCAAGTGGGCTCTAGGCACAGCTTTAAGCTGAGGAAACCGCAGTGACATCAACAAGCTCACTGTACGGAGTGTGGAAGTTGTTCCCGGCGAACGTGTCCTAATTTCCTCACCTCTGGAATGTCTCCTCATCAAACTTTGGCGCTGTTGGTGGCGTCGGCGGCGCTGTTGGCGCCGGCGCCGGCGTTTGGAGCAGCCAAGAAGGACTCCCTGACCGATAAGGTGCAGCAGTTGACCGACATGACGGCAAAGCGGTCACTCGTCAGACTCAACGGGAACAAGTTCCGGGACTTCGTGCGCCAGAGTCCCCGCAACTACTCTATGGTCGTGATGTTCACGGCACTCTCGGCACAGCGCCAGTGTGCCATCTGCAGAGAGGCCAGTGAGGAGTTTCAGTTAGTGGCCAATTCGTTCCGCTATTCTCAGCAGTTCACCAACAAGCTCTTCTTTGCCATGGTGGACTTCGACGAAGGGCCGGACGTCTTTCAGGTGGGTGACCTCTGCTGGGAGAGAGAATAATTGTACACCCAACGACATGTCGACCCGGGTCATCGATGGCCTTCGAGGACGTGTGGTTCTCGGGCTTCGTGGCAGGATTCTCATCTCTGGCAAAATTTTGGCTGGCACCAGAAAAATTTTGAGTGTGCACATGAGCTGCCTGCCTCATCCCCTTAAAGCAACCACTAACAGCCACAACAGCAGTGATAACAGCCATGAGAAGCAATTGTTTGTCGTCTCTGTCCTTTAGATTTACATTGCTGTCACGTAGCTTCCGTGCCGCTTCGTCCCCTCTTTCACGAGCTGGCCTTCACGAGCGTCTGAGCAGTCGTCCTCGTGCTGGTCCATGCTGGCCAGATGAAAATGGTGGTGAACAACACAGCCAGATCAACGTAATCCTTACGATTTGCCGTCGCCATTTCTGGCTGCCGCCTCAATGATCCTTGATTACTCAGGCGAATGCGCACATCAGGACCATCGAACAAGGCAGTGTTGGGCCCGACACAAGTTCGAGGCACTTTTTTCACTTCTTTGTTGAGTGCTTTCCTTTTATTGTCTTCTATAATTCAACGTGAATGCATTGATCGATTTGAGAGTGGATGGAAGTAATGAATCATTTGGGAGCTTTAGATGGGTCAAGTCAGTCAAGGACGGGAGCCAGCTGGAACATGAATAGCATCTCGCTCATCTCCTTAGTACATGAAGCTGAACTCCGCGCCCGTGTTCGTTCACTTTCCGGCCAAGGGCAAGCCCAAGAAGCTGGACACCATGGATATCCAGCGCGTCGGCTACGGGGCCGAAGCCGTCGCCAAGTGGATCGCTGAGAGAACGGACATCCAAATCAGAGTCTTCAGGCCACCCAACTACATGGGTACAGTCGCCCTCCTCATGCTCTTTGTATTGGTGAGTCTCTTACAGTACGTCCACCGGCGAGGTGCTAGCGTTAACTATGCACATATGAACGCACGGGCCTTTTGGACAGCCTTTATACCCCCTTCCCCTCAATAACAGCAACCCCTCCAACCCCCGGACCCCTTTATCCACTCACCCTCGCTCGGGCTGTATAAATAACCCCTCGGATCCGACGATGGCTTCGGAACGCCTATCAGGCGTTCCGATAAAAGGAGGCATCATATGAGGAGCAATTTGTTGCATGGCTTCTCCCTATAAACAACTCCCTATTGTATAGTTTTTACCCACGTTGGACAATCTAGACCATCTAGCATCCCGCTGGACTTTTTTCAATTCCAGCTCTAAGCAAAAAAGAGTCATTGTAACAAACATCCATTATAACAGAAGAACATATCCACTTGTCGCACCAAGAAAGAAGCAACGAATAGACAAACTAGTGCGTTAAATTCTTTGCGTATATACTTAGATCGGTGGCCTGTTGTACTTGCGACGCAACAACCTCGAGTTCCTATACAACAAGACTGCTTGGGGCCTGCTCGCCTTGGGCTTCGTCTTCGCCATGACCAGTGGACAGATGTGGAACCACATCAGAGGACCACCGTTCTTGCACAAGGGTCAAGGCAACACAATCAACTACATTCACGGATCATCACAGGTGCAGTCATGCACCCTTTCAATTATTGTTTTTTTCACCAACTTACTCACACTTCCTCTTTTCAGGGACAATTCGTGGTTGAGACGTACTTGGTAATGCTGTTGTACGCCGCCATTGTGCTGGGAATGGTCCTGATGACAGAATCTGCCGAAGCCGCCAATGGCGGCGGCGAGGCCAACACAGTCGCCGGAAAGAGCAAGCTCTTAGCTGTGGTCGGGTTAGGACTTTTCTCCTTCTTTTTCTCTCTCATCCTGTCTATATTTAAGTCTAAAGCAGGCGGTTATCCCTACAGCTTCTTGTTAAAGTGATTGTTCTAGGCAGTTTGTTGCAATTCTCAAATATGCTTGACAATAAAGTTGCCTACAACGAACTATGCGGCTGATTCAGAACACCCATATTCAAGGTACATTTTTGTGGCGTCATTTTATACTTCTCGGTTGAGGAACGTCAAACGTAAACTATGCATCCTTGAAGCGTGGTCAGACCTTTGCAGCGCACAACTTGCAACAAGGGCTCCCGTCCCTGGAGCAGAAGCAGCAGAGGCACACGAACATGAGCAGACCTAAAAATGATGAGTGGTAACCGAAACGCAACAAGTACGTCCATGAGGAACTTACAGCAGACGACTGGGATGGAAATGGTGTAGAAGTAATCATCGAGATGTGTCGTTTCTCTCTGGTTGTCGAGCTCTCGAAAGTCTATGAGTTTGTACCGATCGGAGATGCGGCGATCGTATTTCTCCAGCATCAGCTGAACAGCCAGCACCACCACTGCGTCACGAATGATTGGTTCCTGATTGATATCATCTACGTAGCGTACACACATTTCATGGCTCTTACTTTCTGTCTGCGGCTGGCACGTCGGCCACGTTTCGCCGTTGCTCTCGTCAGGAGTGTTGAGAACTCCCAGGTCGGTACACATGAATTGGTCATGGTAAGTGTCGACGCCCCCGTTTATGCTCCAAAACTTTGTGCCACATGAGTAATTGAGTCTGTCGCCGGCGAACAGGTGGCGGTCACTCTCATTAAAGAGCAAGTAGTCCAGCTTTTCCGAGGGGTTATCAAACGGCAGCACGGAGACCAGGTCCAGGTCCGAGTCGGCGGACGCCCGGGGGAGGTACTCCTCACAGATGGCAGCGCAGGGAGGAACTGAGCTCAGTGACCAACTGTTGGGAATGAAATCAAAGATACGCACTTCTCTTCAGGCGTGCGACTCACGTTCCGGGATCTCCGGGGGTGTCAGGAGGAATGCAATAGATTGTGAGCTTCCCATCGTCGGGATCATGGTCCTGATCATCCCTCCTCGGGAGTTGGACAGGGTCGGTGGATGTGCAGCGAAGCTCGGCTATCTCGCTCACCTGTATCAAGTTACCGGCGTCTACCAGGGCGGGGTCTTGAGGAGACAAGTAATAGCCAAACGGTGTCAAGGCGGCGTAGCCCTCGGGAAGGTTTTCGAAGAACTCATTACTACACACTTCCAATTCTGGAGAAAAAGAACATATACGGAGTGGGGCGGAGGTTGGGCCCGAGGATCGTCAAGGCTTCGAGAGCTTGAATACAAGAAGAGCGTGTGTGTAGGCTTTGCCCAGATGTACTTTTGACGTTAACCGTACACTTTTTTTTTCTTTTACAGTCACAAACTTCTTCCAATTTCTAGTGCATTTCATGGAAAAGTGACGTGGATCTCGGTTGACACCACGTCACAACATTAAGCATGCTTAATGCTCAGACTCCATTCTGTAGCGTGTGATGTTTACGACACACGCGATCTTTCATATGCATTGTGCCATTTGCCCGCACAATTCCAGTAAAAAGGCCAAGCATGTAAAGTAGAAAGTGTATGTTAAACACCGTACAGCGGTGGTTTACGACCGTCCAAATTGTTAAATAGACCTACCATCCCTGATGCCACATATGTTAGGGTTGCAGTTTGGATCCACGAATATTGTGCCGATGGCTCCTGAATTGGCGGTTGCCGCGTTGTCGAGCACCGTTTGCAGTTGGGCTGCCGTGGGATCTCCAGGGTTTAAGAACTGCGTCTCCAAGTCGACGACGATGTAGTTGTACACAGTGACTGAAAGAGCAGTAATGCTTTTGACTTGACTACTCCTTATAAGCAATCGTGGTAAAAAGTATTCATACGACTAGATGCAACAAGCAAACTCACACTTACTAATAGTAACTTGGTTGGTTCTGATTGCCAGAAGATGTCATCTTTCTGCCATATCCAAACGTGTTTGAAAATGTTACTGTTAACAAAGTTATTTCAGCA
>JAAUXU010107387.1_pt1 | contig 60746 bp, 62 predicted proteins | sample 7278151 | NCBI WGS metagenome assembly JAAUXU01 (sample SAMN14350113, study PRJNA611818) | marine sediment metagenome | isolation source: surface marine sediment (1.8m) | place: French Polynesia: Moorea | collected 2018-08
CTCCAGGTGGCCTCCTTTTGAGCATTCTAGCACCAAAATGGGCAGCCTTGACATTGACCCAGTGTACTCAACATTGTGTCCCAGGATCACACTTACACGTTCCACATCAAATTTTCACTCCACCATGCTTCAGTACAGTGTTTCAGGTCTCGTCATGCTTGACGCATTTACTTACGGCAAGGACTGTATCTAGTGCATGAGCCTCATGTTTGGAACCAATGGAAAGCTAACTTTCCATTGGTTTGGTTCCAGCTTTGTCCCAACCAACGTCAGACTCAAATTCGAGTAAAAGAGTCACCTCTCAGCACATTTGGCAAAAAATGTTGATTCGCACAGGTGCAAGAGCTGCAAAGTCTAAAAAAAAGACGGATCTAGCGTCTGAGGGTAGAAGTCTACGCCTGGTTTCTCGTGTGAGGTGCCTCTCCCACGCCCTCTGCCACTTTTGAAGAAGAGTCAGTAAACAAAAAAAGTGAGGCTTACTGTTGATAACTATTGACGCCACTTGTTCTATTCATTGACAGTTCTTATATACTGTGTGAGCGAAGCCCAGACCTCCTTTTTGGGGTTTTGCGGCTCTTGGGCCATGACGACCCGTCTCCACTCCGTCCTGGGGTCGTCAAGGCCCTCGCGCTTCAACATCAGGCGTTTAGTGCAACTTGCCCCGATGGACGAATATGAAATAGGAGCACTTACTCAACATCATCATCGGGGACTTCGAGGAAGTCGAGGAGAGGCCTCGGGACAGGGTTCATACGCGCGAAGAACTGGACATAGTGTTCCAGACCGACTCGACGCTGCTCCAGGATCTTGTGGCTCGTGTTCCGGAGCTTCTTGGGAGGAAACTCAGGGGTGCGAAACGATTTTCTCAGCTTAAAAAGACCAGGAAAATGCACTGACAGACTTTGGGCCTGCAAAGTAATCGATTGTGTTCCAGACGCGAAGGACTTAAGCAGCTCTGCATATGCTTCATCGACGCTGCCTGCACCAGGGCAGGTAACTGCTACGGCATTGAGAGAGAAAGCTGTTGTTAAACAAAAAAAAGTAACAACAAACTCCAATCATCAAAGAGGAGACGTCGACAAAGTTGCTCTACAGGTGTCTTGAGAAAAGCTTCCGAAATAATAGATATTTCAATCTTCTCACCTCATTGTGCAATGCCAAAAACTGGGAGTACCTCCTCTCCACACGGAAGAACTTGGTCACCGTAGAGGCCTCCAGTTGGTAGACGTAGTAGGACCGGTGGTGGCCGATGCCGCCGTGGTCAGACTGGAGGAGATAAAGAGTGACCAACCAGAAAAAAATAGCACAAATACAAGTGTTTCTCACTTTTTCCCTGCCTCCTTTGGCTGGCGAGGAGGCGTGCCCGTTCGCCCCGCCGTGCGCGTTATCAACGTGCAAATAGCGAGGGATGAACACATGCAAAAACATGACCACGCCCGTGATCGTGACCCCGATGGAGCACCAGCTGTGATCGACTCGGTTTGTGTCAGCACGGCCGCATCAGCGTTTTTAGCGTTCTCCAACTATCCTTTCATCTTCGCCCCCCTTCCCGATGTCGACAAAGTTGGTAAAAAACCAGGGGTCCCAACTCATAATCCCGCGCGTAAGGCTGAGTTGTGCCAAGCGACATTTTCCATAACATCTTGTCGGGCTGGCAGGAATAACTACGTTTGCTTCAGGATCTGGCTCGTGTCACGACTCCGCACATCGGTCTCGGTGATAAAGCCTTGAAAGGTTGGGTTGGATTACTGATGTTGGGTTAGATTACAGCTTGACTAACACGAATGCCATGGACAGACAGACGGACAGACAGACGTGTTGGGTCTCTAATGCAAGTGTTTACCCGAGGAAAGAGTAATCTCAAGGATAGGCCTTATGAGTCCTGGAGATAACACCATTGCAGATGAATCCTGGATCATTTTATGTGGAGCGCAAGGAAAGTGGCGCCGCTCGATCTCCTCTTCCTTCCCGTCAGCGTAATGTCAACAACACTCGATTTGTTGGTTCACTTCATCAGCTTTCGCCCAACCGACTGACACGTTTCGTATCCGTCACACGTCCCAATCAAGTCCGTCGCCCTTATTATGGACGTGTCACTCTTAGTCCTGACCTTCCTGGCCGGCCTGCTGGGACTGGTGGCCTTCTTTGTAGCTAGGGCGTTGAGGACGACCGGGTCGGGAGCAAAGGACGTCGGGGGCGATAGCGACCCCGCTGGCGGGGTGCCAGACGAAGGCAAGAAGCAGAAGAAGGTGAGCATGGGTGATTGAGACGGGCTAAATCAGTACTGATACCGTCTTCTTAAGTAACTCCTTCGTTCCAAGTACGAGACAAATGTCAGTTCATTTTTATTTCTTAGCCGGAAAGCGGCGGCAGCCGTCGCGCCGCCGCCAAGATGTCTGCCGACGGCAAAGCCGGGAAGGACAAGTTTTCTCACCCTTGGCTTTTCACCACGCTCAAAGGTCACGGAGGGCGAGTCCTTGACATGGATCTAAGCGAGAATGGTAAGACACTTTATATATTCGGGTACTTTTCCTTATAAAGGCTACCTCATGGTTTTGTGATCATTAAATGTATCTTTTAATGCAGGCAAGTACCTCGCCAGCTCCGCCGATGATCGTGCGGTCCTTCTATGGAGCGTTAAGGAGTTCTCCTCCAAAGAGCACAGGCAAGCTCCTCTACATTTCTACTTCTCATTCTTCCTGATCCGATGAAGAAGCAACAAAAATTGCCACCTATACGCAGGCCTCATCGTGGCAACGTCGCCTATGACGTGGCTAGCAAAGTGCGTTGGAGTCCCGACAGCAAAGCGTACCTAGTGCACAAGCAGGCGGAGAATGCTGCAGAAGTCTACAGGATCCATAAGAGGGAGGATGGCGGTGGAGGCTTTGGTGCGATTGAGCAGGTTGCGGAGACACTGAGGTTGCTGCGCCGTCCCATCATTTTATCGCACTCTTCCAATGTACGTTTAGGTTCTGAGTTTTCCCTGTCGACATGAGACCGACGTGATTGGAGTCGGCTTTGCCGCCACGGGCCTGTACGTGATGACCTGCTCAGACAAGACCACCCTTATCATCTGGAGCATCAGAGGAGAAGTGCTTGCGACTGTAGACACCTATCATATGACCACTTACTGCGCTAAGGTAATAAGATCAGTAATTTGAATCGCCAATAGGGATTTATTCCTGTTCTATAGGTGTCGCCATGTGGTCGCTTTGTGGCCACCTCTGGATTCACCCCAGATGTAAAGGTTTGGGAAGTGAAGTTCCAGAGAACCGGAGAGTTTGACAAGATCTCACGGGCATTTGAGCTCACTGGGCACACTTCAGGGGTCTTCCACTTCGACTTTAACTTGGACTCCAGCAGGATGGTCACTCTCTCTAAGGATAATACCTGGAGGCTCTATGATACCAAGGCACGTGTGCACAATTTTAATGTGTCAGGGCACCATCATTCTGGACTATATTCTCACAGGTGGAGTTTGAAAAAGGTCAGGACCCATCGCCGCTCCAACGGGGCTCATTTATGTCAGCAGATGAGACGAGCATCATCAAACTGTCTCCAGACGCAGAGGTCATTATTGTCGCTCACCACTCTAACATTTCCTGGTTCAGTGGCCGCTCGGGTGATGTCGTTGGAATGATCGAGAGCGCGCATACGCAACCTCTTACGTGCCTTCTCTTTGACAAGGAAGGTCGCTGGCTTCTCTCTTCTGGAGACAAGCACATCCGGATATTCCACAACGTTCCTGGATACAGGACGAAGCTGAATGATCTCAGGGAAAAGCTGAGGAAGGCGAATACTGAGGGCATGAAGGACAGGTTAAGGGAACAGATAGAGGCAACAGAAGCCAAACTCAAGGAGCTCAAAATCCCACTAAAATGAATGGCAAACTGCCTTGAACCTCCCGCAGCATGCACCGTTTATGTTATTGTTGAATCTGCGTGCAGTTAACGTGTCTACAAAAGAAAAAAGTTCACGCCGTACAATATAGCAATCTGCTATCATTTAGGTAACCTTGAGAAAGGGCGATACAGCATGACATTAGAGATGCAACTGTCAACGTGAAGTTAGTGCCTTGCAGACTTGGCATAATTACTCAGCAATTGTTTCTGGCATTAACACAGCAGGTTGGAATAACGTCGGCCTCACGATTTATTGCTTGCAAAAAGTCACAGTTTGGATCACCTAGGTGAGTTTGCCTGAGCTCGAGTAAAAAGAAAAGGGCGGACGTTCCAAGTTTTCTTTGCTTCGTTGGATTCACGACGGCTGTCCTAAAGTAGCGCACTACCCAAGAACAGAAGTTTGTCTTGACCAGTTCCGTTCATAAAATGAGGTCTTGCAAAGAGGGGCCGACACCTAATTATTACAGGGATAAGTTACTGCAACTCTGCGTGATTGATTACAACTTCAGATACTCACCGCAAGGTGCAAGGGATTACACATTGCCATTAGGTATTTCAAGGGGCTCTAGAAATGCAACTGATTACCCGAGTACATCCGGTGCCTTAATGTCGCACTCAAAATATTGATGCAGCCTACTTCGATTAAATAGGAGTGTTTCATGTAGTGCGTGACACATGTGTAACTTCGATTGAGTGATTTGTACAGTGCTACAAATGCAAGTTCATGTACTGTATTTTTGTGTGCAATGACTTGGATAAATGTTTGGAAGTTACAGATGACACTGCAGAATGAAGCGTATGCGGAAATATGCGTTTGAGTTAAATCATAAAAATAAAGGAGCGTGTACACATGTACCTGCTTGTTATCTGTGTTCTTCGCTCATCTCTGAAAACCCTGAGGTTTGACAACCGGCCGACACTTAAGTTGTGTCGTCAAGAAACTAATCACTCCAACCCAAGATAATCACGTTGTTTTCTGTGTAATTGATCAAGATAAATTTAGTGACAGGGACAACTATGAAGTGGTACAGATGGCACGAAAGTCGAACTTAGCGCAGGTGAACTGCAGGTGGTCAAGTGACATGCAGTATTTGACCACGCAATTAAAGAGAAAGATTTTATTGGCAAGATTGTTCTTTAAAAAAATGTTCCAGATCCTCAAAGATGTCCGACAGATCCTGAAAGTCTATATGACAAGCTTCCAAAGAAGCTTGTCATATTAATTGTCTCTCTGCCATGATTCAGGTGTAAGTTTCATCAGTCATCAGCAAAAATTATCTCAAATCCTGGGTAATCCTTACGCCGTGAATGGCGCGCTTAGGTCTACGACCATGTAGGAATGTTGCTTTAAAACAAAACTCACGAACTTACAGTGGCAGAAGGCTATCACTGACATGACCAAGACTAGTTTCAGCACTAGACGAAGCATCACATCGACTAATGACAGCATCTCAAAGGTCTTGTCCTCATAACCCAGAAGCTGGCGCTCCATTGTCCAGTTGTCCGAATGAAGCGGTTGGCTCAGTCTGCCAAATTTCACTAGCTGACACTCGGGACCGCAGTCAGGCAGCGTAAAACTCTACGAGACCGACAATGTCGAAACCCAACAGGGACCACACAGTAACGCGTAACGTGCAGGGACAGCGAGGCTCACTCTTGACCTTGGGTCCTTGGTTCAGTTATTCTTGCAAAATATCTGGACAAACATGAGCGTAGAAGTGTAGGGAGGTGCTACCACTCGGTCTAATACCACCATTGTATTCAACAGTCCTGAAATAGTTGTCTTTCATCACAAACCTGCCCATAGGTGAACATTACAGTAAATATCCGTCAAGATGTACTCACAAGTGGAGGACCTGGAGCTGTTTACAAATTCATCAAGCAGAAGTCCTCCTTTCAGACGCTTTATTTCGTAGTACCAAGTGCTGACTTCGAATCTCAGGCCATGGAGATACTGCATTTTGTGGCGAAAGATCTTTCTGCAGGTGCGGAATACAAAAGCCTGGAGTCATCCAGGGGCACACAATGCTTTCGTCACACTGACTTATCCCACTTTGGCAGTGTTTTGTTGTACGTGCACAGTCTCGATGAAGAGGGTGTGATAACGTGAGAAGTAGTGAAGTCTAGCCATGTTCTTGACTATCTCGACTGAATGCTCTGCCAAATGCTGGTAGACCCACTTACACGTCTTGTTAGAGGTCTTCATCTCCTCTGATTCCATGATCTATGGTCGAAGTGAAGAAGGTGCGATCAGTCCTAAAACATGCCCACTTACCTCCAGTATCTTTTGCTAAAGTCTGGGGCAGTCTATTAGGCTGGCAATCCTGTTGTTCCCCTCAAAGGAGAGCAACCCCACAAATGCCTGTAGTTATTAATTGGGGTCTCCCCATACAGTCACGATCACGCAACCCTGAAGATACAAAATGATCAGAATTAGAATTGCCAAGCGACAAGCATGCCTTTGCAGCTGCCAAGACATTAGAAAGGGCGTTCCTAAGGCAACGAAATGTGCAGGAACTGCGGAAACGCAACTGAGAGGCCCGGATAAGTTATTATCAGTACCATCAAGCAGGTCATAATCCAAACCTTTTTTTCCGATGTGGACTTTAGTTTCACTGAAGCAGTCAGACCTTACAACTAAAATTAAGTTGACTTGGGATAAATTCAATTCAGTTGATGTCATTTACAACACGTTTCATGTGCATGTGTGTGGGGCATTCGAGCGTAAACTGGACTCTTCTTCGTATTTAGCTGTATCATAACAACCTCTAACTGTGAATTTTTTGCCAGTAATCTTTAGTCCCGGTGCTGCAAGACCCCGGCATGTTTACGTAGAAGAGGTTGAGCGCAAAGGGAAGATGAAATCTGCGCATTAACGCTAGTTAGCGACATTATCAAGCAGGATCAGGGAATCTCTGAGAATGACTTGTGTGAAGCAGTTAGTTGGTGTCACGAACGATTGGTTTATCCTCTGTTGAAACCTCAAGATGTCTTAAAATTGTGTTTTTAGTAGTGATGACGTGTACCCGTGTGTGTTCAACACAAGGGGAGTCCAAGGAGACTCTGTACGTCCACAGAGATAAATTTAGCTATGACACATTGCTGCCCTATCTTAGTTTCATCGCACTCATTGTCTCCTACGTAGCCTCGCAGGGTTACTTCATGGCGGCGCTGTTGTTCTCCAGGTCTTCGCCGTTCTTGGACGTCCTTTTGTAGGACATCGTACCCAAGAAGTGATCTGAGAAGGCCATTCGGCAAATGCAAACTTCTGAAAATATGCAGTTCACAACAGATAGCTAATAAATAAGCCGCTGAAACAGTTTATTTCACGGTGAACTTGAGGCGTCATAAGGATTCCCAGATGAGATATACACTTGCATGCTGGCTCTGCCTGCAGCAGTAGTGAGACACAAGTTCTAAACTTTCTACTCTCTTCCCATGAAGGATGACCTATATGTAAACTATGAAGAGCAACGAGTTTCGAGGTTGCGTCGTCTCATTTTAACAGTCACTATACAATTAAAGGTCGGGTCACACAGTACAACAACCTTCCAACTACGACTCCCAAAAAGAACGTATTAAGCATGTGATGTTGAGTACAAACGACGCTGCGTAAAACCACGGAGGAACTGAGTTCAGCGAACACCTCACAAGGATCCGCATCAAGTATGGCACAAGCAGACGTGACAGCATGCAGTAGTCACTAGACTCTTGAGTGTAAAGCCTCAACTCGTAGATGTTGGGCAACATGGCAGCTTCAGAGTGAAAACGAAACTCGCATGCATCTTTCCGAGACACAAGTTCATACATTACCAGGTTTCTTCAAGAGAGCAATTCCAGATCATGACTATCGATTACTGATCAGTAATTCTGTTCAAAGATATTCTTCATACCACGAAAGTACCTTAAAGAAAAAAAAGCATCTTTCGTCTCATCAGGAATACTGTATGCTTTCGAGCATATTTCATGCTTATTTTTGTAAGTTATTAAACATTCCTTTAATTTCGGTTAGGAGGAAGAAAAATAAGACACTGTATGTACCTGCCCCATTCACTTCTGCCAAGCAGCTGCAACAAAAACTTGCTTAAACAGAATCGTGCAGTGAGGCAATACTATTTTCTCTTATCAAAGAAGATTGCAAGGTCATTCTAGGCCAACCTGAAGATTTTGAGGGAGAAGACCCAAGTTACTCCTCATACTTTGTTTGTGCACCCACTACCTTGGCTTGGTGCGAGACCATATTTTGATGCAATAGAATCTTTGCCTGATTTGAATAGACTCACAATTGGAGATGTCTAAATTTAAGCATATTTTTGAGCATAAACAGTATGTTTTTTAAGGCCTTTTTGGCCAATTATAAGAATATTTAAACAGTCTTACAGATCAGCAACTACCTAATAACTCCTGCTCCACTCTTGGCCGTCCCGTGGGCGCTTTCTCTAAATATTATGTAGGGCTCTCCTCCCGCTGGTCAGCCTTAACTTCCTCCTCAGGTGGCTTCTTCAGCAGAGGCGAAGCCTTGCTGTTCTTGTTGCTCAAGCCGCGGACGTCCATCACCACAGCAGGCGAATTTCTGCCGCTGCCGACGTCCTCACCCCAGAATTCTTTATCCGCGGCCTTACTTTCCAGATACTGATGGGGTAAGGTAACGGCGCTATCCGCTGAGGGTTCATTTCCTCCATTCCCCAGGGCTAGGACGTTAGGTTGGAGGTCAGTGTGTGACAGAATACGATGGGCACTCTCGGGTGACCTCAGTGAAGGCGTTCTAAGTAGTACCGGCGTCAAATCAGAATCGTCTTCATTGACTCTATCGAGGAAGTGTGTGAGGTCATGGACCTCTCCCGTCGCTGGATTGCTCTTCTTGCTCATCTTGGAGGCCTTAAGTGCTGCCACGTACATGCTCTTATTGATACGAAGGTAGAGGACATCAGTGACTGCCTTCACTGTATAATCAGGCACGAACGCCATAGCCCCGGGAGAGCCCGTTTGTCCTGAGCCCTGTCTGCTGGATAAGGCCGTCAACTCGATGGTGGCCGCACTGTGCCGCTTGCCCAATTGCAAGTCTTGAGCATTGTTAGACATGCGTGCACTGGCTTTTGCAATGAGGCCTGCACTGGGACCACCTGTCGACTCTCCTGCCTGGTTGTGGGGACTGACGATGGCTGAAGCTGTGATGGCCGCCTTGCCAATGGCGCTGCCCATTGAGGCCTGTGCAGATAACGAAGGGCCTCCCAAAGTTTGATGCTCCTGCATCACATTAGTTAGAGTTTGGATCCCAAAGTAGGTGAAGGGTCCACTCTCAAAGACAAGCTCCTCACTGCCAATGTTAACCTCAACTCTTCCCTCGATTATGAGAATGAAGAAATCTATAGGCTTGTTCTTGCTGATAATGATAAGATCACGCTCATTCATTTTTGTCCGGTCCTTTTTCAACTTGATTTCCCTGTAAACATCAAGTGTCAGGAGTTTCTTTAACACTGAGTCATTAACCATTGGTGACTTAAAAGGCTCAATAGAAGTTGTGAGATACTGAAACACTGCCAGAGCAAGCTGCGGAGAAATGGTGACATGTTTTCTCTCTTCAGGATTGAACCGCTGAAAGTTTCCTTCTTTACCCTGCCATCCTCCACGCTTCCTTTTCCTTTTTGTCCTATTATCCGTGATGACATCAGTTTCATCCACAATTTCTTGCTGGATGATCTCCTCAATGATATCTTCTAAGGTGACAAGGCCTATAGTTTCGTAGTATGGGTCGCCATCACCATGACTATTGATTTCCTGAACAAACGCCATATGACCCTTGTCACCAGACTTGAACTCATTGAACATGACATTGAGTGGTGTGTCATGGAAGACAAAGTTGACATCATTGTTGTAAAATTCACAGACCATCGTCAGTGGCATCTTATCGTCCGGATCAACGAACATGAGATCCTTGGCAAACAGAATCCGTACTATGTTCTTTCTGTCACCACTGTACACTGGAATTCGAGAGTATCCTTGCTCTCTTATTTCAGATACTGTATCAAAGTCAAGGATAGCATTCAGAGGCAACATGTACACATCTTCTACCTTTGTCATGACATCCTTCACTGTCTTGTCCTTGTAAACAAGTGCGCCGGTCACAATATCGACTTCTTCTTTCTCAAGGTCATTGTTTTCATTTGTAACTCTGAGCAGCTCTATCAATTTCTTCTTGTCATACACAGTACCAATTTCTGCCCCTAGTAGTTTGTCCAAGATAATAGAGATTGGGAAAGAGAGTGGAAATGTAAGGAGCATGAAAAATTTTGTCAGCCAAATTGTGTAGGCTCCAACTGCAAGACCGTGTCTTGAGCAAATTGCTTGAGGAATTATTTCACCAAAGATGACGATTCCCATGGTGGCTCCAACAATCGCCACAGGACCTGAAGTGAGTGTGTCCAGTAAGATGGTTAAGGTGTTGTTCACTAAGACATTGCCAAGCAGAAGAGAGCATAACAGAAAGTTTCCATGCGCCCTAATTGGAGCTATCTTATTGGCATAATTCTTCTCCTTTTGTGTGCCTGTGTTCTGAACAATCTTCAGCTCTGTCTGATCCAGGGCCATTAAGCCCAAGTTAAGGCCAGAAAAGAGGCCCGACAAAGACAGCAGTATGATGAGAAACACAATCATCAACCAGACAGGCAGCAGCAGCTCTGTGATTTGAATCTGAGCATTCGAAGCACTTCCCTGGTGCACATAATAGTCTTGCCCCTGAGTCTGAAGGCAAAAGTAGAATGTGTTCTGATCTCTGATGGGGTGCAATGCACCACCTGGGATGTGAAGAGCGGCTGAGAATCCATCTGCGGCCGCATCAAGTGGAAACGTCTCGGACACAGAATGAGCATCGTGCCTTTGACAGCGCTCACTGAGTCTTCCAGCTGCTGTTGTCAGCTTGACTTTGGCATCCTGTGTGAGGCCAATGCCGTACAACACGAGTTTGATGTCCTGTCCCTTGAGAGCAAAGATGCCACCATCCGTCAGATAAGAGACGTCTTTGTGAGTTTCCGCCAGTCTGATGGTAAGGATACGAGGTCCATCGAAGTCTTGGGCGGCGGCGGCGGCGTCGTTCTCGTTCTCCACGGCCTCTCGTTTCTGGGCTTTGACACCTGAAAGGCTGTCTGAAAAGAGGAGAGAGAAGGAATTGAGCGAAGGCCGACAAGTCGCTGCTTCTGACTCGTTACCGTGTCGAACACCCATGACGGAGGCGGCACTGGCGCCGGTGCCACCGTGAGTCCTCAATGCCACGAATATTCCGTGCGCCAGCAGCAGTAGCGCCAAGATGGGCGGCCTAGAACCGACCCGACGCCGGAGTTTTGCAGGGACGTTGGACCCCGGGGGCTCGGAGCTCTCTTCCTCTTCCATGTCGCCGGTCGATTGACCTTCTCCGTCAGGAATACGGGGTCATGTTTTGGGTCGTAGGCAACGGCGACCAGAATAAGATGGCCGGAAATGCGTGAAGAATGCGCGCGCGACAACTGATAGGAGGACGTCTACGCACCCGGGCCGCGACGATCCACGAACACTTGGCTGGAGTTTCGGTCCTCGCTGGGAGAGAAGAGCTTTCTCTTTCTTCCTTTCTTCGTCACTTTCTGGCTCTTGATCACTTGGCTTTACGGGGCGATTGGGGTGAGTCGGTGCGAGTCGCTGGGCCCAAGTCTCTTCTGGTGTCTCGCCAAGCTACTCCTGCGTCACTTTGGGTCGGTCATTGTTGGGGTCTGGTTTCGTCGTAGTGATGGATCCGAGCCCAAGCCCACCCAAGCTTAAGAGCAGTGGAACACGGAAAAGGGATTAAGATGAATGGATGGACGGGCTGAAAGCTCAATCCCAAATCAAACTGACACCTTATGGACCGAAAATGTGTCTTCTCATCTAGTGCTGACTGGTGTGCATTGGGTGAGCAAAAGGGTCCGATCGAGATTAGGAGCTGCCACAGGCATGGGAGACAGCATTTGGCAAAAGTCAAAAATTAAAAGTTTGGAGGCCATTCATGCCCGTTCAAGCCAACCTAAGCTTTATTTTAGTCCCCCCTGAAAAAAGCCTGCGTCTGGCTTGGGTTTTAAAGCGAGCAGCCCATCACCAACTGCTTCAGTCGCCTTAGCTCAATCCAGTGCTAAGCAGTAGAGGGTTTGGCGGTGAGAAATCCTGAAAGTCAGCTGTTTTTGCCTGCGTCATCTTCGGCGCCATTCAGTGCTAAACAGCACTACTCTACGCTACTGTAACAGTGGCGAGGACCCAAAATGTCCAATTGTTTAAGCTGGGGCTGGATTATCAGTCAGAGAACAGTCACTGTTCTGCCTAGATGGTTGCACAGGGTTGGTTGGAATTGCCCGTCAATTTAGAACTTCCGAGCACTTCATTAATTTCCGGATGTTATGAATAGTCAAGCTTTGATACAATGAATTACATTTCCACACACTATGATTTAACATACCTTTACTTGAATTAGTTTACTATATCTAAGTTTTCCACAATCTCGAAGGCTTTTATATAAAGGATGGATCAATTAGAAAGAGCACTCAGTCCAAGAAATCAATCTCAAATCTTCACTATATTCAAGGCTGACGATACTTGCAGGACCACCATTTTTTCTGCTTGCAATTGAATGCTTGTACGGCATGTACTAGACTCTTAAATGGATGCCGTGATAGAGCGCTAGGGGGACTGCAATTGTTATTACAGCGCTCACACTTATGGTGACCACTTACATTTAGCGACCGAAAAGTTCCAGTCCCGGTACATTTTGGGATTTTATTGTTAAATATCCCCGGATATAGTGGCCATGCTCCCCCCTCCCGTGATCATTTAAAGAGTATTTTCAGGTTCTCTATATGTCAACAAATGAATGAAGCACAATGTTAATATACCGCACATAAGTGTGGCGGCCTCAAATCTAGTGTAACTGCCAAAGACCACCAGAAAAAGCCTTTCCAGCGATGAAAAGCAGAAGATTGTTCTTGCTTTTTCCACACTCCCTCCCAACATTTCCAACAGACAGGAAATTAAGTTCCCTTACTCAATGCTCTACATTATTCTTAAAAAAACACATCGAGATGCCGATCATAGGAGTATGACAAAGTCAGTCACTCAGTTGAGTATTAAGAAGTTCTTTGACAAGAAACGTTAAAATACAGTGCAGTGCAGATATGCACAATGCATATTCTAGGTCCCAAAGTTAATCGTTTTACTTACATAATGAAAACTCATTACTTCGACTAACTTACTGCGTGAGTTCACCCGTGCAAAGTGGTCAAATTTACTTGGGACAAAAGTGGGCACTATAACAAGGAAGTACTGTACCACAATTTTTCGAAAAGTGCGTAATCAAAGAGTGAGTGCTAAACCTGAGCAAATTCTATTGGTCTCAAAACTACTTCCGAGTGTGACTGTACGTCCAATAAGTTAATTACGCGAAAGATTTGCATGGTTGTTATTGAAAAAGTGGCAAAAATCTGCATTTTGCTACTTTTCTTCACTGGCAACTGGCAGTTGACTCTTGCACAAGGTTTCCACCTTGCCAGAAGGCCAAATCCACATGTACACTTCACAGTCCTTCAGCGCAGGCTGCAGAGATTTCAGCAGGCTGAATTGGCATGGTTAGCGGCCGCTGGAGGTCGCTTCAGACCGACTAGGCCGAATTTTCTGTGCAGTAGATGAGTCATTTGTATATATCTGGAGCGACTGAGCAATGTAGTCCATCGACATCTTAAGAGAGCTCAATGATGTAGTCCCACTTTCAGCTGACAACAGCTGCTGTAGGACGACTGAACCTAACCCTTCAAGCCCCCTAGTTGGCTGCAGCTGATCTATGAGCTGATGTTCGCTGACGGCAACTGAAAGTGGGACCACATTGCACACCTAAGCCGATTCTCCACTTCAGCCGACGATCTCAAAACAAGTAATGACAACGATGATGATCTCGTCGTCGTCGGACAAGTTGCCGCACCCTTGCTGGCCCCTCACCCCTTACGAAGAGGAAGTCATCCTGCAAAAGTTGGCTCTGTTACAGCGCTTTCAGAGGGAGGGACGGGATTCTTCCAAGGATGAGTTGTGGATGCGCAGACTCAGACGAAAGTTGCTGGTTCGTCGAATTCAGCGAGGAAACGGGCTCCACTGCTGGGATCTGTCAACAGGCACCAAGCACGTCGGTGTGCGGAGACCGAAGAGCGTTGTCTCTTCCCTCGTCGTGGCCAACACCCCACACGAGATTAAAGTGAGCGGTTTCACCGCCAGGAGACTTCGACCTTTTATTCGCCGAGACTGGGAGACCAAGACGCAGCGGATGAGGCTGCACGAAGAGCTCATGGGAAAAGTCTGGCGGAGTTCTCCTCAAGAGTAAGTGGAATGATAACCATGTGACAAACTGAGCAACAGCAGATGGTACTTTAACAGCATGGTCCGCCATCCTATTGACTTCCGCTACCTCGATGTGCGTCACGTACCGGCCGTCAACAACTTGGCAGCAGAGTTCTTCTGGCCGGGCATTGACGTGTCCGAGTCTCTGGATCATCCAGATTTCAGGTGAGGTTGGGTCAACATTTTCTCGAATGTCCTGACAGAATCATCTTTCTTATTTTTTCAGCGTTGTTGCACTCTACCGCCAGCTTGTGATAGGCTTTGCATTTCTCTTGCCCACCGCTAGTCACACCGAAGCCTACCTCACCTTTCTCTTCGTTCGTCCAGGCTGGAGACGCTGTGGCCTGGCGAAGTTCTTCTTGTATCACCTCATCCAGAGCTGCTCGGGCAAGGATATCGTTCTACACGTCTCTGTCAACAACCCTGCCCTAATGTTGTACCAGAGTTTTGGGTTCAAAGTAGAGGAGAGGATTTCCAGCTTCTACGACAAGTACTTGCCTGCTCATTCCAAGGAGAGCAGAGATGCTCTATTTCTCAGATTGGCCCGATAGTCATCATAGGACAAACAACGAAGCGTGATACAATAAACTTAGGTTTTTCTCATCAGGTCAAATCAAGGTTTAGAAGGTAGGATAGTGGAGTCACTACGAAAACCTGGTTGGATAAAGCAGACAACTCGGTACTTTCCTAGTGAAATCCTCTTTGTATTGGGTAATCTTCAAGTCTGCTGCAAAACAGAAGTTCTGTGCCAATTGAAGTTGTTCGAGGCCGCAAGGGAGTGTCAAACTGTAACCCCTCCTCCCCTGCTGATGCTAAAGCATGCAAAACTCATGTTCGTGGGCAGGGGTTTCGTGAAAATGCTATAGTCCAGGTGCCTCAGCGCATACACATGCACACCTCCAGACAGTCATTTAAGCTCAAGGTCTTTAAACATGAAATCGTGGCGTTGATCTTCTTTGGAACTGCGGCAACAACTAATACTTCTGCGGGCTATTGTACAAGTGTTAGGACATGACTGGACATGCATTTTCCAGCTGTTAGACGACTTGATCCTTGGACGTCTCCAGTCGCTCCCTCTTCACAATCCCTTGGCCATCCGTGAACAATCACCTTGACTATGAAGTGTAGCTGCTGGAGCGTCTCGGATAGGACGTCCTCCCCACGGCGATTTGTACGCCGTAAAGCCTCCATTGTCCAAAAGTGGGACGATCCCTTGACCAGGAGCACCGCACGGCCCACAAGCACTAGGAGTAAAGTTCTCCAGTACGGCCCCTCAAGAATCGCTGTCATGCAGTGCGTACGAGAGATAGAATGGAAGTTTTAAGGTCGCTGGTATTTCGCTATTACTGAACTTTCGCCTTACTCTTAAATGGATAAAACAAGTCACTATCGACCTAGATATCCTGTTAAGGTACTTGCTGGCCTCGTGAAATGCTCCACTGCCCAAAAAGTCTCCTGTTCCCTAACTGGTCTTTAGTCCTAGTTCCAGGGCCTATTTCGCATGACTGGCAAAGTTGTACTAAGTATGAGTTACCTGAAGAGGTTTTCTACCATGGATTCAACGTTTTCAGTTTTTTATGAGTTCTGTGCAGAAATCGTAGCATAGCACTTAGTGTGCATTGACACACAAATGGGCTTGTGTGTGCACAATCCCCCCTCCTTTTTAAAAAATAATTTCATTCTTGAGTCAACTCAGATACCTACTCACGCCCACCATGTAAAGTCAGTCTGAGACGTCTAATTTTGGAACTGTTGAAAGATGTCTGAAGTTGTTTCAGTAATTAACAAACAACCAGCCACACTTCCATACCCCAGTACCTCGCATAATGTACTGTGTGAGTATGCGGACATTTGAAATCGACGTGGAATATCATATTACTAAAACATCAAACATGGCAAGGTCGTAAGAGACATTCTCGAGTGGGCCGCGTCGTCCAAGGCAGCTGCTTGAACAGCTCAAGGCCAGCATCCCGATGAGACAGGGACAAGTCCAAGTAACCTTCATTCACCGTCTGGCGACGAACCCTTTCAAACCATGGCCATGACCACGACGGCGGAGACGAGTGAGACAGACGAAAGAACAAGTTCAAAAAGGCAGCGGGGAGATAACCACACAAATATCCTGATTTGAAGAAGGTGGACATCGGTGTGACTGCCACAGAGGCCAAAAACAAAAACAAACCTCTTCGCTCTCACCTTCGAGAGGTGCGAGGTCACGGCAAAGATCATGAACCGCGTACTTCTACAATTTCTCACTCACATCCAGGTTAATACAGACGTCAAGTCTCGTAAGGCCTCGATGAGACATTTTTCTGGCAGGAGTCGAAGACAGCCAGGGGCATTTTATTATCGATGAAGGCTCAAAATCTCAGTTTCGTGAAGAACCACTTGTTCTTGACTGTCTTGTACCGCTCCTCGAACTTGACCCTGACCATATTCCTCGCCTTCTTTTTCTTCATGGGGTCCTTGAGGACCTCTTTGTTCAGGTTGGTCTTGTCGAAACCGATGTCGACGCTGTATCGGGTAGGCATGAGGTGGTTGTAGTTGATGACCTGCAAGACATTCACGCAATCAAGCTGCATACTTTTTCTCCAAAAAGGCTTTCTCGCCGCCTCACCTTCAAGAATGGTTTCACTTTGGACCTGGTCTTGATTTTCTTCTTGGACATGCGCTTGGTGACCTTCCTGGGGTATCTGTCAATGCCGGCGACGAGTGCGTGGCCGAACGGCTTATCGGCTGTGCCCTCGTCAGTGGGCTTGACGATGACTGCTTTGCGGCCAGCGAAGCGTCCCGCCAGCACCAGGACGACCTTGCCGCTCTTCATGATCTTCCCCATCTTGGACGAGATTGATGCAGCCCAGCAGCTCAGTTCGGATCACGGCGGAAAAGGAAGTTCTCACATCGGTGTTGTTGTTTTCTTTCCCACTGGAGCAAAAGATCCCTCACGCAACCTATCGGTTGCGTGAGTCCAGTAACTAGGATCAGTATCGAAAGTAGTTCGAAGTTCGAAATCTTAAAGTAAAAAAATCCAATGTTCGAGAAGTCCGAGTTCGAGATTTTAAAGTAAAAAGGGTTAAGGTTCGAGAAGAAGAAGTTCGAAGTTAAAAAGCTCAAGGTTTCAGTTTTACACCTGTGGCAGCCTTGCTCCTGCACCTCCCTTTTCGCAGCCGCTGCTTGGGTCACAGTGGTGGTGGCAAGCAAGCAAGCAGAGCTGCCACTTTGTTTTGAGTTTGACATGTGGAGTTTTGACAGATTTGAGTTTGGTTCGAGTTCTGTTTTGAGGTTCCATACTTCCCATAGGCACTGGGTCGGGGTTACCGTGGCTAGAGGGGGCTATGATGCAGTGAGCTATTACTGTTTCCACATAGTTTGTCTTTATGTCCCTGACATGGTAAAGCGACGCCGTTCATGTTCTAGTTACTTCAACGTTATAACATGAATCTTGTGGTGCCATGCAATGGCCTTTGGCTTATAGCTGTCTTGGTGAGCGGGCATTTGTCAACAACAGTTCAACTCAGAGGCCGCCTTCATCGTCGGCAAGACCTCTGGCAGCACTGCAGTCTGATCGCGAGGGGTTGGATCACAGATCAGCTTGCTGTATTAGGAATGATCTCGTGTACAACTTCTTTGCAATTGAAGGTTTCCAATTCCTCAACGTCATCGTCATGTTGACTGTTACATCTCCTTAGCAAGAGAAAGTGTTCCAACAGGGAGACATTCGGATCGGAGCTTCCCGACGTCGCTCCACAGTCCTCAACCACGTCGGAGGCTTCAGACGTGGTCACAAATGGATAAGAAAGATATTCTTTGACGAGGCCGCCAGTGTGCTTGCAGAAAATTTAGGTGATCGAAGAATGGCACTTGGACGAACAGTTCTTTATGGATCTGGAATCCAGATGAAATACCCTAAGTCTTTGAAGTGTATATCCATGGACTTGCAACGCATTTACTCACGTTAGACTTCTTTGTCTTTACCAATACTACAACTTAAAATTGACATAGGCGATGGGAACAATCTTCTGACACGCAAATTAAGGAATGGAGGTAAAACATCTTATCTGTAAAAGGCGGTTAATTTGACAGGATCATTTCATCTTATCCACACGTCCCAAGCGAACAAAGACTTTTCCTATCACTGCGGCGGCCACTTCTTGGACTGTCCTGGTCTTGTCATTCGTTAAAAGAGTGGCCAGTCCCTGACAGACAACTCCAGAATCCACTTCTCGAAGGGAATCTTTGCTCATTCGAGAGATCAATGCGGATAGCAGGTTGACCGCACTCACACGAAGTCTAGACTGTCCGCTGCGAAAATATGCCACTGTGGTGACAGTCCACGCAGGCAGTTTGGTCTTCATTGATGTGTCGATGTCCAACATCGCATCTGTGGTCTTCTCATAGTCGACATCTCGTTCGTCGTGGTGGCTGGCAGTTATGACATTTGCTGAGGTCTCTCTACCACCTTTATCAGCAAGGGTTCGATTGAGTCCGTCTCTGCATGCAGTGCGGACGTCCTTGTTCTCATCGCTGGCGTGTAGTAACAGACTGACTAGGGCACCGTCCAAGTGATCGGCGTAAACATCACGGTAACTGCAATCATCGCTGCCGTCAGGGACGTCAGCAAAGGCAGCGAGGGCACAAAAGCAGCGGATTGCAGCGGCTGCCTCTGCTGGTGATCCGCCGTCAAAAAAGGGCCGTACGCGGCTGGCCATATCAGAGAGAACCCGGTGAACTTCACAGCCTGCGAGTCCCCGATCGGCTTGTAGCACAGCCGTTAAGCCACAAAGTGCTGCACGATTCACGTCGGACTTAAAGTCCTGTCCCACAGCTTCCAAAAGAGCAGATAGGACCATGGCCGCGGGAGAGGCAGCGGAGTCACTGTCACTATTGATGTACTCATGTTGTTGGGCCCTGAAATACGAGATACCCCTCAAGCACAGGACCCTCATTTCATCAGACTCCTTGTGCCATTGTTCAGACATGACACCTCGGACATCGTCCTCGGCATCCACTTTCGCTTTTCTCTCCTCCAAGACCTCTCTCTCCCACCTAAGGGAGGACAAAAGATTTGTCAACGCCGCCTGGCGCATGGACAAACTGATTCCCGGTGCCTCAGTACAGAGTATCTGTGAGAAGAAACAGATTGCTACTCTGCGCCGACCAGCGACTTGTGAATCTAACAAGGGTTGCAAGGCTGGGGCAAGCTTGGACAAGAACTCTGGAAAGTCACGCATCAGTCCCTCGAACAAGCTGGTGTTAAAGGATGACAACGAACGGGCCAAGTCATCGGCGTTCTCATCAATTGAGTTCTCGACCATCGCCGCAGGTCCGGGACACCCCTTCGTTTTCAAGAAGGCCTTCAAGGCGCCCTTAGCCACAGTGAATGGAGAGTCTGACCCGATGACGTGAGACTTGTCTGCTGCATCAGCAGCATCCTGATCACTTCCTCTGTTAAATATGGAAGTTGAAGATTTCTGGCCTCTGGCATGTTTCTTCTTCTCTTGGGCCTTCGGGTGCTGGACGCCCGCATATGAGTTCAAGGCCGATAACAGTGGTACAAAGACGGCAGCGAACTCGTCTTCACATACTATATCCATCTCCTTCATCTCCAGCATGGTCTTCAGTGCTGTCACAGCCGACAGCGGTTCTAAAATTGCACAGCGCACTAACTTATCTGAACGGCGATCAACCCTTTCTTCAAAGATATCCTTGGAAGCGGCCTGAACCAGCTGGTGCATCACCTCGGTGGCTACGGCGGGTTCATGCGTGAGGACCCGCCAAACGCTAGTCAATGCTTCAGAATCATCCTCAGTGATCTCGACAAACGGTCTACTCAAGAGAAATGCGGTCACTTCTCTTCTGTTGAAAGATGCAAGTCCCCGCACACACGAGAGGACGCGGACGCGTGTCTCATCGCAGCCATCGAGCTGGGCAAGCTGATACAAAAGCTTCTTTGTCAAATCAGCAGCATGAGCATATACTTCATTGCCTCTCTTCTCTACCAGGGTGGCCAGGACAGCGCTGGCTCCCCTTGCACTGCGTGGGATCACATCCAGAACGGAATCCACTAGACTTTCGAGAAGTGGCAGGAGCTGCGTGTGCTGTATTCTTTTATGCAGCACGTCAGCCACAGCTCGGCCAACTGTAGCGGACGAGATTGGTCTTTCATCTTTTTCAGAATGCGTTGGACTAAGGATAAGAAGGGCAGTCAAAGATCTTGTGGCCTCGTCCGCGCTCTCTTCGGACAAGCCCTCAAACACGGCCAATAAGCGCAGCACGGACTGCATACACGCGAGTGCGGCAGCTTGAACTGCTCTTGAGTCGTCGAAGCAGCGAGGAACTAGACTTCCGACGATGTAGGGACCCGGAGAGAAGCAAGACAATGGCCTGTTGCTGTGGATATGATTGTAGAACACTGCCAGGCTGCGTTGCAGCACTCTCACGGCCATCTCTCGGGTCAAGCAATAATCTCGCCTCAGCCAGGACTCAAGTAAAGTGAAGATTTCATCTAAGGTGGACTGTTGCAGGTCCTGACGGAGCAGTTCTTCCACTAACAGTAGCAAGGCATCAGCGGCAGCCTTCAGTTCTGCCTCCCGCGTCGAGGCAGTCGTATAACTCTCGTCTTTACTGTAGTAACGCATCACCAAGGACGGGAAGGCGGCGGTAAAGCAGGCCTTCAACAACTCACAACGCATCATTTGTGAGACAGTTGGCGGACATCGCACCAACTCGACTAGAGCATCAAGCGCCACGCGCTTGTCTGCGAGATCCCATGAGTCCTGAGTCAGACAGCTGATGGCCTCGTGCATCAGGTCAGAGTAGTGCGATAAAGTAACTTCCTTGTCTGCCTTGTGAACAGCCCGCGCCACATTAGCCATGGCCCTTAGAGCAGAAACTTTCAACTTGGTGTCGACACACTTGAGGGCTGGCGCGACAAACTTGGATGTGATGTCATCAGCTTTAGCGGCGAGTTGGTCTCCCCTAGCATGCAGAGCAGCCTGGCCGGCGCATAGCAGAACCACTGTTCTCATTGTCATCTGTTCCTCTGATACTTTACTGTCCTTAATAAGCCCAAAGAAGGTACTGCTCTTCTTCTGAAACTCAAGTCTAAGCAAGGTCTCCAGCTTCTCTATGACCACATCTAGGTGCGTGACAGCGCTAGAGCCGAAAGAGTCCGCGGCTGCAACGGCATACTTATCAAAATTTTGCATGGCCGGCTGGTAGATCGTGGTAAGGTGAGTTAGTACTAGGCTTCTACTACCAGAATTTTTTATCACCACTCCCAAGCATCTGATCAGAAAGCTCTTCTCTCCAGCCAGGTCATCACTGTATAGGTCCATCTGTTGTTGCATTGATGTAGCCATGGCACTGTTCCACTCCTCCAAGCTGATCTCTTTCACTGTGTCGTCTAGCAAGCCTAATAGCCATTGCTCCCACTGGTCTTGGTCCCACGACTTGGCTCCCGTCGAGGCCGACACGTGAGTCCACAAGTAGTGCTGCAACAATGGAATTCGTTGTCCCCAAACTGCTGACAAGTGCTTGTTCACGCTGGGCGCGAACCGGCGAAGGAAGGATAGGATGTAACCACCCCGCGAATCAGGAAAAGGTAACGCAGCCAATACTATTAATCTGGCAAACACTGCGTATGGGCCCTCCGCGTGGGCGAACTCGCCGAAAGACACCCGTGTATCTATTTCCTCACTCTCTTTTCTGGTTGCAATCTCGTCTAAAGCCCTGACCACTGGCGCCACAGCCAGGGAGAAGTCAGGCGCCAGTAAATAATCGACAAGATGAGGCCACAACACCGACTCCATCTCTGGTACAGATTTGGCCAGGAGCAGCAATATACTGCAACACATCTCTCGTAGGCTAGAGTCATTCTCGCCGATGCTACCATTGTCCGCATCTTCCGGTCTGGCGCAGAGACGAACTATGAACTTTAGAAAGTCCGAACCTTCCTTTCCTTGAAGAAGTCCCTTGCGTCCCAATAGTGCCGTCACCTGAGCCAGCATCTTGCACACCTTGGCGCTCTGCTCGTTAAGCTTGCTGTGAACAGCACTGAAGATCTCGGGCATCTTCTTCTCGACGCACTCAAACGACGTCGTGATTATGTGCTTTATAACTGTCAGCGCGCCCAGCCTTATGTTTTCATCCAGACTGCCCAGACGAATAACCAATCCGCTGACCAACTTGTCTCGATGGTGCTGGACCAGCACATCATAACATCGCAGCACCTCGTGGTGGTTTTTCACGGAAAGGGGTTTGCTCGCATAGTCCAAGGTGGACGACCAAGACGCATGACAGCACGCCTGTGTGAAGAGACTAGTTAAGAGTGGTTCTGCCACAGGTTCCAACGTTGCCGGTTCAGTCTTACTAACGGCGTCGATCAGTTGGACCACACAAGAAGTTATGTAGTAAGGTTCGGTGGTGCCGGCCCCACCTGATCGTTTGTAGCCAGCAATGAGCATCATGATGATGGGGCAGACACTCTTTTGTAAACGGTCATTTGAAAGCAATCCAGCCATCCGACCAAGAGCACCAAGCACAGAATGTCTAACTTTAACATCTCGGGATGACAGCCACTGAGAGAACATAACGTCATGTGCTGTGTCTAACTCACTGCAAAACTCTTCAGCAGTTATGGTAGGGTCAGGTGCAGCCTCCAAGTTAGACAGGTATTCCTGGATCGCTTCTGCAAAGTTAGAGAAGGCACTAGCGTAGGCAAACTTTAGGTTGTCTTTCCTGATAATTTTCATCCCTCCAGTCATTATTCCAAGCACGTTCTTTAGGTAAGGCACCATGTCTAAGGAGTGTGATTGCGCCAACGAGCCCAGGGTGGAGATGGTGAAAAAATGCGGCAGGCCACCGGGGTTGAGCTTGAGCAACACTGCATCCATCACCCTGTCGAGGTGCGCCGAGCCCAGCTCCACCAATATGCCGCTGCACGGTTTCTGGACGTCGGGTACAACGTCCGAGTGCTTTGTCATCTCCTCTGTCGCCAGAGCGATCACACGACCCACACAAGCTTTACCAGCGATGTTGAAGTCCTCTTCAGTCTCCACGTCGCCCCATCTCATCTTAGCAATGATTCTTTCAAGGGACTGCAGCAGGTAGATTCGCTCCCTGGCTGAATACTCCGCAGGCGAGCCGCCACCATTGGTTCGCGCGAATTGATCGAGCCACGTCTGGAGCACCGTCAGTGGACTGAAACCCGCAATTTCCTCCAAAGATTTCACAGCAGCGTCTCGAATGGTGAAGTCCCTATGCATGCAGGCGCGGTGAACGGTCAGCACGGTATCACGCATTGCAGTTGTCCGGATCACTCTACTCTTCTGCGTCACCGGGTCGCTGGAGGGCCCGTCCGAGTCCAAAGAGGAGGTCATATTTGCCCTGAAATGTAGATGAACCTCATCAGCGCCGTTAGCCCAAGAAGGAATGAGAAATATCGCGTCACAGCCAAGAGCAGTTTATCCTTTAAAGATACAGCAGCAAAGAAGGAGGTCATTTTGTCACAGGTGTGCCTTATACACGTGGCTTTCCTTTTCCTTCAAGGTCTCATCTCCTCGTCGAACAACTCAAAGAGGGCGACGCCGTTCCTGTTCCTCCTTGCGATGTCTTTTGCAGTATCGCCCTGTGCGTTCCTTATACTCAAGTCCAAGTCTTCCTGCATGAAAAGCACCTCCATTATGTTGAGCGGTCGCGGGTACACAGCCGCCAGATGCAAGGGCGTCTGCCCGCCGTTGGTCCGGGCGTTAACGTCGACACCGTTCTCCAGAAGGACGGTAGCGCATCCAGCAGAATTCCACCTGGCCGCCGAGTGCAGGGGCGTCCAGCCGTCGACAGTGACAGCTTCGAGTGGCGCGTCTCTCACCAGTAGTTCGGCGACCACGTCCTCGCGGCCCATGTAGCAGGCGCGATGAAGGGCCGTATAGCCGTCGTCGTCGCTGTAGCCGACCAGCGTCGGTTCAGAGTCCAGCAATTCCCGAAGCGTGTCTGTCCGCCCGAACTGCGCCGCCCACAGCAGCCGCCGACCTGGCGCCTCTCTCGGTGGCTCCAACTTCTCCGGATCGTCGTCCTCTTCTTCCGAAGACGTCTCCTTGGCCTTGCCGTCAAACTTAAGCGCTCGGCCAGACGAGATAGCCTCTCGGAGATCGACAAAGTCAACCTCGTGTCCCTGTCCCCACTCCGCCTGCAAGGTCGTTCTTGCCAGACTCGAACACTGCGCAGTCCTCGTAGAGACCTGGTCGTCTTCCGACGACGAAGAGGACATGTCCAGAACGTTTTCGTTCTTGTTCTCGATGAGCCTGACCTTGAATTTTGCGTCGGTCTCGGGGCAGTCGAGCCAGCGGTCGGGAGGTGGAAAAGTGGCCTTCTTCACTTACTTACGCGTTGTGAAAATCCAGTTTGTGGCTCGCTTTGTTGCCCTTGCTAGGCACGGCCATCAGCTGGACGTCATTCCCGCGGAGGCGAAGGAAGACTACTTGAGGCTACTCTCGAGGAGGAAGGGAGAAGGAGGCAAATTTTTGTCAGCTGAACAGCTGTGAAGTCTAGGGTTTGCCACTTAGCCATGTCGAAGTGACAAAGGAGGTATTACTTCATATATTGGTCTATTGCAGCAGTAACGACTAGATAAGAGCTAGATAGACAGGGCGGGGCGTCTAGCTGGGGCATCTGTGGTCTATCCCTCTGACCGCTTGGAGCGCTGCGATCGACCCCGGCACCACTGGCTGTCCTGAATCGGCCCTTCTAGATAGTAGTTATTCTATGCCAGAATCTTGGGTGTCAGCTGCGACGTTAGCACAGTGACATAGAGAGGTATATAAGATTACCCTATATACCTCTCTATATCACTCTATATCACTGCATTAGCGCGAAGGAAGAACTAGAAAGGTTGCTATCGTTGACTAGAAGAGACCAGAAGAAAATCCCAAACTCTCTGATGCAGGAACCGAACTCAGGAGGTACAGGTGACCTAGGACAACATCCTTTTAAATGGTTGCAATGATTAGCAAGATTACTTTTTTACTCCAGGTTGTGATGAGTTTGACAGTTTCGAGATCATCACGGATGACTGCACCATTTCTCACGGATCAGAAGATCCATTCTCATCAGAAGATGAATCATCAGAAGATGAGGATGAAGATAGGCAGCTCACACCAAGGTTGTGATCATAAGTACAAGTTCTGTGTACAAGGCACAGGAAGATGAAGCAAGCAAAGTGAAATAAAGAAAAGCCATGTTTAGTGCATTAAAGTGAAACTGGTACGCAAAGTACAATGTAATGAAGTAAAGCGTGGAGACTAAGTGAAGTAAAATGTAGTAGGTGAGCTAGGTGGTGTAAAGCGAGTACGTAAAGTCATGTCAAAGCATCCATGACTGAAGATGTTCTCTTCCGTTTAAATGAGAAGATCAAGCCCTGATGGTCAAGATGTCAACGTGAAAGTTAATCGAAAGCTGCCGTTAGATAATTCATGTCAACCTAGGGAGTCCTCATGGGTTGGAAATCTATCCATCGTGCCAACAGTCATGGACGTCATTTGTCCACAGACTTTTGGGGGTAAAAGAGGTAATGTATAGGTAGTCCCTGTCTTGGCAGCAAGTAAGAAGCAACGTAAGTCTAAACGTCTTGGAAGCATTCTGAAAAGAATGATCCGGGCAGAGCACTGATCGTACCTTTCGAGGACCTCCAAAAGGTGTGCGGCCTTGCACTGGCGATCCGATGGCAACGCTGGCTTCGTCAGCTGGCCGTTTTTCAACGGTCCTCCCTTGCGCTCTGGGCGCTTTCTTGCTTTCTGGACTGATGTATCGAGCCTGACTTTCAAGCTCGAGCCTTTTCGAACCAGGTCGAATCAGCTTTTTGTATCCCTGAACGGGGATGAAGTGAAAAAGTTGGGACGAAATAGTCTTGCTATCGAAGAAAATGTTCGTTTTACTGGGCAATCTTCGCCAATGGTCTCTTCGTCTTATGCCTGTCATGGGACAGTAGAGTCTGATCTTCTTGATTTCTTTTTTTTTTTTTAAAAAAAAAAATGAAGATTTCTAGGTCTCTAAAATTCTCAAGAAGATCCTGAGATCCTGAGACACAGACAGACTTCAGCCTGTCTTTGTGTCACCTGAGCTCAGATTTACGAGCCTGGAGGCCGAGCCTCCAGCCGGCTTGATAGACATCGCTACTTCGCTGTTGCCGGTTGTAGTTTGTTTCCGCTCGTTGGACGTTTTCGCGGAGTTCCTCACTCTCCATCATGTTTCTCGTGATCCTGTCGTTGACCTTCACGGGAGGCCTCGCTGAGTCTCCGACCGGCAATCAGCATTGGCTCTCGCAGATGGGCGACCGTCGCTTCATCGAGAACCAGGTTCGATCTCCATGTCTTCTCAATCAAGTCTCGCCGCTATTTTTGGCATCGTGATTAGGACGGTGCGGAGAAGCTGCAGATCTTCTGTCATCCCGGCAGAGAGGCCTCGATCTACCTCTTTTGGACTGCAACAGCTTTCAGGCTAAAGATGAAAGATGAGGACGGAGACAACTCCTTAAACTTCGAGGTCTTCTTGGGCAACAATGTCTCCGAGGTGGACGCCGCCCACAAGGAGTACCAGTCAAGGTGAGCTGTCTCTCAATGTGTTACACACCACTGTCAGTGTGTTACACAGTGCTGTCGATGTGTTAACCGTACTGTCATCATGTCACAAAGAAATGTCATGTGACAATAAATCCTGCTTTAAGGTGGCTGGCCAACCCAACTTCCAAGCTCTGGCGCTCCACCGACATTTGGGTGGATCCCTTCCGTGTCCAGTGCGTGGGCGTCCTCTCGAGGGAATCTAGGTGAGTTGGGTGGTCAGCTGGAAGGATAGCAAACCAAGGCTTACCTTGTAGCAAACTACTTGTATTCAGTTTTTCTTCAGGTACGCCGTGGCCCTGCAGATCTACCGCGTGAACTATTGGCTGGCGATAGCGACTCTTGTCGGGCTGCTGCTCTTCAACTTATCTCCCAAGCTTTGTCGGAACGTCGTCTTCCACTATGCCTCTGGAGTCACCCTCGGCATGGTTTTCTCTGTCCTCATTGTTACCTACTTCGTGCAGAAGAGACTTCGCATGGGCTGGAGGAGTTGGTTTTTGGGTGTATACTCCCTCGCCGCCTTCTTCATGACCAATCTGGGTTCCTTCCTCTACGAGAACAGGTGGGAAACAAAATTTTTTATCCTCATTTGCGTCGCGCTCTGCACCAAAGACATTTATTCCAGGCTATATCTCGTTATGTATCTCGTGGTGGTGGGTGGTGTGAGCTTTGCTTTCTGCTACCGCCTTGGCCCTGTGTCAGACCCGCGTTCGCTTGATCTCATCCAATGGTTCCTCCAGCTTGTCGGCCTTCTACTCATCTACATTTCTTCCCACTACCAGACGGCATCCCTCACCGTCGTCATGTCCTTGCTGTTGTGGAGCATGGTGCCGACCAAAACCAAGAGCGACGCTCGGACCTGGTCAGTATCTAGCTGATTCCGGGTTTCCATTTTTTTTTACCCTTCATCATGTCCTTTTTAGGTACAAGAAGCGCTTCTTTCGTCCCAAAATCCGTCTCCTCAGCGAGGCGGAGTACATGGATCAGTCTCGCTTAGAAACCGAGAAAGCACTGACAAGCCTGAGGGAGAACTGCAAAGCTGGAGGAGACCTCACCCCATGGAAAATGGTTCTTAAGCTTAAGAATCCGAAAAGGTGAGTTCCACCTGGTGGTGTTCTGCTACTGTATCCTACAACCTGTCTGGTTTGCACAGATTCGCCGAATTTGTGGAGGGCTCGTCTCACCTAACTCAAGAGGAGGTGATTGCCTACTCCTATCATGAGACTGATGACGAAGACCTAGACGTCGACATTGATGTGGACAATATGAATAACACGAGGCACAACGGCAGCGATGAAGAAGAAATGCTAGTGGACGCTCAGCACATGACAGAAGACGAGGGATCTGATCGCGAGTAAAAAAAGAGCTCAAGAAGTCTCCCTACTTTTTCCCTGAAACTACCTGTGATGATAACAATACCATTTACGAACATTGAGATACGGTGATCTCCGAGATAAATCTCCCAGCCACTACATGTGGTACCGTATCATACGTGCACTATGTACCTCCAGGTGAATACAAACAAGGCTCAGTCTGCACTGTCTGCGTTAACAAAATTAATAGCATTGCTAAAAATTAGTTTCATTTGTAAGAGATTATCAGTCTGTCCAGTATTAGAAAGCCAGCTCTTGTGGCATTTGTCGACGTGAACATCCAGGTATAGTACCTGTACCGGAAGTCCCCAAGTCAGTTTGTGCACAGTGGAACGCTGCAGTAACAACAAATTTTTCAGGTAGAGCAACATGACAAGCCCCATCGTTCCCCTTCGTCTCGGAGTGACCTTCAACCCTCCAAGCTTGGTCCTCCTGTACAGGTCGAGTGAAACGACCCGGAGAAGGACCATGCCCGTCAGAGGGCTGTCCAAGGGAGCTACCCCACAGCTGCAGATTTGCCTCACATCCATCCTAGGTCTTTGTTGTCGACAAAGTGACAGCATGTGGACACACGTAAATGCTGAGCTTGGTTCAAACAATGACATCAGATACTACCGGAGGTACCTGGCATTGCCCCGGTTAAAGACTACTTAACTAAGATTCATTTATTTGTTCACTTACGTAAATCAGCTGCCAACGCTACTGGCGCAGAGCGAGGGGATATCAGTGCAGTGCATGGGGATATCGATGCAGGGTCCAGGGATATCAGTGCGGATAGTAGGGATGTCAATGTGGAGCGAGGGGATATCAGCACGAAGCACGGGGATATCCTCACGAAGCATGTGGATGATGTTTCTTTTTGCAGCGTAACGTTAGTCTTAACCGTTGGCAATGTCGGGTTCTCCGGGAGTATTCCATGTTACAGCATTACAATTACATTCACCTAAAATTTTCTGACCGAGGAGGTAACTGTTAGGAATCTGCATGAGTAAGTCCCTATTGAAAGTCTTCCGACTGCTACTCGGAGGCAGAAAGATTGAAGAAGAGACACGAAAAATACCTGGAGAAACTGCAGACAGTCCGGTACAGTCAAACCTGTTCACCTGATCCAGAGATGTTATTGAATCAATCATCTACAGGATAGAAAAGCTTCTGAGGTTGCTGCAAGAGACAATGAAGGGAAGATCCGTGACGCAGGCGCTCGAAGCCATCAAAATGGACTTCAGGTTGGACTTCAACACAATTGCAAATTATGTAGTAGCTACGTTCCACTTTAGCATCAACTTCGACGAGGATATGAACAAACTCTCTGACCGCGAGCTCAAGCGGAGGAAGGAGTTGATGGACCTGAACTTCGAGAGAAATAGGGTCAAAGTTGGAGATCCTGACTTTGTTTATGACAAACAAGTATGTTTACGAACATTATACTATTCGGAATCAGCCTCTTAAGCTTCTAGTTTTAGGTGGACTTCTCTAAAGAAGAGAAGACGGAGTCTGGCTGGGACCTTGAGGAAGACACGGGAGAGGACTTCTGGGCGTAGGCAAGCCTGCTCATAAAGATCTGTTCAATTCATTTCATAATTACGTGACATGGTATATGTAACATGGTATATGCTAGCAAAAGCCCCCAGTATTGCTCAGGTAGCGAAAAGTTATTAGAGGCCTGTGACCGTGCATTCATTATGCTGCCGCAAATCAAAAATATGAACTACTTACGATGCTTCGGTGTCATTGCGGTAGCTATGCCGTGATTTAGCAATTTGTATAATATAAAGGAGTAATGTTTATTCATGAACGCTTCTTTTGCGGAATGAATGCCCGTATGCCAGAATGTGCGATGCGCCTTTTTTTACGTGAAAAACTTCAGCTTAAACCTGTCTTCGTCGCTTCTTCTGTCCAACAATGCCAATTCGATGTCTCTGTTCTCCGGCAGTCGGTCTAAGTTCCCGATGGCCGCTATTGCCGGCTTTGTGGCCAGCATCTTTTCAGCGATCTTGTTAATGTCACACTTCTCCACAGCGGCTATCCGCTCAATATAGCGCTCCGCTCTGTAGCGGTGGCCTTGCGCTAAGACCTGTGGTGTCGTTTTGTAAGGTAAATGCCGTGTGCATAGTAAAAAATAAAATATTATGTGGCGCTTCTAGCATCGCAGAATCGCTTGTTACCTGTCTGGCGACGTCTTCAAAGATGACCGGTCTGGCCTCCAGATTCATCAAGAGCATTGAGGTGAGCTGTTTCTTGGCTCGGTTAAACTCCTCGTCGCCGATCTCCTGAGTCAGACGAGTCATCTCCGCTACGATGATCCGCACCGTTTCCCCTAACTTGGTGGGAGGTCCGCTGGCTGCAATGCAAAAAAGACCCGCGTCTGCGTATGCGTGGTTGAATGCGGTGGCCGAGTACATCCAGTGGTGTCTGTTCAGCACGTTGGTGTAGAGCCTGGTGTACATCCCTTTGCCAGGACCACCGGCTGAGAAGGACCCTCCGCCGCCGAGAAGCATGTTCAGCACGCAAAAAGCGATGAAATCCGGATGCTACAAAGAACACTTTTCTTTACCCACATCAGTTTGCAGTATGACACTAAGTCAACAATTACCTGATGGCTGACAGCCTCTAGACCTATCGAAACATGTGCCAGATCAGGCATGGGTGTAGGGCCGAGACTGGCGTTGGAGAGATCCTTGGGGATTGTGACTCGACTGCCCGTGTACTGAGCTGCAGACCGATCCACTGAAGACCTTGGTCTGACCTTAAATGAGGGTCCCTGGTCAACAAAATGCTTCTCGACAGCTCTCACGAGCGAGTCGTGATCGACTCCGACGCCAGCCACCACCATGCGCTCAGGAGAATGGTAAACGCCGAGGAAGTTTGACAAGATTTCTCTGTTGAAAGCACATACAATGTTAGCCCACTGGGGTCATAAGTCTGAATCATTCCTCCGCCTACCTGTTGATGCCTGAAACGTTAGTGGTCGGGCAGACCTTGGGCAAACCTAACGTGTTGTTGGAGAAAGCGGCAGCGTGGATGGCCTCATTAAGCAAAGTCTCCTGAACGGAAAGAGCTACGTTTCTTAGAGCGCATTTTCTACGTACATTCTTGTCCGAATCTCACTTGATCGGGCTTCATGTCCGTGTCCTCGATTTCAAACTGAACGCATGCCCTAGCGTACTCCAACTCTTCTTCCTCGATCCTCGGCCTCAGAACAACGTCTCCCAAGATCTCAACAGTGGGTTCAAGACCAGACTTTTCAACAGAGGAAGCGTACAGAAACGTGTCCCTCATCGATTGGCAGTCGCAGATGCCGCCAAACTTCTCCAGCCTGAAAGGATGACCATGTTTTACTGATCGAAAACTTTCATAACGGTACGAAAGTCACACCTGTTGAGAATGTCGTCCTTGTTTTCAAACTTCTCCGTCGCTCCAAAGGCAAGCTTCTCCAGGAAGTGTGAGACACCGCTTGGGTAGCCGACCTCGTATCTTTTAGTAGAGAATGCCAACGTCAGGGTTAGTGTTTCAGAAAACTGGACAATTCTCCTGCCTCGATCCCGAATCGACGATGACTCCAACTGTGCAGAACCTGCCCGGGCATGGCTCGCTGGCGACGCGCACGCCATTGCTCAACGTCGTCACCACCGTCTCGGCGCTTTCCTCCACGTGGCGCGGGGCCCGCGCGGCTACTTGGGCCGCTGTGCCCATGTTCTTCTTCTCGGCGTCGGATGCCGCCAACGACGGCAGGGGCTCCGACAGGGAGATTCCTGCGAAAGGGTGATGCTTCTTGACGCCGTCGGACGAGGAGGCTCTGCGTGCGAAGCCGAACCCGTTGTTGTTGGGGAGTCTTAGGCCGTGAGGGGCGGCGCCCCTGAAGGGAGACAAGAGACTCCACACGCGGTACATCCTCGGGATGGAAGGGAAGCAGCCGACGGAGAGCGGAGGAGCTTTCTGAATCCGAACAGCGTAACAAAAACAAAGTAGAACGATTTCTGACTCGCTGTGGCCGTGGAAGTCAGCCCTGCCAGGATGTGTTCCGAAAAGAACCAGAGAAGCTTCAGTGTTCGACAATCGTTTCGTGATCATGTACGTGTAATCTGTATTCCTCATTGCATGGATCAAATCGAGTCTGACTCACATGAAGAAGATGCCAACTTGGCATTTGTTGGCCACTACTGACTCTATTCTCAACATTGCAAGGACATGAAGACGGAGTCATTTCGCGGCGAACAACTGGTGGCTTTAATGAATGCTACAGGATGTTACGAAAGTCAATTTTTTCCACCTGTTGCCCTTGGAAGCCTTTTCACTCAGTTAAGAAACACAGGACTGGATATTTTGGCACCTATCACTCTTGGTCACTGGCAACGCTGACTTTTTCATGCCCAGAGTTCTTTCCTTCTCTCCACTTGTGCATACATGTACAGCTCGCTTCTCTTAAGAGAACGCATCGCTGCTGTGGACCAACGTCGTTGGGTCCGGGGCGGCAGGATAACAGACAGAGTTGACATCACGTGAAGTTGAACAAGACTTGGACGGTCTCGAGCTGCAAGATCACTTCTTAGGACGACGATTTACACACTTGCAGAAGAAAAATAACAATTTTGCGCAGGCACACCTAAAATTGCGAGTGTAGGCACAGAAGGAAAGTTTTGAATTACTCGTACAAAATGCGCTCGTGGCAATAGTTGTAATACATTCATTGTTTTATTGGTGCTCGTACAATCTTATTTGTTATTTAACACATAATTAACACAATATTTCCCCGCTTATTTACTGTTCGGAGGGAAATATTCTTGCACTATATTTCCCTCCACCATATTTCCCTCTTCACAGGGACATGTTGAGATTCAACACTCTGAGACAAGAAATTGTCCATACTTCTTGCATGAATCTATTGTGTTGAATCATTTGGCGCTTGCCAGATTGCTGACATTAGTTTAATTTGTTTTGAAATAACGGTTCCATGACTCCAAAAACAGTGCGTTAAATTACAAATTAACGATGCATAATGTGTACTCATATGTACCCTCGTTAAGTTGATATATAGTTATACCCTCGCCTCTTCCAGGGGGGCCGCTGGGACATCAAAGTTTTCCTTAGTCTTACCCAACAGAACTGAGTTCGGCTTCACATGATTTGGATCCATCATTCGTGTACATTAGCATATTGGACTCAGCCGCAGCTGAATGCGCTATCTTGCTCACACACAAAGAATCCCCCTGGAGAGGAAGCCATCAACAATGGCTTTTGATTTCATCTCCATGACCTAGAGGTACTGTGCTATCTCCACCTTTTTCCCCATCAGGAACCAGGTTGGCTGCACGATGCTCAGCATTACTTGGTGCTTCATGGTATCTGCTGATGGGTGCGACCTCATCCTAATAATAATTCAGGGTTTTCTGTCCGTCAACATCAGTTTCCACGGCTCTACCCCATTGATCCTGTGTTCTAAACTGGTCCAATGCAGCTGGACCAGTGAGTCAAGCTGGTTGATGGCTGAGAGACCACTTTTGTGCTTGCTGCTCTCATGTAGACCGCCGAAGGCGGCCTTTAAGCAAGTTATCCGTAAACCTGATAAACAGAGTGCAGGCCACATAATGCCCAGGAAGGTGTGGAAGGTGAGTTTATCCGGCAGTACTGTTTTTATATTGTCAGTCTGTTAACCTTCCTCGTTCATGAAGTACTTCACTGATCAGTAGGATAGGCTAATTTAGGTTAGGTTGGAGTCTATTGCAGGGGTCCAAGGGTTTACTCGTTGTGACTGCTCCTCCATAAGCAAGTGCAAAACAAAGAGTCCTGTCGTCGTCATGGTGTCACGTGTAACAGCAGATATCACAACTCAGGACCATGCTAGGGATGACCTGAGTCCCTGAGTTCCTCGGAACTTTGCAGAATCCCTAAATTCGATCCGGCACTTCGCGAAATGCCATATTTCACTGAATCCCGCCGACATACATAATCTTCAATGACGAACGGGATCGCCTGCAGAGAAAACAGCCTGGAGAGTTCGACAACAGTTGAAATACAGAGATTCCCGTCAATAGTCAGAATGTAGCAAAAACTTGAAGACCTAATATGCCATAAGCGTTTGATAATGCCCAAGGGTTCAAAAGCCTCCTCAGGTTCATCTCGATGTATCACACTGAGGAGGCAATGTCTCCAATTGGGGTAGAACAAAGTGTTTGATTTGGTGTAACATAGGCCATCAATAAGGTGTCAGGAAAAAGTCCTGAAAAGTCCTGCTCCCTATTGGTATCTCTCAAACCCATAGATCTACCAAAAAACCCAACAAACAAAGAATGCCGTAAGCGTCATCTGCACCTGCTTGCCATTAAATTCATGCATTGATAAAGAGATGTACAAAATGAGCAAAAAAAGGTACCATCTAGTGATGACTTCATCAAATAGTCTAAAAGTGAAATCAAGGTGAGAAAGTTAGAAGATTTTCTTCTAAAAGAAGAAAAAGAGAACTTCTGTTCTTGGAAGAAGACTTTTCTATTCAGTTCAAGAAGAATTTAGGTTTTATTTCCATTAGACGCTTGCTTCTTTGCTTAGTTTGTGATATATGATGATAACCGACGAGTCATAAGCAACATAACAGCATTCATGTTAAACGTTTATCTCTTCAAGTTTGTCAATAAACAATTCAAATGCATGGTCCATGTAACCTCTTACTGCAGCATGATGACTTGCATCGTCTGCAATCACCTCGACGTGGCCTTGTCTAGAAGATACCTTCAAGAGAGTCCCCCTGCTTCTTATCAGTCTCATTCTTCCGGCATTTTACCAGGAACTTTTAGGTGTGGAAAAACAACTGATGCGTGTCCTGAAGACTACGCTCAGATAAGTAAAGCAGGCCAATTCAAGCAATCTTGTTCGTAATGATGATGACTAATCCTAAGTACTTTTGCGCACTCAGAATGGCAATGGATGAAAACATGCGTAATTGAAAAAAATTGCTTCCTGTTCGCCTTCCCTGGTGAATTCTCACTCGACTCGACCAGATAGTGATAGGACATGGAAAAATAGATACGTTCTACCATCAGGATCGCCTGAAGCCCGATTTGCTCACCGAACTCGAGATTCGCTTAATTAGCTGGTTCGTGATTTGCCAAGAAACTTCTCCTTTGGCATCCCTGTGAAGGTGCTGGGGTTGGACGAGACAGAAAGAAATAGAAGAAAAGTAATTTATATTAACCTCTACGGGACAGAATGAATGAAGGGGAAAACTAGCTGCAGATGTCCCCAACTGTATTGTAATGGATTCGCACTACTCATGCCAATATATATATGGGCAGGTTCGCACTATTCATGGCAATCCTTTCGACACTGAGGTTCGCGTGGAAAACATTCAGAAATACTAGAGGCAGCTTAATCCATGATGGCCGACCATTCTTTCTAAAAACCGCTCTGCTGTACGGTGCAGTCGACCTCCGATTTCGTGAAGTTGCCAGTAAACAGCAATAAGTTCACAAAAAGGAATCTGCGCAAAATTAGGGTAGGCAAAAATGCAAGTGTAGAGAATATAACTGCTCTACTGCCGTGTTTATCAGAGACCCATTTTTAGATAGATCTGACTAGGTCTAAAGGCATCAATCACGTTGCGATGCTTTTTCTTCTCAGACTCTTCTTTGATACACTCAAACTGAATGTGCATCAGAGAGGACTGCAAATCACTTTCGGCATAGATGCCGTTGGCCTGACAACACTGCTACACGGTAACCCAATGCAGCCAACCACGGAGAGGCTGTCATGCTAATTCTGGTCAAGTTGACCAAACGGTTATCTCCCTAATTTCACGTCAGGGATATCCAAAATGGTTAATAAAAAACGTTAATAATGATTAAAACTGTCCATTCACCCAAAATTGTATTAGCAATCCATGCCTTGAGTGCTAAATAAGGTCTAACTGCTTCCTTGCATTAAAAGTCTCACATTGCTTACAGGAGTCCATTTTGCCCATGTCATAATAATAATTTCATTTTTTGAGCAGTTTGTCAATAAACAACAATAGTACATGATCCCCAAGGAGAGGTTTGCTGGCGGTTAAATTTGTGGTCCCGCAGAATATTTTTGGTAGGTGGAGCATCTAAACTGATGGCTGTTTCTTGGTTCAAGCCCTCACCTTTTTGTCATGCCAACATTCAGATTTCAAATGCTGCTTAAATATACACCACCCTTATGCGCAACCGACAGAAGTTTCCTCCTCTACCCTTTCAGCGAGTCTGTCTAGTGTGTATCGCCCAAGAGAGGCGCCAATAGCAGGCTGTAAGCAGAATTTTCTACCGCTCTCAGCATGCGTCAGCAATCGATGTTGCCCGCTGGAGTAAGAACTTGTGCGCTCTTCAAACAGGTACTGAAATGAGGGCTTCAAGGCCCTGAAATGGTTTGTTGCTATGCCCCACTCTGCTCTGACAGAGGCTCCAGGGATGCTCAGTGGCTCACCAAAATGATACTATGCAAACGCAAGTAGACAACACCAACCTCGACAGATTGCAAGAAAACAATTGGAGGCAGAGTGCGTGACTAAATTTTCTATTGAAATGCTGTTGGGTAAAGTTCGATATTATGGCAAATGGTCGCTATATAAGAATTTTTAGTGACCCGACAAATTGTCCCACCCACCCTATACTGTTCCTGAATCTGGCCTAGCAGTGACCAAAGGTTTCACAACGTCGATCACATTTGGCGTGACTGCTGTCAAAGCAACTGCAGAGTGAATAGGGCCTAACAGTCAAAACAGCTTTCTGTGAAAATCTCAGTGGTCAGATCTTATGGCATACACTACTACTACTACTTCGATTTCTCTATTCTTTCATTCCTAACAAAAACCTGTGCCTTTTTGGTCTCTGACCGTTCCGTGATGAAAGACAACAGAGTCGTCAGCGGCTCGGCTCGTTGGAGCCCGAGATTCACAGACTTGGCTTTCCGACCTATCCCTAACGTGTGACTGCCTAAAGTGCAAAAAGGACGAGGAAGCGTGATTTTGTCGCCGCCGCCGCCGCCGCCGCCGCTTCTTGGCGTCCACGGCCGCCCGCGTCTGCGTTAGAGATGGTTTCTGAGACTTCAATACTGTATCGAGCTCGAAACGAATATGGACTGCGACGTTTCGGGTGCTTGGTTAGCACTTCGATAGGAAAAGAAAGGAGGGTTTTGTGGTAATTGAGTGAATTTGCTCGGCTCTTAGCTGGTGAAGAGAAAAGCTGCAGTAATATAATTGAAATGGCTCAGCAAAATTACAAATAGACAAACAATAGCAAAAGACGTGGCAAACAGCTCATAATCCTGTTTTACCAAAAGGTTTATTGCATATAAGTAGGCCATCGGGTAGTTCGTGAGCAATGAAAATCGACGGACGACGATTAAATTACCCCACTAATCAATCCAATTAACCCACTGGACAACTCAACAAAGTGGACTAAATATGGAAGCTTGTTTGATTAGTAAGAGTGCCAGTTTACAGCTGTCTTGATGTCAAAGAATCTGCTGTGACATCTTGATCTGATACTTTCGTTGGCAATTGCCAAATGAGGGAGGGAAGAGACAGTCTGTGTCTTCGAAATCCCTCCATGGGATCAATTGTCTTTTGGGACTACCAAGATGGCATTGTCAAAATGACTCCAGAGAGGAATGGGAAACCTTACTCCATGAATTTGTCTTCCCCTTCATACAGCTGCTCCTTCAACGAATTCTTTAAGTGCTCGAGCAAATCATGTTATGGTGTATTTCAGTTAAATCCTCGTCCTAGTCCAGGGCCTCTGCTGGAGGAATAATGTGAGAGCTGGAAATGACTTGACCAGGAAGTCCACGTCATCTGTGTTGAGTTGTCCATTGTGTTACGTCAGCATCCGTCAAGCTGACCCAGACAGGGTGACCGTGTCAGCTGGTCAGGGTGACCACAGTTGCATTGACTACAGGGGTGACTCATATCAGATTGCTGGAGTATCACGGTTTTCCTGACGACTCGACTCGATCAATACTCGAGCCCAGCTCTAGTCTGCTTGCGCGCGGTCAGTGACGAGGAGGAGGAGGCAGAAGAAGGACACCTGCTTGCCAAGCCGTTTCTGCCTTTTCTGCCCACTGCAATCCTTCCTCCTCATTGGTGTGATGCCCTTGCTTGCTGCTAACTCACATCCCGCCGCCGTCAGCCGCCTGCAGGTCGTAGTCCGTGCACACTAATTACTTAGTCAGTACGTACAGCTCGTCGTGATCGTCATGGTTCGCGCAGTCACCGACATCGACGACCTCAACGCCCAGCTGACCGCCGCGGGCAGCAAGCTTGTGGTGATCGACTTCTATGCCGTCTGGTGTGGACCCTGCAAGATCATCGCGCCTCAGATCGAGGAGATGGAGAAGCAATGGGGAGAGGAGGTCAGCTTAAATATATGTGTACAGTGTTATACATATCAGTGGGTCGATTTGCCTTTATGCAATCCTTACACGTCAAGTATGAGTAGATATGTACTCGAGTTGCCTTGATGTGACGGTTGTGACCGAATGTGAGCATTTCTAGGTGGTCTTTCTAAAAGTCGACGTCGACGAGGCCGACGGAGTGGCGCAGAAGTACGATATCTCAGCCATGCCGACGTTCGTCTTTCTCAAGGGATCGGACTCGGTAAAGACAAACCTTAGTGGCCTGAAATTGTCGCCACAAAACTTTTCTTTTCTTCGTTCAGGCTATCGAAAAGCTGGTGGGCGCGAACTCGGAAAAGCTGAAGGACTTGATCGCCAAGCTCAAATGAGAAGTTGGCGACCCCAAATACTGAGACGTAATCCTGAATAAAGACGTATAAGTTGACCAGGTGTTGCACCGGGTATATGCGCCTCCCCGATATCCAGGGGCTTGATTAAACTCAACCAGGTTTTGTTTGCGAGGGACCAAGAGACTCCTCCTTCATACTGAACGTTGATGATCGTTTGCAGCGAGTCATACTAAACTACACCATTTCATAAAAACGGCATAAAAGCTGCCGTGACTGTAAAACTCGGTGAATAGGTGATTGCACGTAATCTCGGACTGATTGTCCGACGAGTACTTTTATTTTGCGGCTGAGCCGACGGATACTGAGTTAACCATCGAGCACACAGAGGTAAGTAATGCCAACGTTCACGGGTTTTTTTTTTTCCAAGTCATCATTCACTAGTTACAGTAATTTTTTAGAGTATGCGCATTTAATACAAAAAAATCATTGAAATGCACAGGTTGTATAACAGTTAGAGGATCTTCGTGAGCCCCAGTGAGTCACACATCATGAAATCTCTGAGGGCCCATAAAGCCTCCAAAGAAGTTCCGTGTTCTCCATTGTCTGCCAACCAGTGAGCAGGCAGTTTAGCTTCGTCGGTGCGCGTGTTCTCCTTCGTCGCGTTCAGCTGCTTCTCCCAGTTCGACATCGTTTGACTGTCGGCTGTCAGACCTTCAATATACCTAAAGTGCAAGGAAGTACAATGAAAGTTCCCATTCGCAAACAGCATGTCACGTAAGAATATTTCGTGCTTTCTTTTTTTGTACAATCGATAAATCGTAAAGGACTCCAGCTTACCTTATGTACGCCTCCGAGTGAAGCAGCCTTTGCGGTCTGGGCGGCACTGTGTGGAATATTGGCTCCAGAGGCTTGTTCATTGCGGCTGATGAGAACAAAGCATATCATTGGATGACACTGAGTTCTTACACAGACACACGCAGTACAACTGCACTGTGACCGTGTTACGCAAAATGCTAATGGATGACAAGTAACGATGATTGAACCTCGTCTGTCCAAAGCAGCATGCGGTATCTGCTACGGGTATTGGACGTACGTGCACAAGCACATGGTTAAAGTATGAGCATGTGCATAATGCGTGCAGAACTAAAAAAAAAAAAAGGACTTACGAGGTCTGTTGATCAAAGCGCCAGTGGGTGAGTGGTGATGCGGACTGGGGCTGGCTCTCATCACTCCGTTGGAGAGGGCGGCAGCCGAGGTGGGAGCCGCGTTAACCGCTACAGGCGTGCCAGTCGCTGCAGCACCGACGGCGACCTTCTGCGGCATGACCGCCCCGGCGCCAGTGTGAACCTTGGCCATAGCCCCAGTTGTCATTTCTTGTCGACGACTATAACAAAGGACAAGCATGCAAAATAAAAGTGAACTGAAAAGGTCAAAATAAAGAAAAATCACATGCTGTTGGGAAAAGGAGAACATCAACTATGATCTACTGCTCGCTGCCTATTTTCTACAGCTAGACTTACAAGAAGTTGATGGCTGCGATTCTGCTTTTACTGATGGAGGGCTGGAAGTATTTTTTTGTTTCGTTTTGTCGTACAACTCGAGTTGAAGTGTAATGAAATGACAGAACTCACCGCTCCTCCTGTTGACGTTGTTCCTCAGCCAACTTGATTGCATTCTCCTCGTTGACCTTCTTGGCCCGCTCCTCGTAAACTTGTCTCTCAGCTTCACCAAGTTGCCGCCACTGAAGAGAACAAGACCAGTAATCATACAATAATCTTAAGGCAGTAGGATCACAATCAATTACAGACGAGCACGCGAAAAATTCACGGCTGGCAGAGACGTTCCAGCTATTCATGAATATATTACCTTGTCACCTACGATGCGACTGATTTCTCCGAAGGAACAATTTTTGTGCTGCTCGGTGATGACCTTGCGGGTCTCGCTCGAGAAGAGTATGTATGGGGTCACAGACTTCTTGGCCGGACCCTTGGTTACCTACGGACACGAAGAAATTTCATGCGTCAATATAGATCTCGGTGGAATTGGTGGATCCCTATCCTTGCCTTCTTTTGCGACGGAGTGGTGGACACGGTATCCACTGAGCCAACAGAAGGAGGTGCATCCAGCGAGTCCTCGTTGTCTATCTCCATGGGAGCGATCTTGCTCAAGGACTGAGGCGAGATTAGAGGCTCCTGAAAAGAAAACACGCGTCTCGGTTTAGAGTTGGTACGGAACCCCCATGATTTTTCCGCCATGGGCAAAAACTGTAGCCAGTAGGTAGTTGCACCGTAACAAACTAAAGTGTGCGTAACACACACTAAACACTTGCTCTATGCGTACTTCCTTGTGACCAATAATCCAATAATTTCTCACCTTATGTATAGCAATCTGATGCTTGAAGTAGTAGATCTCGTCTGTCTGGACAGCCTCCGAGTGCATGTAACGCTTTAATCCGTCAGCCAGATTACCCTATAGGAGTTAAACGGCATACAGTTTATGAAGCTCTCTCCTATATTTTTTTGGCCTGAACAACTCACCTTGATGACCCTCTTGCTCTCGTCGTAGACGGCCTCACAAACGTAGACGTCACTCTCTGAATACTGAGTCGGCCGCTGAGTTACGTAGTCTCCTAACTCCATGACCGCGCACTTGCCCACGACTGAAAGGAGCGGGTTCGAGTCGGATATGGTGGACAGGAAACACTCTTGGCGGTAAAACTGTGGCCCGGGTGCGGTGAGATCGGTTGGAGTGGGCAACTCTTTCGGTGTCACGAACCAGGGACCGTGAAAGTAGGCCATGTTGCTACAAGTAAAATGTTCCTCGCTTGAGCTTTCTCATCCCAGGAGACATGATATTACACTCACTCTTCCGCCGTCCACATGGTGTCGATTTGAGCTATGAGATTCTTTCCATTCTCGGACCTGACGTAAACGTGATCTCCTCTGTGGAGGGTGATTGGGCCAGGGATCGTGTACTGCTCGTAATACACGTGGTTCGCATTGGCGTCGCTGGCTGGGTTAGACCACAACACGTTAGCTGGCAACTCGTCGTCCACTCTGCTCACCATTGCTTCGATCTCCTCAAGTTCCTCCTTGTGACGCTCAATCCGTTCCTGTGAAAGGACATCGGGATTAGGATTTCTAACCAGAATGGATAGTATTGTAAAATTCAATTGACCCAAACTTCAACCAGATGGCTTTTCAGACCTCTTTTGTGTTGGTTGCCACTTCTGAAATTGACTCCAGTCCGCTTTCTTCAGTAATTATATTTTAGTCCTGGCCTTGCAAAAACCCCGTCTGGGATGAATGAGATAAAGCACATCCAAAGGAACTTGGAACAGTTAGGTGATGATTAGGGGATTATCACAAACATCATCACTCCCCTGTCAACAAGATTTGCATAAAAGTGTCCCTGAAGGACTCGGATATGAGAATCAATGCTGACCCCACCAAACTCACACGGCATATTTGGCCAAAGAAGTGTGTTGCTATCCCCATCATCTCAACTGCAGGACTTTGAGACTTCCATGTAAAGTCCTTCCAACGTTGCCAGAATTTCCTTACGACAAAGGCACTGAAGATCAGAGGACATGTAGGCAACAGCTCCTGACGTGGGTGCGGTGCAATGGGCCTGCCATCAGGTTCTTCTCCGACAAGAGCTTCATGATGTGTGCGTGCGAGTGCCCGTGCGAGTGGGTGGGTGTCCGCGGCTGACTTTGGCGGCTGCTGATTTCCAGCTTTTGCGCGGCTGATTTTGGCGGCTGAGTTTCGCTTTGAGTTTTTCCAGTTTTTGCACGCGGTGAGCACGAAGCTTGCGTCGTGACAAACACACACATACACGCACCGTACGTTCTTCCACATCGAACTGAGAGTGTACGGGACGTCTCCCGAGAGGGGGGACTCCTATTAGCCCAATCTGTATGTGTGTGCACCATGACATTGGCTCTACCAATTTCTCATGGCAAGGACATGTTCTGATACCCCCAGTAGCAATGAGTAAGTAATTGAAAGTGAAAGCCTCACCTTAAATACTGACATGACTCTCTTTGGCTCCAGTGGCTCTAGCCTGGGCCTCAAAGCAATGTGGTCAGGTAGAGTCCAAAACACCTTCAAGCAGTAACAACATTGTTAAGGCACAAATCGCCAGCACAGAGTAAACTAATCAATGTCACCTTCATCTTTTTGAAGCTTCGTGCTTTGGTCGCATAGCGGGATTCGCATACATAGACATCCTTATCGTCAAAATTGTCCGGCTTGTTCCTGAAATTCATATGAAGAAGCTCAGTATTCTTCAGTTAATTGTGCACATGTTTGTCCAATGTGTACACACCTAAAATACTCCCTCACAGGCATAACGACACATCTGCCGGTAACCTTGCTAATTGGGATTGACTTATGCTGGTCAGTGCGGAAAACCTCAGCTTCCAAAAACTTTCGAGTGGCCACATGGAACGTCTCCTCGGGAAGGACGAACGCGTTCGCGAAAATCATTTGTTCGCCAGAGTTGGACTTGTAGATGTTCTCGATCAAGAAGATGCCCTGCAGAGGGGAGACCAGTACATTGGAGACATGCAAGCTTGAATCAATCTAGCAGTGAGTAACTCACCTGCTTGCCCGGCTCTGTCTCCACATAAACGAACTCTCCAACATTGTATTGCTGCTGGTTAAATGTTGTAGAAGTGGTTGATGACTCGTTGTTTTCGGCCTTAGCCTCTTCGTCCTCTTGCTTGATCTTTTCTTCCTCAGGGGGCAGCTCGGTTGCGATCTTCTTGGATTTCAGGGCAGTCACCTCGGACATTAAATCACTTGCCGAGTAGAGCAAAGCCTAATACAAAAGTAGGAATTGCGTGCAAGTAGATTGTTGGTACCTAAGATATAAGTTATTTTGGTCGCACCTTTGATTGCAGGATGTCTCCATTTCCACAAGCTTCGTCCCTTTCCCTAATGAACTGCATCTGAAGCTCGATGGCATCCTCGAATATTTGGCTATCAGTGCGCGAAAGTGAGCGAGCTCGGTCCAACACAGCAAAGACGTCTCTTTGAAAGGTGTCGAGACGCTTGTAAAGGCCACGATCCAACCGCTGCTTGATAAGGTCCAGGCTTAAAGCTCGAACTTTCTTCACAGTGGAGCCGTCAACGACCTCGTCATGTTCGGGAACCTCAGCCAAAGAGTCACTAAAGCAGCGCTCCTCAGCATCCTACAGTCAAATAATGTTGTAAAGTTATGGTAGTTAGATTGCTGTAAACAAAAAATGTGCATGTTTTTTTTACCTGATGGTTGTACATGTTGATGAAGATCTGATTGAGGACTTCCTGGACGGCGGCGCTGACATCGGGCACTGTGTTCTCGTCGTCTTGCATAGTCCTAACCGTTCTGCTGGCCAGGCTCTGGAGGGTGAGGGCATCTTTATAGATCTGCGAATCCGGCTCATTGAATTTGCAAGCGTTGTCGAACATGAGGACGAAGTCATTTAAGCATTCCTCCACAGTGACGTAGCGACCCAATTTAGTCTTGATGGCTTCAAAGTCGATGGGATTCTTGATCACTTCGAAGTAGTCGGGAAATTCTTTAGGGTTTGGGAGGCGCAGAAAGATCAGAGATAACTGGCGACCCTTGGCATCCTTGTGATCACGAAGAGTCTCAAATAGGTGACGAACTTTTTCGAGGACCTGTAAAGGGATACATTAATTTTTAGTGATTTATGCTGAACATATCTCCAAGCTTTCAATATGTATGCATACCTTCGCTGCTGACTTCTTTTGTCTTCCTCTCCTTCCAGGCTGCACAACACCAAGGTCCTTGGCCTTGTTCATGAGCACTCTCTCAAGGACATTGGCGTCACTCACGATGTCGGAGGTTTCCTCGTTGTACTGTCGACAGTTGGAAAACATAAGCTTCATGTCGGTTAAGAAGTCCTCCTCTGTCCTATAGTAGCCACCCTTGATCTTCTCGTTAACCATCTCCATGTCGATAGGGTTGGTTATCACTTCATAATAGTCAGGGTAGTCTTTTTTGGACGGTTTCTCCATGAACATTCCGATGATCTGGATGCCATCGCGGTTGCGGTGGTTCAGGACTGTGTTGTAGAGAACTCGCATGCGCTTGCGAGCAGGATCCCTCGCGGCTTTACTTTCGCCAGTTTCTTCTTCCTCAGCATCTTCGTCATCAGTCTGAAGTTCTTCAAGCTTAGCCTTTAAAGAAGTTAATGCACATTAAAAAGCCATTGCAATAGTCTTTCATCCTTACCTGAAAGATTTTCTGGAGTTTTACTCCATCCTTATATAGCCTTGATTCTGGCCTGTTGTACAGTTTGCAATTTTCAAACATGAGGTTGATGTCTTCGGCGAGATCCTGCAGTGTGGAGTATTCGCCGGACTTGATCTTCTTTTTGATCTGTAAGATAGATTTATTTGTCATTCCTCGAGGTCCTTCCCCGAGCTCGGGCACAATTTTTACCTGGTTCAGAGATATGGGCTCTTCCACAACTGCATAGTAGTCTGGCAACTCTCGCTTTGATGGCAATGTCTTGAAAGGCTCTGCCAGACAGATTCCAGAGGGTGTTTCATGGCGCCGCACGTGCTGGTATAGAGACCACAGTGGGTCGGCGTCACCAGGATCAACACCATCTTCGCTGCTCTCCTCACTCTCACTGTCTTCAAAACTAAGATCAGCAATCTAAAAAGAACAAACTTAATTCTCAAAACACTCAGCGGAGAGAACTACTTGAGTGATTTTACCTCTGCAGAGAAATGTTTCTTTCCTTGCAACCTCCTTGTGCTTCTGGACCCTCTGTTCTCTCGGGCGACCTTGTTCACCTCCAGCTCGTACTTTTTGCTCTTTATTAGCTTGTTGAGAAATTTAGCGTCCTATGATTATGAAGAATTTGCGTTTTTGCTGAGGATTGTATAAGCACTTAATATCGACCGTACCCTGTATATCTGTGAGCCCGGCTCATTGAAGTTCATCGCGTTTTTACACATCGTGTTCAGATCTTCCTCCAACTCTTGGATGGACTCGTACTCGCCGTCTCGAATTTTGGTTGCGATAGTCTTTAGGTCAATAGGATCCTTGATTACTTTGTAATATCCAGGATACCGCTGAATAAAAAAAAATTGTGGGACCAATTTTTCAGATTTTTCGTCAGCTTCACTTTCCCTACCTTTTGTGACGGCAGGAATCTGAAAGGCATGTGTATTGCCCTTCCTGGTTCACCAGGATCAGTGGCTTGGATAACCGCGGCAAACAAGTCTTCTAACATTTCGTTAAGGTCGTCATCACTCTCATTTCGGTTTCCCAGAGTGGCCACAGGATCCTCTCCGACCTCAACTTTGGCTAAAAGTACGATAGCACTTTTTCAGCTGTCTTTCTATCAATACTGAATAGGGACAGCAATGAATCATATCAGAAAAAATTATTTTAGATGATTCAGGTTGATCACAGCCAGCATTTTGAAACGCTCCATGAATAGTCTTCCACGCAATTAATGCCTAAAAACATTTTAACTGCGCTTCAGGTCTCCTTGTAAGGCTAACCTTTGGAACAAAGGGATCCCTTATTGTGCTATCCAAATCATAACTTTGTCTTTCAGAATCCAGATTTTTCTGTTTATGTAATCTGAGTCCCATTTTGGCAAGGATTTGAGGGCATTCAAGATCACACAATTCAATATCCAATTCTGATTCATATGTCGTATGTCGAGAAGTCTCACCCATAGCCTTGTCCAACAGATCCTTCATTTCTAGGGCAGCCTGCCTCTCTTCTTGATCCTCCTTGTAGTACTTCAATGCGTTGTTCACCAGCTTTTGGAAATCATCTCTCAGCTCTGGGAGGTCAGCGTATTCGTCCGTCTTGAGCTTCTGCTGAATGCGCAGCATGTCAATCGGATCAGAAACAACCTCGAAATACGCAGGGTCGGTTCGTCTCTTGGGGGCACGGATGAAAGGCTCACAGAGCTCGGATCCATCCTCAGTCTTGTAGCGACGCAAGAAGTCGTAGAGCGTCTGCATTTGCTGTTGCTGTAATGTAAATATTCAGAGAATGAAAAACATGCGGTATGTAGGCCAGTTCATCATTCAGTTTACCAACTACTCGGTCAACTTCACTGCATATAGAAAGGAGGTACTCTCACAAGTACAGTACAGCATGACAACAGTCAAGCTTAAAAGGTAGGTCTGGTACGAGGAGCTTTCCTTCTTCCTATACAGAGTGGTTTTGAGAAAGCTTTTATTCCTTACTGGGTCCAACTTCTTTCGCTTCCTGCCAGGCTCAGGCGTCGAAGAGCGCCCACGGCCGCCACCGTCAGAACTCAGCTCGTCCCTAGAATCGTCCTCCATCGATGACAGACGACGCTTAGAAGATTTGTTCATAAGCAACCCTAAAAGAAAAACAGTTCTGTTATTATACAGACATGTCTGCCTTTAACATGAAATGCCTGCAATCAATGTGCTGGATCTCAGTCCCAATAAGGTATCATTTCTCCGCCTAGTGATGAACATGTTATCACGGTTTCAGTTCCTAACGCTAAAAGAAAGACAAGTAGCAATGGAAGCTTAAAGCGGTAGATAGAGACGTGAAGAAGATTGTACATAATGTCTAGAAACAACTGTATTCGAGGCGACAAGTTAAAGTAGTTACATAGCTTAAGTGAGCAAACAAAAAAGATAACTAATATATTAGGCATCAATCTGTCGACGTACTCTCTCCGCTCAGCTCCCTAGGATGCGACGAGATTCCCTCCTCCACCTGCTTTCTGTCCTCGTCCGTGACCTCGAAGTCAAAGACTCCCTCACAAATGCTATAGCCCAACCGTCCGAAGTAATCCTCCAGCTCCGGGAGGTTGGCAAACTTCTTTCCCGACGGATTGTAGTAAAAGACAGACACCTCCTTCTTGCCGGTGCGAACGGGTTTGCGTACCCAACCCGCCGGCACTGTGCCGAGGGGCTTCGCCGTTGAAACAGTGATGCTCAAGGATCCGTTCAAAGTTCCGAGAAATGGCTTTGATTCGTGCTGGTCTGACGACGAAGGTGCTGCTGAAGCGAACGAACCGTCAGTCTCGAACAAGTCTTGGGGGAGCTGGACGCTCACGCTCTCAGAGTGGGCCCCGGAAGCTCCGGCGGCTTCCAGCAAGGCGGGGGAACCGGTCACCGTCACAGAAAAGCTGTGGCCGCCGGAAGAGAGAGTTTGAAGCAGAGGAATCGTCGCTGCGGACTTCGTCTGGGGCGCACTGACTGATTCCGGACTAGCGGTGATCACAGTGATGGGTCTGGTGTGGGCTGAGGAGGGCGACTTGGCGGGAAGCGGCGAGCTCGAAGCCGACACCGGTTGCAAATCCTGGATTATCGGCAGCGGCAACGATGGGGACAAGTTTAGCGAAGGAGTTGGAGAAGGGTCTGTCGGCCTGGTGGAGGGCGTTGTTTTCGTGTCCGGAGAAGGGACAGTGTGGATGATGGTTTGGGGCTGTTGCTGCGGTTGAGACGCGGTGACATTTACTGGCTGCACCCTCACAGTCGCCGTAGCTGCCCCCGTGCCTACTTGGTACGTCAGAGAGGCTGGTAGAACTGAGGAAAGAGCAGAGGATGTCGCCGGCCTTGGAGGTTTGGACAACGGAGAAGTGGTAATCGTCGGCTTCGTAGTCGTCTTGGCAAGAGTGGATGTCTTTGGTATTCTGTGTTGAATTGGCTTCTTAGAGGGCGTGTTTGCCGACGGCGGTCCCTGAATTGGGACCCCCATTTCCTTGGATCGGTGACAGTGCATGTTGATGTGTCGCTTCAAGTTGAACTTGGTGGTGAATGCTTTGGTACAACAGTCGCAGTGGTAGATGGCCTTGAGACCCGAAGTGTCGCGCTTACGCACGCCTTGCTTCTTGCTAGAGCTTGAGGTCGAAGAGCCACTGCCTCCAGCTTTTTGCTTGTTTGAAGACGACAAGGACGCACCAGCAATGACCTCTCCCTGCTCCACCACCTCTTCTCCGCCGAATCCCAGCAGGTACTTGACGGCATTCTCATCCTCACCGCCCTCTAGCACGTCAAAGATGTCAGGAATATCAACCTCCTGCATCTGGCCGCTCTCGCTGAACAAGTGCGCAGCCATGGCGATCTTCAAAGAGTTCTTATTCCTTCTCTTCTTTTCTTACAGTAGCAACTCAACCAGACAAGACATTCAGTGGGGAAGGAAGCGATTGTGTGTTCTGCAACACAACTCTCTCGCAACAAGGGTCAGATGGAGGCTTATGGCGTCAAATTTCATCCCAGCGATCCTGCCTTGAAGGATTCATAGCAGCAGCTAGCAGCGAGCTGGAGAGGGCTATTATCACTACCACCATCACCACCACTTATAAGAGTACTATGTTCTCCTCACTGCAGTCCGTATTATCGAAGTATTAGTACTTAGGAGAGGCCGAGGAGACCGCATTCTTCTAGAAGGCAAGCTGTTGTGACAGGAGAAGCGCACACTTATTCGCTACCGATCATATTTCCTTCACGCTGCCGCCGGGAACATTTTACTGGCGTATTCAACTTTTCACTTTTATCAGCGAACACTTGCTCACTCAGCTGATGATTGTGCCGACGAGGACCGAGAAGTAATAGTAGCAAGTGTGCCGTGTACAATCGCTGTTGCTCAATTATTCGTGCATAGGCTCGTAGCACACGTAATAATGTTACCACCAACAACTGTTACGTCCCGAGCCTGATGACAGCCGCTACTGCTGCGGCCGAGGCGTTCAGCAGCGGCAGCCCGGCCAATGTACGTACAGTAAAACTACGTTATTATGATGTGTTTAGCAGGTGGCGGTTGGCTGGGTGCCCGAATTGAGAACAGCTTTTTCCAGGGGTTCTCTCGCTCAGAGAAAGGAGGAGAGAAAACATAGTTCACTTTGCAGTCAATTGTTCCCAGGTATTACACTCGTTTCTACTAGAGTCCGTCAAGTGCCCATTAGTAGCACAAGCAGCAGGCAAGCAACTAGCAGCAATGGGCGAGGAAGCACTAGCAGCAGCAGCTTTCGATCGATGAGACTAAAGATGCGATGGACTTGTGGAAAGAGTCTTGAAATGGTAGCAAAGGAAGCACTATGGGGATTCTTTTCTTCGCCACTAAAGCAGTAAAAGGTGGACAGAGGCAACAGAAATCGCACTATCAGTATTTTCCCCGTTCCACCAGCCTAGACAGCGCCACCGGGGAAAGACGACGGCGACGACAGATCAATGGCGAGCTAGCTTGTAGCCTGGGAGGAGGGGGAAAGAAGACGTAAGAGGAGATGGCAGAAAGTAGTCCAGGGGAGGTGGAGACTGTGGTACTGCCAATGAAAGACATCAGGGGAGCTACGCATTATAGGATTGGGATTGAGAAAGTAGCAAGTGGTAAGTGGACTTCCAGTGAATGCTCCGGACTGCTCGATCTTGTCTGGACAGTCCCGACGACTACAGCAAAGACCAAGCAAGTCGACTGACTAGTCCGTGTCAAGAACAATCTTGGAACACGAATGAGTGGCAATCCTGAGCTCTGGAAGTCCAAGAAAGGGGGAAAGTTGGTCGGAACCATTGCTTCTTCAGCTTCAAAAGGGAGAAAGCTGCCAACGAGAAAGCTGCTGCCGCTCTTGCTGCAATGGCCGTGGCCGTGGCTGCAGCGGCCGCGGCCGCGGCTGCAGGAGGGTCTGTGGGGGAGGTAGTCTAGAAAGTAGCACGCGCAGAAATCGATGGCAAACATTAAACAAGTGTGCGCCAGCGCTGTAGAAAGCAGGAGGAAGGGAGGGAGAAGAAAGGGCTTCAAACTCTCCTTCCTGATTGCAGGAATGACGACTAATATGAGCAGCGTTTACCGGGGATGGCAGAGAACAATTTAAGAGGCAAGCTGGCCAGCAGCAGCATCATATCTGGGGGAAAACCTGGCTGAGCTGATTCAAGTATGGGTTTCATACGTAACGCTCGTGGTGGGCTTTCTACTGGGGCACCTTTCGGGCCTTCCTCTTCTTTTTCGGGCCGGCCTCGCCGCGCATCGCGCGCGCCGGCTGGCGATGACGCACACGACGATTGCGTCAATTGCGAAACACAGCGAGGGGAGAAAGCGGATACTTACTGGGCATGATGCCGGGGACCCCGAAGCAAAGACTTTGCACCGCACGCTGGAAGACACCGAGATACTAAGACGCCTCCGGACAAACTCACTTCTCTTACTGTGAGTGAGAGAGAATGATCTCTCTTTCTTTCCTTCTCTCTTTCACGTCAGGCTTCTCTTTCTCTTTGTGGTCCGGCCGAGGGAGGAGCTGAAGAGAGTTAGAGAGGAGTGAGGGAAAGAGAAGTTCTCTCTCCGTCCTAAGTACTTCTCGGCACCCCGCGGCAACATAGAGAGAGAAGAACCCTTCTCCGGGGCCGAGAGAAGAGCAACTAGCACTTGCATGCATGCTTACGGTCCTTGGCCGCCCGGTGGGGGAGCAGGCAGAGCTTCGAGACATAGTACAAGCTACAACTCAACTCTAGAGAAAAAAATTAAGTGCGATAAAGCAGATGAGAGCAACACGTTCCGTTTTCACCATCGTTGACTCGGGCAAACGTATTCAAACATGCATGCCCCATGACAATTGAGGCCTTTCCTGTGTGCAGTACACCTAGTTTCAAGGTCACAGATCTAACCAAGATCACCAGCAATGCAGTCACTGACGTGGGTGACACCGCTGTCAGGCGGCGTCAAATTTACCTTCGATGTCACTCCTCTATGATGGATTCTCTCGACTGAGGTCACGGCGGGGAGTTGTGGCTTAAGCGGCATGCTAGCTTGCGCTGCCAACCGATGGAGAGGACTTTACTCTTACTGAACTCTTTAGGCTTGGGACGTCCCAGCAGTAACTGGACACCGGCGAGGGACAGAAGTCAGATATTTTTTTTAACTCTATTCTTACCTGGTCTAAGGCACGTCCGTTTCCTCCCGTCAGACGTCACCCCTCCCCTGGTCGCTCTTCTTCTGCTTACCCGGGGACGCGACGAATGAGAAGGAGACTGTGAATGCGCCAAGAACCCCCTTGGCAGCGAGGTCGGCGACTTGAAGGCACTTGAGGCGAAATAAAAGAGAGGAGCAAAATCAAAACTTTTCTACCTAGTTGTTTGTGTGGCGAGAAGGATTGGAGCGAAAACTGCCACACTCGTAGTCCGTTGAATATGTCACGCACCGCCCGCCATAAAAGTGGTCACTACTGGGTCACGACGCTCAGACTCCGATTGCTTCACCCGCGGACTTAGACTGCCGAGGATGCCGGCCTCGGGGACAGGAGCGGAGAGGGGACGAATTCGTTGAACAACGCCCTGGACGACGTGGAACAGTTCAAAAATCTATCCCAGCAGCGTGTTTTCCATATCTTTGCTGACCTCTTTTCGCGTCGTACGCAACAGATCTGGACTGATAGCAGTGTCTGGAAACAATGAAGCCATCGTTTAGAAGTAAGTGCATTAGAAGTCTACGACGCGTCTCCCGGCGTGCGGGCGCCATCTTGGTATTGGCGGCAAGAACGTTTCCTGGCCGAGTTGGCTGGCCCAGGCAGCTGGCAGCTTGGTCCGGCACATTGGGATTGGAAGCCGCGCATGGCGCAAGCGCTGACAGAGGTTGTCTGGTGCACTGCACGTTCAGTTTGCGATTTCCTTGTTCGCCTTGAGTGCGCCCAAGTCAGGTTGTCTTGAAATTGAAAGCACGACGCGAGGAACAACTGGTCAACACAGTCGATCAGGCGCGGCACCGACTTCGCCGACGGTCTAGGGCGCCGCCATGGCGAATATCAACACAGGGGACTCCAAGGCACCGGTGCGCCCCGTGCGGCGCATCCAGTTCGGGATCCTCAGCCCGGACGAGATTCGGCGGATGTCGGTCACAGACGGCGGCATTCGCTTCCCGGAGATCTACGAGGGTGGCCGGCCTAAGCTCAGTGGACTCATGGACCCGAACCAGGGAGTTATCGACCGAGTCTCTCGGTGTCTGACTTGCGCCGGCAACATGACCGAGTGCCCTGGGCACTTTGGCCACCTCGACCTTGCCAAGCCAGTGTTTCATCCAGGATTCTTGGTCAAGACCATCAAGATCCTTCGATGCGTGTGCTTCTACTGTTCTAAGCTTCTCGTTAGTCCCACGAACCCCAAGGTGAAGGACATCGTCATGAAGAGCAAGGGCCAGCCGAGAAAGCGGATGGCACACATCTACGACCTGTGTAAAGGTACCATTTTCCAACCATGACTTCGAAAATTTCGTTTCACTCCGTACGGGCCCTGCAACGTATACTTCATGTCTCGTAGAAAGTCAGCTCTCTGCTGAAACGTTTTGCTATCCGTAACAAACGATGTAGGTAGAGCAGTCATACAGAATTAATGCGGATCCTATCCTTGGGCAGGCAAAAACATCTGTGAGGGTGGTGACGAGATGGACATCGCGTCCGAGGGTCAGCAGCAGGCCGCTGGCGACAAGAAAAACCACGGCGGTTGCGGTCGTTACCAACCCAGCGTCAAGCGCACGGGTCTGGAGCTCTCGGCCGAGTGGAAGCACGTAAACGAAGATACGCAAGAAAAGAAGATTCCGCTGACGGCAGAAAGAGTCTATGAGATTCTGAAACACATCTCCGACGACGAGTGCTACATCCTCGGCATGGATCCGAAATATGCCAGGCCGGACTGGATGATCATTACCGTGGTGCCGGTGCCGCCGCTCGCAGTCAGACCGGCCGTGGTCATGTTTGGCTCCGCCAGGAACCAGGCAAGGCTAATGCTAATGAAGTTCATACTTTTTCTGAGGAGAGTGACTTTTCGACCAAAGTTAACATTCATTTCCCTTCTCTCATTCAGGACGATCTTACACACAAACTGGCAGACATTATCAAGGCCAACAACGAGCTGATCCGCAACGAGCATGGTGGCGCAGCTGCCCACATCATATCTGAGAACGTCAAGATGCTTCAGTTTCACGTGGCCACGCTCATCGACAACGACATGCCTGGACTTCCCAAGGCGATGCAGAAGTCCGGTCGCCCGCTAAAGGCTCTGAAGGCCAGACTCAAAGGAAAAGAAGGAAGAATAAGAGGAAATCTGATGGGCAAGCGTGTCGACTTTTCTGCTCGTACGGTGATCACGCCAGACCCAAATCTCCGCATCGACCAGGTGGGCGTGCCGCGCTCCATTGCCCAGAATTTGACTTTCCCAGAAATCGTAACGCCGTTCAACATTGACAAAATGCAAGAGCTGGTTCGCCGGGGCAACTCGCAGTATCCCGGTGCCAAATACATCATCAGAGACACCGGAGAGCGCATCGACCTGCGTTTTCACCCGAAGCCATCAGACTTACATCTCCAGTGCGGCTACAAGGTGGAACGTCACATCCGCGACGGTGACCTTGTCGTCTTCAACCGCCAACCGTCGCTACACAAGATGAGTATGATGGGCCATCGTGTTAAGGTGTTGCCTTGGTCCACCTTTCGGATGAATCTGAGTGACACATCGCCTTACAATGCTGATTTCGATGGTGACGAGATGAACCTGCACGTGCCTCAGTCAATGGAGACAAGAGCGGAGATCATGAACATTCACTTGACCCCCAGACAAATCATTACCCCGCAGGCCAACAAGCCCTGCATGGGCATTGTACAGGTAACGAACGCATTTCTTAGGCAAGTTTCACAGGCTGTCCTTGTACTAACATGATTGTCACTTATCTTAGGACACTTTGACGGCAGTCCGTAAGATGACGAAACGTGACGTGTTCCTCGATAAGGAGCAAATGATGAATCTGGTCATGTTCCTGCCAACCTGGGACGGCAAGTTGCCCATTCCCGCCATCCTTAAACCAAAGCCGCTATGGACGGGAAAGCAGTTGTTCACATTGATCATTCCCGGAAATGTGAACTGCATGCGGCTGCACTCAACTCACCCAGACGAAGAAAACGGCGGGCCCTACCACTGGATCTCTCCAGGAGACACCCGCGTCCTCATCGAACACGGAGAGCTCATCATGGGTATCCTGTGCAAGAAGTCTTTGGGTGCTGCCGCTGGTTCGCTGCTCCATATCAGCCAGCTGGAAAATGGCCACGAAGAGAATGGTCTCTTTTACGGAAACATTCAGACCGTGGTAAACAACTGGTTGCTGCTAGAAGGTCACTCCATTGGCATTGGGGATACTATCGCAGATCCTCAAACGTACGCTGACATCATTTCTACTATCAAGAAGGCCAAAGATGAGGTTGGTTATCGTCACTGAACGTGAGATTACCTACATAAGTACGCATGTAAAACGTAACTACCTTTACAGGTGATTGAAGTGATTCACAAGGCTCATAGCGACGAGCTGGAGGCCACACCCGGCAACACCCTTCGCCAGACATTCGAGAATCAAGTTAATCGAATTCTGAACGACGCTCGTGACAAGACTGGTGGGTCTGCGAAGCGCTCACTTACCGAATTCAACAACTTCAAAGTGATGGTGGTGGCTGGGTCAAAGGGCTCTGACATCAACGTCTCTCAGGTCATCGCCTGCGTGGGTCAGCAGAACGTTGAGGGCAAACGGATTCCCTTTGGTTTCCGAAAGCGCACTCTCCCTCACTTCATCAAAGACGATTATGGTCCCGAGTCCAGAGGCTTTGTCGAGAATTCTTACTTGGCCGGACTGACCCCTTCCGAGTTCTACTTTCACGCTATGGGAGGCAGAGAGGGATTGATCGACACTGCTGTCAAGACGGCAGAGACAGGATACATTCAGCGTAGGCTCATCAAGGCCATGGAATCCATAATGGTCAATTACGACGGAACAGTGCGAAATGCCGTGGGACAGGTAACGACCATTGACAGGTACTGGCAGGAAAAGTTTGTGCTTATGCTGATAAACGTCTGCAGGTGATCCAGTTCCGCTACGGCGAGGACGGTTTGGCGGGAGAGTATGTGGAGTTTCAAAACCTGAAGACGATCCAACTAAGCAACGCTGCATTTGAGAAGAAATATAAGTTCGACCCGACCAATGAAAGATATGTCAGAAAACTCTTCAGCGACGATGTTCTCAAAGACATGGTCGGATCAAGCGAGGTAAGATGCTGTGCAATTCCTGTCACACACTATAGGTTGCTCTCATGACAGAACTTCTGTAGAGCTACAAACTCTCTCTCTGATCTTTAAGGTGGTGGCTGAAATCGAGCGTGAGTGGGAGCAGCTATGCAAGGATCGGGAGTCCCTCCGTCAGGTCTTCCCTACCGGTAATAGCAAGGTGGTGCTGCCTTGCAACTTGGAGCGGATGATCTGGAACGCACAGAAAATCTTTCACATCAACAAACGCCACCCAACGGATCTCAATCCGCTGAAAGTGATATGTGGGGTGCGCAAGCTCCTCGAGAAGTGTGTGATCGTGCGCGGGGAGGACAAACTAAGCAAGCAGGCTAACGACAACGCCACCACATTGTTCCAGTGCCTCGTGCGCTCTACCCTCTGCACCAAGTTGGTGGCTGAAAGTCACCGCCTTACAGAGGAGGCCTTTGAGTGGGTACTCGGCGAGATCGAGACAAAGTTCATGGTTGCGCAGGCCACTCCAGGTGAGATGGTTGGCGCCATGGCAGCCCAATCCATTGGAGAACCCGCCACGCAGATGACGCTCAACACTTTCCATTTTGCTGGAGTCTCCTCCAAGAACGTGACTTTGGGCGTACCCAGACTAAAGGAGATCATCAACATTTCTAAGCGGCCGAAGGCTCCTTCGCTGACAGTTTTTCTGACAGGTGCTGCGGCCAGAGACGCTGAGAAGGCTAAGAACGTGCTCTGTCGTCTAGAGCACACCACCCTACGCAAGGTGACAGCCAATACTGCTATCTACTACGACCCTGATCCTCAGAATACAGTAATAGCCGAGGACCAGGAGTTCGTCAACGTTTACTATGAGATGCCTGACTTTGACCAGTCTCGCATCTCGCCGTGGCTGCTTCGCATCGAGCTCGACCGCAAGCGCATGACTGACAAAAAGCTCACTATGGAACAGATTTCCGAGAAGATTAACGCAGGATTCGGCGACGACCTTAACTGCATTTTCAACGACGACAACGCCGAAAAGCTCGTGCTGCGCATCAGAATCATGAACTCCGACGACTCCAAGTTAGACGGCGGCGAAGAGGAGCAAGTCGACAAGATGGAGGACGACATGTTTTTGCGCTGCATCGAGGCCAACATGCTTTCTGATATGACTCTGCAGGGCCTCGAGTCCATCTCCAAGGTGTACATGCACCTTCCTCAGACAGACGACAAGAAACGCATCGTGATAACTGACTCAGGAGAATTCAAGTCTATTGCTGAGTGGCTACTGGAGACGGACGGCACAGCGCTAATGCGAGTTTTGTCAGAGCGTGACGTCGATCCTGTGCGTACAGCCTCCAACGACATTTGCGAGATCTTCAGCGTGCTGGGTATCGAGGCCGTGCGCAAGTGCGTAGAGAAAGAGATGAGCGTGGTTTTTAATTTCTATGGCATCTACGTCAATTATCGCCATCTGGCGTTGCTTTGCGACGTGATGACTGCCAAGGGCCATCTCATGGCCATCACCCGCCATGGCATCAATAGACAAGATAGCGGTGCGCTCATGCGCTGTTCTTTTGAGGAGACTGTGGATGTACTGATGGATGCAGCTTCACATGCGGAGGTTGATCCAATGCGGGGAGTTTCTGAGAACATTATCTTGGGACAGCTGCCACGCATGGGCACTTCGTCCTTTGACTTGCTGCTAGATCCGGACAAGTGCAAGTACGGCATTGAGATTCCAATGAATGTTGGCGTCAACGTGATGGGTGGGGCAGGAATGTTCTTTGGATCTGCAGCATCGCCTTCTGCAAGCATGACTCCAGGAATGACTCCATGGGCCGAGGGCGCCACGCCTGCCTATGCTGGATCAGTCTGGTCGCCTGGCATGGGCAGTGGCATGACACCAGGTGGTCCTGGCTTCTCGCCATCAGGGCAAAGTGATGCTAGTGGCCTTTCACCTGGATATTCTCCAGCTTGGAGCCCACAACCGGGGTCACCAGGGTCTCCCATGTCCCCGTACATTCCGTCTCCAGCTCATGCAGGGGGCCTGTCCCCCAACTACTCACCATCCAGCCCAACATACGCACCGACAAGCCCGGGTCTTGGCTCGCCAACCTCGCCACAATATAGTCCAACTTCTCCTGGCTATAGTCCAACTTCTCCGAGTTACAGTCCGACTTCACCAAGCTACAGCCCAACATCTCCAAGCTACAGCCCGACCTCACCAAGCTACAGTCCGACTTCACCAAGCTACAGCCCAACATCTCCAAGCTACAGCCCAACATCGCCAAGCTATAGCCCAACATCGCCAAGCTACAGTCCGACTTCACCAAGCTATAGTCCAACATCACCGAGCTATAGTCCAACATCACCGAGCTATAGTCCAACCTCGCCAAGCTACAGTCCAACCTCGCCAAGCTACAGCCCGACTTCACCAAGCTACAGTCCGACTTCACCGAGCTACAGCCCAACCTCACCGAGCTATAGTCCAACCTCGCCAAGCTACAGCCCAACCTCACCAAGCTACAGTCCAACTTCACCGAGCTACAGCCCAACATCTCCAAGCTATAGTCCAACATCACCGAGCTATAGCCCAACATCTCCAAGCTACAGCCCAACATCGCCGAAGTATTCGCCTACAAGTCCAAGTTACAGTCCAAGTTCACCGAAGTACTCACCAACATCTCCGCAGTACTCGCCTACATCTCCACAGTACAGTCCTACTTCTCCTAAGTATTCACCAAGCTCGCCCAAGTACTCGATAACATCCCCCCAGTATTCACCGACATCTCCCAGCTATAGTCCAACATCTCCAAGCTATAGCCCAACATCACCCACTTACAGCCCGACTGCTGGAACGAGTTACAGCCCAACTGCTGGAACGAGTTACAGCCCAACTTCGCCGACATACAGCCCCAGTTCTCCTTCATACATCCCGGAAGATGATGATGAAGAGAAGAGAAAGGGAAAGAAAAAGTGAAAAATACTTACCTGAGTGTTATATCGCACATTTCAGTTGTTTTGGAGAAACTAAAAATCATACCTAAACTTCTGTACTGTACGCTGAATTTGACTTGTGTACATATGAAAATAATTAAGAATAAAGTAGAGAAATGTCATGGTTAATTACTGAGCTGTTGCTTGGCCTGTGTGGCCACGTCTGCGCAGAATTGAGAAGTGAGTAAGGACTTGCCCTGGAAAAGTTCTACTGCCGGATTGCCAAGCCTTCAGCCTTTCATTATGTCGGCCCGGTTCTAACGGCCCCCACCTTCATGACCTCCTCAGAATGCTAGAATGACGTAGGCACAAGTTCATTGGTGTCACGTGCTAAATGCAATTGTACGTGTGACTTGGGATCCTTGATCGATTTTGCTCGAAGCGTCACGTACGTGGACTCTCCCTTAGCCTCGACTGCGTTTTGCGTACGGGACTGTATGTGCCCCTTTCTCATCTAAGTGGCAGCAGTCGTCAGTGGCAGGAATGTCGCTGAGCCCAGTACGAGTAACTGGTAGGGGAGGGTTGGCCACAACGTGGTCTTCTGAATCAAGTACTAGTGGATCTTGAAGAAGCTTTTAGGGTCATTCTAACATGATCCCCCAAGGTTCAACTGGTGAGGTATACGTCGATCCAAATTCAGACCTGTGCATTTGAATGCTGCGCTTTATACACAATTATAAGTTTGCTTGACAACGACGTCGTGGACGACGTGGCTTGAATCTGGAATAAATACATTGTCATCCTCGTACCTGGTACTGATTCTTTGCCGTGAAGAAGTATCTGAATGAGGTCTGGTGTTTTTGCGTCGGCAAAAACGCGTGCACGCAACCTCGATGAGACGAAAAAGTGATGCGCTCCAGGAAACGCAAGATAAGATGGAGACCTTTGCAGAAAGAGATTTCTGCTCTTTTTTGTCAGATATGTGGCGCTGAAGCTATGTCATCTCTCTCAGAGCGTGTTAAAATGTTGCCGGTTTTTTCCCTTCCCAACTCTTGCTTTCCTTAAAGGTCGCGAGCATCATTTTTTCGCCTCATGCCTCTGAGATATGAGTTTTGAGATGGCAGGCAGGTGATGCTGTTGCCACACAGGGTGATCCAAGAAGGCTGTAGGCCATCGGCATTCAAAAGTGTGCCTTTCCCCCCTCCACCCTGCCAAGCCTCCCCGTAACAGTAGGAAAATTGGGCGTTTACACCCGCTTGTGGGTACCGTCACCTTAAGAATGAAGATGAGGAGAAAGTGGGCGCATTTTTTTCTCAAGATGAAGCCGATCTCTTTATTTCGTAAGAGCTGTGCAGACGCAGTTATAAGAGAGTTTGCTTGACTAAGCAACATTAAAGGAAAGAAGGCACAGCATGAAATTGGGAGGGAAGGTCGTCGTACGCTGTACAAATATGCAGGAATGCGGGTTCTCTAATAAAATCGGCTTCACGTCGCCCTGACAGTACACACAATAATACATACTCGTCTTGAACATCGACATCCAATTTCCTGAACACGTTTCCCCTAGGGGAATTTAAAGAAATTCGTAGGTATCCACGTGCAGTCGGGCTGCTATCTCCGGGTGATCTTGCAGTAAAAGGTTATCTTGTACCGGCAAAAAAAGTCTCTGCCAACTGCCTACTGTCCAACGTACCTCACGTGAACACTTATCATCCCCATCTTTCTTAATGTTGGCACAATCAAGACTGCTTCCTAGGTGCATCGTCACATTTCCCCACCTTGCCTTTGATAGCTTCTTCCACCGCTGCTGCTCTGACGATTTTTAAACTATCCCTTCTCACCTGAA
>JAAUXU010083971.1_pt1 | contig 60745 bp, 44 predicted proteins | sample 7278151 | NCBI WGS metagenome assembly JAAUXU01 (sample SAMN14350113, study PRJNA611818) | marine sediment metagenome | isolation source: surface marine sediment (1.8m) | place: French Polynesia: Moorea | collected 2018-08
CAAACACATCCGAGAGGAGTTTCTACCCCCCTAAAAGTCTAAGCCTGTTGTTCAATTTCTGAAAGAATTCTTCGTGAAGCCTGACAAGAGACTTAAGACAATGCCAATGATGTCTCTGGATTAGAGAAAGACTGACTGGCGCTCTTCTTTCCAACTTAACTACTATGACACTTGTGAACTTATTAAACTAATTTGTGCCTGGTGAATCTCTTCAATCTCGTACTGTGACAACAGTGGCGCATAGAACGGACTCAATTTTCGTCCATCAGTACATCGTACGAGGGGGTCACGCTTGCTTTCCCTCTTGACCATGTTTATCTTTCTACTTCATGAAGCAATCAATCTTGTAGTAACAAATAAGTACTTTAGGAGCTGGTTTCTCGTTGTAAAGGCTCTAAGCAGTGGATTTCTTCTTCCCAGTCACAGCCTTTCAACTAGCACTGTAATCCTACGTCAGCGCACCTCAAAGCAGGTCTTTTGTTATAACCTGCAATAGCTATGTCCAGGCGCAGCTACAGATGGATTTTCTTAGTGTTTTTACGTTACTACGCAATTCATGTCCAGCATACTGCACTTAACGTACTACTTTTTGCAGACGCATCTAAAAGGTTCTATATCTTTATTGCGTTGATCTGTTTTTTCTATAATGCCCACCTTTTAGTAACTTGCTACGATGCACTGGTATGCCAACTTTCTTATCTGTTATAGGATATCAATTTTTTTTAAAATCCTTTTACGATAACTTAAACACTTGACAAATTAAATCTTCTACGAAATTTTTAGATGTTCTGACACATACAAGGTGTCCAAAAATAAGGTGGCAGAGTATATTTCAAATTTCGACGGCTTTTGTGGTGAAATCGCGCATTTTGTCATATCTGCGGCCGCGAGAGGCCTGGACATTTTTGCTTCTGCCAAAAACTGGTCACGGCCTCAGCGACCTCAGGCACAGCAGCCTCGTAGTTGCAATCGTACATTCAATGTATCACGCATTCACGCAATCTCAACGATGCGAACCAGTCGACGGTGCAAGGCCAGGACAGGTAAAATGACAAGGAGCAACGCGAGGACAATCGAGTCCTCAAGCAAAAGTGCAATTTGTAATTCGACGCCAGAATTTTTCTTTCCACAGTCAGCTGTGGTGTGAGGGCAGCGCAGATCTGCGCATGGCAGTGCGCAAAACAGGGAAATATCGTACATTTTTGCCTCCAAAGCGGGAAATACAGCATTTTCCCTGATTAGGGCAAAAATGCAGTGTATTTCCCGGTTTGGAAGAACATAATGTGGATTCGTATTTTTTGGCATGTAAGTGGGACAAAACAGGACAGAAAAGCATCTGACATCGAGTATAGGACATAAATAGATAGTTATGTACGTACGAAGAACACGTGCGTACGTAGTGCATGCGATCGTCTGTAGAAACTATTTTTATAGTAACTACACGCACGCTCACTCAAGCTCAAGCGTGCGAAACGTGTCACGTGCCACTGAAGAATAAGACTTTACGAGGACGAAACGTGTTGAAGCTCTGGCCTTTATTGGTCGTAGTCTTGTTTAACTTGAGCGTGGTCTGACACTTGTTTGAACACAAAGTCCGTCCTTTCGTAGTCACTGACGTCAAGTTCGAGAGTGACTTCTTCAAAGATTTGGCTGCGGCTGACCTCGCGAAAGCCGAGCTTCTGGAACAAGGCCAGGCTGGGTGTGTTGTCCAACTTGATCTTGGCCTCGAACCTCCTGATATGCAGTCTAGAGGCCCCGTACCCAAGCATCAAGCAGATAGCCTCGCGGCCGAGGCCGCGGCCACGAGCACCCGCCTCAGCAATCATGATCTCGGCCTCTCCAACGAGGACTTTGTCATCTGTGTATGGGCATGATAAGCATGGACATGGGTGCAGATGTAGACCTAGACATACCGTCTTGACGCAAGAAGATGTTGGTGTCACCAACCATGCTGTCTACATCGGACTCGCCATCGTCAAGGAACTTCTTCTTGTCCAGCACAATGAACGTGCATTTGTCCTCAGAATCTCGCCAGGTCTCCTGCATCCTGCAGTGAAGAAGTTCATCCACCTAATTAACGTAAATTAATCATTGTGATTGCTGGTAATTATGTTGAAACACAATGCAACTACAAGACATTGGGCGGACAAGACGAAACATGCCACTCAATCCTTTCATCCACTGTCTCACACAAAGGGGACTTCATCCGGGATCATCCGGGAGCCAAGGATAAACCCAACCTTTTTTACCACTAGAAACAGAAGGGCACAAAAAAGTCTTCCAAACATCCCTAAAATTACGGTCTAAGAAAGTTATTCCACAGCACCTTTATGCATCTAACAAGAGGGCAGAAAAAACCACGATGTCCTAGTTTGGGTCAAACTTTACTTTCAACACATCTTAGGCAATCTTCTCAAAATGCTCGACAGTTGTGTTAATTCAGTGAAAATAAATGAGTACTACGAACTATCGGTTTATAAATTTTGAGTTGCTTTGTAGGAGACCCTCCAGCTAGGACTCAGAAGCTACTGATTTGAAACTAGAGGTCCGCTGCTAGAAGTAGAAGGACGGGTATAGATATGATTTGACAATCGAAAAGGATGCCTACCCTTGCATCGATACCCTTGACAGCTCTAGAATGGTGGGCTTCACCAACTTGACCATACAGTGCAAAAATCCTTCGGGGCAGATTTAGAGACCTTTACCAGAGAAGCTTCTTCCTGAAATGACGGCGTGAAGGTGCTACACTAGGTACATAGCCAGCTTGGCAAACTTTCAGGGTCTCAAGCAGTAGATGAGACTGTCCAGAGCTCTGCAACATCGCTTTGGGTTCATGGCTGCACCAAAGCATCTGAGAAAAGCTGAAATTCCGCTATCCCCTGAGCTTTGGTCGCCCTCTCCTGGGGTGTCAAACACTTCACATGCATTGTTGTTTTTCTTGCCTCAATTCATTTTCCAGCGTGAGCTGCTCGGAGCCAGTGGCTCTACGTAGGGCGTCGTCCTTCATCCACTCATGGTACTTGGCCACGTGGTGCTTGCGGTATGGCACGAGCACCACCTTCTCGCCTATGATCTGCGTCCTCCAGTTTGTCCTCATCCTTAAGGAACCGGGCCTTGTTTACATCAGCCGTCACTCTTATTGGAACTTTCTGGAACGGAGTCTCTCAACCTCGACAGTAATTCGCTTTCAACTTCATCAAGATTGACTGGAGGAGCAAAAAAATTTCTTTTCTGACGATAAGTGAGTCAGATCCTCACCAAGTAGCCCGTGAAGGATGCGTGCAAGAGCTTTAAGGCCGACATTGAGAGGTGAAGGAGAGTATTGTTTTATAGTGAGGCCAGCTGCTAGCTGCCCATATAACGGGTTGTACGCATAAGCCGCTTTAACGATAAACTGAAGGCTCGACCGATTCAATTATTTAGCAAAATATTTATATTTTCTTACCTTATACGTAATTTACAAATTAGATTTACTATGTAAATATCGATAACCCTTTTTTGTATAGGAAGATTGTACGTCAAACAAGAAAAATTCTTGCTTTTACGCGGTCAATTCTCACATTGATCTTCTACTACGATGGATGCTCCCCCGAGGGTGTCAGCTGACCCCTCGAGTCCGTCAAAATTATCCTCTTCGGGGTTCAAAAAAGGCTGGATGTACGGGGTATAGTGTATTCACATGAGTAGGCAACATACCTATAACTATAGTTTGTACACGTTCTTTTAAGCTTTGTACGAATGCGCCAAAGAACCTGACGAGGTGCGATGACCCCTATTTCTCTCCGACTCGAAATGCTGTGCGTCAGTTTGAGGTTCAATGCGCGTACACGAGCCACACGTGATCCATAGTTGTGAATGTCTCCGAAACTAATCGCGTTATCCCAGTGCAATACATCTCTGTACAACATGTGTACAGACAAGCATAAATCTTGTTGTGTACATTTAGTCTCAGAATCAGGCCCATAATTTTATGTACCCGTCAGACCCCGCAGAGAAGAGCCAAGGCTGTGTGTGATGCCATACGACATCCATCACTCCAAAGTCGTCGTATCGGGTATGCCCTCGCAGCTGCTTCACTGGCACGATTAGCGGGTTGTGGAGGAGGTCGCTGTACACCATTCCATGCGATACGATGATGCTGGTGTCGTCCGACCCCGAGGCAAAGAGAGGATAACTGCGATGATAAGCAACCGCACGGACTGCGGTGACGTGGTATCGCAGGACCTGGTATGGGAGGGTCGACAGGTCCAGGTCGAACCACTGCACCTTTTTGTCATAGGTGCCCACCAACACGTTGTCGCCCTTGGGGTGGATGGCGAGGCTCGAGATCCACTTGGCGCCGCCGCCACCGGTTTGCAGCTTCTTCGAAAGCTCCTGTTTCGCCAAGTTGTAGACGCGCACGCACCGTTGGGTAGCAACGAACAGGTAGGGTCGAATGGGATGGAACAGAACAGTCTGAACGAGTCCCTTGGCCTTGCTGAAAGGCACCTGCGAGCGCCAACGGGACAGCTGATGAATGAGGACAGAGCGATTCTGAGCGTCGTTCAGGACAGTTGCAAAGTAATCTCCCTTTCCGTGCCACGTCACCTGCTTCACCGGGCGGAAGAAGGTGAGCACGATGAGGCACTCCTCCGGTAGGAAAGAGTGCTCTTCCTTCCGGCGGTCTGGCGAGGCCCAAGTAACTGCTGTGCGAACACGCTCTGGAGGGGTGTAGTCGGTGTTCTCTGGTGGAGACCGAAGGAGTTCCTCCGTCTGTTCCACCACTACCTTGTCGCCGACGCCAGCATTGATCAGCACCACTATGGTCTCCAAAGCAACAGCAAGAAGAGAAAGAGACTTGCTCGGACTCCAAGCGACCCCACGGATCACAGTCTTCTTGAACGTGAAAGTCTTCATGCAGTAACCAGTCTGAATTTCCCAGACCTTGACTGTGCCGTCGTCACTGCCAGAGGCCAAAAACTGACCGGTCGGATCGATGCTGATGGAGCGCACCATGTTGGCATGACCCCGATAGGTGAGGGCACAGGCGGTGGGGAAGGGCTGCAGGTCCTTGGGTTTAGGTAACTGGGGGACCAAATCTTCAGGCTGAATAGTGAGGCGCATCTTGCGAGCCCTTGGAGCCAAATGAAGATCTAGGCATCGCTCAAAGCGCTCTTTGATGAAATTGGGATAGGCAGGAACCTTTCGCAGGCTGTCGTACTTGGCCGGGACGAACTGCAGCCTACGCTTGTAGGGCTCTTCAGCTAGCTCCTCCCAGCGTTTTTTCTCCTGCTCAGTGAAAATGTACTCCGGTGGTGGATTGTATGACTCCGCGTGGTCCGGTAGTCGCATCTTCGGGGCTGGAATAGTGTCTTCAATCCGTTTAATTCCCTCCTCAGGTTCGTGATCACTCTTCCACAACATGTAGAACTTTTTGGACGGATCTTCCTTCTCCTTCTCCCTCTCGGCCCGCGTCTTCATCCAGCCCATCTTGATGGCGTGGACCATTCGACCCACTTTTCGCCGCTCATCCAGCGAAGGCAGAAAGGAGCGTTTGGACTCGGGGAGATCTCTCACGGGAACATCCATCACCTCACTGCTGAACCAGGGCACGAGATCCTCGTACAAATTGTAGGAGGCATCGGGAACCTTGGCTTCCTTAAGTCGACGTATAGCTTCAATCTGCTTTTGGCTTAGTACGACGTCTTGGCCAGTGAAGGGATCTCTCACGGTGACGCCCGCATTTCCATCTTCCACGCTGCGCAAAAAGTGATCTAGCTCGTCGCCCCTCTTTGGTTTGCAAATCTTCCGACCGTCCAGATCATAGCCCAGGTGATCGTACTCGTCGTACCAGTTGACGGGAATATTACCAATGGTATTGCGGATGTCCTCCTCGTCGCTCGAGTCATACTCGTACTCGTCAGTGTCCTTGGGTCCTTTACCTCCGCTCAACTCGGTGGTCACGTCACTCTCGCCTCGTTCTGGCGCTTTTGGGACTTTTTCCTTGTCGCTTTCTTCATCCTCCTCTCCCTCTCCTTCTTCTTCGGTCCCTGATTCATCATCACCGGTTGTTAAGTCGTCTTCGTCGTCTGTATCTTCTGCAAGAAAATCGATGAATTTAATGGGAGTGAAAATAGGCGGCTTCCTATCTTCCCCTTCCTTACCCAACAACTCGCTGTAGACGCTTGAGTCCGAGTCGTCTCCTTCGTCTTCCTTGATGTTGACGTTGTCGACAATTCCAGCGTCTTCGTCGGACACTCTGACAGTCTCCAATTTCCTCTTGGGCCTAGCCATGATCACGGCCTTTAACATGCGCAACAAGGAGTCACTAGTCAGGCCACGCTTCAACCTCTAACGTGGAGAACAGAAGCAAAACAATAAACAATTTCCTGGATGTGACCACTTGTGTTGTAAGCTTGAGGCGCAACCTGGCTCCAAACAACTGTCTACATTTCCTTGCGCAGCTGACTGGCAACAATCTGGTCACTTGGGCAAAGTAGTGCTTGTCGCGTCACCAAACCTCGACCTCTCAAGAGCGCAGACCTGATTCTGTGCGCAGCATCGTCACGTTTGTTATTGTTTACCAACGTGACCGCGATTAGGAGCATTCGCGTAGTCCTTGCACTTCGGTTAGGATGAAAAAGAGATTCAAGTTAACTAAGTCTTCCCCGTCCTCAAACGCAACTGCCCAGAATGACGTGAAACGAGGTGACGAAGAAGAAGAGAGCTTGCAAGAGTTGTCTGTCAACACTTCCAAGATGAAAAACCCATTCTTTGGGAGTCAAGAGGATCGAGAGGATTCTGACTGCGCCGACTCTTCAGACGACGTCTCAGACTCTTCAGAAGACGACGATGAGAGCGACGATGAGAGCGACGACGAGGACGCAGTGGCAAAGGAGGAGAATCCGGATGATGACGACGACGACGACGACGACCTCATAAAACAGTTGAAGCGGGCCAAGGAAAAGACTGATCGGACGTCCCCTCCGGACATCAAACTTCGCGACCCCATCGTCGACCTGTCCATGCATCCCAAAGACTCAATTGTGGCCGCCGCCACCCTCGATGGTAAAGACAAAAATTATGTGATCCTCAACTGCCACGTCCATTGCAAAAGTTTTGCACAATTTATAACATGTTCAAGGGCATTTTTCACTGCAGCTCATATGGTCATCCATAGCAAATTGTACACTGTGGTGTGATTCTCGGTACACATTGCGCTGGAGTGAGGAGGCGGTTTGAAGTGTTGCGCGGTTGATAGTTAAAATCAACTAATCAGTTGACACCACTGTTGCTTTTGGGGTCAAATTGGTCTGCTTTCGGTACCGATTCTTGGCCTGAGTGTGCAAGTTAATGTGGACCCCCCCAGTATCTTTCTCCCGTCTCCGACAGAAAAAATGACTCAGTGGTTTTGTGGACAGATCATTGCCAGAAATGCATTTGCTCCATTTTACCAAATACTAGTGCAGCTTTTTCTCTTGTTCGGCCGAGTAAATTTGTTTAAGAGGGCAGATGATGAAAATAGTGTAACGTTGGACATTTCTGTGTCACCCAGGATCGCCAGCTGTAAATCCAGCCTTGGAATACCTGCATCAAGCACTAAGCTCTAACATGTTTTTCTGGTTATCGACGTCTAAATGATAATTTCAGAAAGCAAAGAATACAGACTAACCCACTTGCAAAAGCAGAAAGCGCAAAGGGCCAAACTTGCCAGGAACTAACACGTGTAGTCCCCAGGCGGCTGATGAACATAGTGCATCAAGTATGAGGTATGACCTAGGAGTCATTTGCTCTGGGATACGAAATTGCGACGTGGACGTTTGTTTTTGGACAACTCCGCAGTTCTTTTGCAGGGCATGCATAAAGATGAGACTTTCTTTGAGTCTAGACTAAGAACAGATCTCTCAGAGCTTTTAATTCTCAATATTTAGGAGCCATCAAGCTATTCAGCTATTCTAACGAAGGCAACAAGTTGGTCAAAGCCTTGGAGATTCACAAAAAGGATCCGCGATCCATCGAGTTCGACGGCAGTGGTGCGAGGCTCTACAGTGGGTCTCAGGACAAGTCCTTAAAGATAACAGACGTGGTAGGAACGTTGACGAGCTTCTTACTTCAGTCCTGGTGTCATAGCTTGTTATTGCATTTCGCTTTGCAGGAGAGCTGTAAGGTAGTGCACAAGATTCAAAAGGCACACGAGTCTGCTCTGTACAAGGTTACGCCAGTGGGAGAGCACCTGTTTGCCTCAGGCGACGAGGACGGCACTGTGAAGCTATGGGATCACCGTAGGGACGCCTCGTCGGCGGTAATGGAGCACAAGCCCTTTGACGACTTCGTCAGTGACTTCTACGCGGACGATAAGGCCAAGACTTTGGTGGCGTCCTCTGGAGAAGGTGTGATACCCTTACTGTCATGCTGCTCAATATGTCATGTTGATTTGGCTGATCCTAGGTCTTCTACAAAGCTTCAATCTGCGCGGAAAACGTCCCGACATTCAGTCTGAAGTTTATGAGGGGGAGCTAAACTGCCTTTGCCGAGTTCATCACGACTCCAAGCTAGTGGCTGGGTGCGGCGACGGGAAGCTCTACATGTTTCACTGGGGACAGCTTGCGTATCACAGTGCAGAGTACCCAGGACATCCAGATGCAATAAACGATCTTGTAGCGGCCACCGATAACGTCGTCATAACCGCCTGCGAAGACGGAGTTGTCAGGTTAGCTGCATTCTATCGGCAACTTAATTCGTTGTAAGACGCTCAACCTCACAAGCATGTATCTTTAGAGCTGTTCACCTGTACCCTCATCGCTTCATCGGCACTGTTGGTCAACATGACGGTGGTTTTGGCGTGGAGAAACTCGACACCTCTGGCACTGGAGAGTTGGTCGCATCAATTTCACACGATCACAAGATCAAATTCTGGAACATAGCCTTCTTAGAAGTAAGGACACAGAATGTTGTATTTTCCATAAAACCACAATGGTACAAGCGACATTTCTGCAAAACTGGGACTGACGTATTTGCTTTACAACAGAAGTTCTTTCCTCAGTCTTTTTGTCACTTCTCAATGTTTTTCCCATTGCAATTGCAAAGTCACTCAATCCATTTGTTTCTCAACCTCTACCTCGGACCTGTTCATGGAAGCTTCAGCCCTGATTCTGCGGAAATGCCGCTCATGCTTCATGCACATCGCGCAGGGGTCCCCAAACTTTTGCCTCTGACATAACATTTGGTCACATTCAATACCCTTGCCATACCTACACACACATTAGTTCGAAGGATTAGAAAAGCACATAGAGGAATGTTCTCTGAGATCGGAATGTCGGGGGGTGGGTATGTTTTTTCCTGTGACATTTACCACGAAAATTCCCTCGCACACCACAGTTTGGGAACCCCTGGTACGGTATTTGGTTTGCTAAGAAGTACTTCTGCATTACAGACAATGGAGTACAAAAAGAGACAGAAGCCGTTTAACAACAGGATGAAGTACAAGATTAAGCGAAAGGATAATCGAATGAATCTAGCCAAGGAGATGGAGCACCAACTTCCATCGTCGAACAGGCAAAACGCGTCGGATTTCTTTGACAGTTTGTAGCCGCGCAGATCAGAAATTGTCATTGCACACATAAATAAATATGATAACTTACGTGACTGTTATCATCGGCATTCTCTATTGAAGTTCCACTTTCGATCTCTTGTCCTTGGACTTTGAGCTGGTACTTGCATGGCTGATAGCCGCCTCTTGGATCTTCAAAGCTGACGTGAGAGCCTCCCATTCTTGCAGTGTGATCGACACGACAACCTGGCAAACGCAACCAACTGACTGATTCTGCCCTATAGAAGCATCAATTCATTCCATCGTTACCTGAGCATTCTGTAAAGCTCCTTCCGCCTCAGCAGTCACCTTTCTGACTTCCCTTTCTGAGACAGGCTCAATCATGGGCATACCTCTCTCTTCATCGATGGTTACTTTCACCTTGAAAGCTTTCACGAGGAAGGACAAGTGAAACAGGTTCTCCACGCTGACACTGAAGCTGCTTGGGTCGAGAGCAAAACTGAAGTAACACAGAGGCTTCTTTCCGTTAGCCTTGAAGGCGGCCACCAGTTGGCGCAAGGTCGAGGTCACCAAGGCGTCAGTCTGCCCCTCGCTTTCTTCACTTTGAGTGAGCTGCACAGTGTGCGTTGGCACTAAATCCGCCTCGTTGATCTGTCACGAAGAGAAGAACGAAAGCGTGGGCTATAATTAGTTCATGTGTTCTAATCAAGCAGGAACATATAAGTGTTCAAAGCAAAAAGTACTGCCTTACCTTAGCTCTTCGTTGTCGTTGGCTGTGGGACGGCTTAGCGACTTCCACGTGATTTAAGGCGCCATTCAGGAAGGTTAGAGGAGGAGTCAAGGCAAAAGATGTTGCCACAAATTGTCCTGCCAATAAGATTTTTACAGTTTTTAAGTATATGCTACAGCATTACAAAACGTCTGTTGCTGGCATGTATTATCCAGCTCATTGCTTGTATTGTCCTTGTATACGTACCTAGTCTGGCCCAGCGGCGGTGACTGACGATGGCCACTCCGTCCTCGGTTTCATCTGCAGTGGTTCCGCTTAGTTTATTTACAATTTTGTTGGCAAATTCGGAGGCCCGAAAAGTCTGTAGGTTGGCCGAGACGGCCTCCGCCCGCCTTCTACATATGACGGACAATGATCGAAAGACACGGGCATCTAATAGGGCCTCTGGTGCCTCTTCCACCTCGTCGAATAGTTGATCGGCCTGGTTTAAAGAAAGAGAGGGTTGAAATAAGTTCCGTCATATGAAGAGTTTCACTCAAGTCAGCCCTCCCCGCAAGTACTTCAGCATCTTGACGTTCACCTTGAGCATCGACTCCCGAATCTCTCCTTCCTGTTCCTTGATATTGCTATCGACCAGGCGGTCTTCGTCGGCCGTCACCTTCTCCAGCAGACGGCGATAGTTACGGCGCAGCACCTTTTTGGCGTCTTCGTCGGTGTCCCTCGGAGAGTCGTCCCTCTGCGACGGTCGGGCAGAGTTGGAACTGCCGGCCTCTGGTGAGGCAAATCCGTTCGTTGAAAGCATGATGGTCGGACCTACGGAGCTAAGGAGGACCGCTGTCTCAGGACTGTCTCCGAGTTCCGACCTCGTTTCTCGTCTCCTCCCCGGCAATCCCTTCAATTCGGTCAATCAAGTGGGAAACTTCACATTGATTGGAATTGGTCAGTCGCAGTTTCCCGCAAATTTACTTGTGTTCAAGAGGCAGCCGTCGTCCCAGCAGGATTCCCACGACGTTGAATTGAAATTGTTTAAGCGTCCGGACTCTGCTAGAGACTCTGACGCGAGCTCAACAGTTGACGCCCGATGAGCCAACGATGTGACAACCCTGAGAAGGACGTCAAAAACATAAACAAGTTCCATTCGCTCTGCTCCGAGATGTCGAACTGCCGCGACGGTATCCACCGCCGCTACGAGGTGGCCAGACTGCACGCCGAGGCCACCGCCCTGCGTTACGAGAACAATATGCTAAAAGGTCTGATCGCTGACCTCCTACAAAAGGTCAGGTTGGGCGACCGGGGGGAGGATGAACCGGAGGAGACCGAGGACGCGTTGGTCTTTAATCGGCGAGATCTGGACAAGATGAACGACGCCGACGAGTTCTACGGAGGTGAGGATGGAGAGGCAAAAGAAGATGGAGGCGACTACTGGTACTACGATGAGTAAGTGCATAAAAGTTAGTCGGGCTCACTTTGCTTAGACGACTAATTTAATGACGCTGCCTGCAACCTCACGTTTTTGTATATTTTTGCGCTCGCAACTTCTCTGACGATTCCAGTGAAGGTCGCTATCACGAGTACTCGGCCGAAGATCCGGGGGATTGGAGCGAGGGTGGAGAGGAGTACGAAGACGACCAAGACTTCTACGATGAGACCGCAGAACAAGGAGAAGATGTAGACTTAAATACGCAAGATCTCGACGACCAGTTTGTGATACAGTCCTTCAATGCAGCCGTGGCAGGTAACTACTGGTACGTTAGTTTTATTCTGGAATCGCATTATTTGTTATTATAACTGGCCAAACTTAAATCATTCTTTTTGTCGATATGCAGGGAACTTTGAGGACGAACATTCCTCCGACTGCTCAACTGAAGAGGATGACAATTTTACGCGGTCCAAGAAAGCGACGAAAACCCAAGAGAAGATTGAACCCAACGTAGACTACAAAAGACAGGCAGAGGCTATGAGGGAACTGTATGGAGAGAGAGCAGACGAGATTTATTCGATGGAGGCCAAGCTGCAGTACGAGTTTGACAGATTCTGCTCTAAAGAAAGACCCGTGCTGTGGCCCTGTCTGCCTATCAACATGAAGTTCGATTGACTGTGATCTGCCTGCGTACATGCGTGCTGTGAAAAAAAATCTTAAATCTTGTAGGCAGCCACATGCGCAGCCGGTGTATGGTGTATCGACTAAATATCACTGATCCCAATGGGATTTTCATTTTTTTAGACTTTTTTCTTCATGTGGTCCTTAAGTACCGCCACCTCATGAATTCACCCACCATTGATGTTACTTGCATCGTCGATCAACAGCATTGGTTAGTCTTTGCTACATGACTTGAGAAGCACGAGATATTGGCCAAAGGCTGGGTGATCGATGACCTCACCCCGATGCATTTCGGACAGATATATCTACAAATATGTGTAAACTTGAGTTATTGAGCAGATTATGTTTTTGTGCCATCGAAATGGATTTTTGCGTGGCTAAACACGTTCTTGGAGAGAGAATTCTTTTTTGCATTGTTTTCGTGATGCGAAAACAAAATCATCGACGACAAAACATGACACCACACAAATGCAGCGCAGATCATATATCAAACTGCTAACTAGGCCATCCCTTGCAACGGCAGCGCTACATACCTCTGTCAGGACACTGTATTCCGTGTATAATCATAGTTCATAATGGTTATCACGTTGAAGCCCTTTATGGTGCTCGGAGCCTTGGTAAGTAGCTGAACCCGACTTGGAAGTAAAGAGTAAATTGGTAAAAATCGAGTAGAAATGTTCTAGCAGACAGTATCAGTATTGGTTCTTCAGTGCCACGGTCATCCCTCCTCCGTCCAGCACCCGAAACATGAAGTGCAACGATCCATCCTCGTAGACCTAGACCAGGCATCCCCCAAAGCTATTGAAAAACAGGTAGACGTCATAAAAGAGCATACAGGACTGCAGAGTCTTTGAGGTAGAGTTATAAGTAGACTGAGTTACTTTTAGGATCACAGCAACTATTTTGAGGTTGTGGGATACAAGGGTTTTCCACTTGACATCGGCCGGGTGATCGAAGGACCGCTTGCAAAGAAGAAGGACACAGCTCGGAGAGATAATCGGAGTCAGGAGAGAAGTGAGAAAAGAGACGAATCGTTCTTCGGCAAAGTGGTTAGGGGTATGGGCGAGGGCCTGAGCAGCTTCTTCAAGAAATCTTACGACTATCTTGCTAACATGTTTTAGCTGAAGAAAAACCGCTTCACGTAAAACACACAAGAGGACACTATGCTGGATCCAAACTGTTGCTATATTTCCAAAGTTTTCTTTTACGTTCACATTGTCCCTGCGCGAGTACTTAACGCGTGAGTCGTAGTAAGAGAATTGCCCGATGAAGGAGGCATTGCAGAGCAGGAGTTGGTAGCGGTCAAGAGGCATTTAGGAAGGGTCAAGAAGTTGCGAGAAAGCATCAGACATGATTTTTGACTCCTTTGTGTAGTACGCACCAAGTACGTACGTTTGTATCCACTCAGTGAAACGTATTTGTCAACCAATAAATTTTTGTCGCGTTGTTTTTTTCGTGCATGCGCAAAATCTCTCCCTTGTCTTCTCAACGCGACTCTGTTCGCATCCATTCGTCGCCCCAGCCAAGAACTAAACACGGACTCTGCCTCTTTGATTAGCTGTAATCCCAAAGCAAAACGTTCGACACAAGTTGACAATGATGTCTGCATACACCAAAAAAAAGATACGCATCTCCCATTAAGAGTCTCAATCGATCAAGATAACTATCGCTGCAGCTCCTTTCTCCCGCCATTGATTCAACAGTTTTGATAAGCATCCATAAATCTCTAACCAAAATGAGCACTGAGGACAGGCGATGATTTGCATGGCTGAAGCCTTTCCCCCCCTCAGCATTAAATCTAACGAGGCAGAGTTGGAACTGAATTTTGATTGAGATCCCCCCGCCCCGTTGCTGCTTCTGCAGAGTAGTCCGACCATGCTTTTTTTCTGGCGGGAACCTTTCATTTCATCTGCCAAGTGGTGAGCTGAGCTCGTGCCACGCTTACTTACACATGGACGCTCGCGCTGTCTGCATCTGCAGACTACCAAGGACACATCAGATCCGCCGGCTCAATGGCTTTCCATGGGGGCAGTTCCCGTTTCACTTGGTCTGTTGTACGAGGGGACTTCAGTATAATTGTGTATCGCGTGAGGCTTTGGAAAAGCGACACTATCGCATTGATGTTGACTGAGTGCATGGTAAAAAGCTATTCAATGTTCGTAGTGCGACATGTCTGTAGCAACAACATGGATCAAGCAAGCAGTACTTAGTACCAAAACTTCTGCATGTGTATACAGTAGATACTGTCTTGAAGCGAAGCACTGCTTAAATACATTGCCGTTATCTCACTGACTGGTGTGCCACCTTGCTCGCTGTCACCGCACTTGTTCGTTTGCGGGCCGACACCAATGCTCAAATTCGTCTGCTTCAGGGGGAACTCGGCGCCCAAGAGTAATCAGAAGTCGCATATCAGTATGCACCTACTGAAGCAGCAGTTTTCTTCGCAGGCATTGCATATTACTGTATAAATTATACTCCTATCGCAGAACTCAACGTAGTATGCTCCTGTGTACGTTTGGCACGCGTCGTGTGTAGCACGTAAGGTTACATACTGCACGGCATGGCTACACGTGCTGACACGTCCTCCTACGTGGGTCGACGCACGTGCGGGAGAGCTTTATCGACTAGACACAGGGCGTGTTTCCTGTCGATGCCTGCTTCAGCTCCCCGGCCGCCCTCGTCTTCGACGGCGTGGCCTGTTAACTTGACATCTTTACCTAACGCAAACAACCTAACTCACCCTAACCTGGCACCCAGCAGCAGCGGTGACCATGGACGACGCATTTGCTTCTGATCCCCAACCGAGGGCTCCTTCCACGATGCTGACCGCACGAGAAGCACCTGTCGTGAATCTGTTCCATTCTATGACTTACAGAGACAAGTTTGGTCCGGGAGGCATCTGCATCTCTCAAGTGTTTGCTTTCCCTCTCTATTACCTGCTGCCACCCCCCAAAAAAGTACACTTGTGCAGTCTGTAGCATCAGCAGTGTTGAGTTTGTCCACTCTGTCTCTCTTTCTCTCTCGGGTGATTGAATTTCTCGCTTTCTTGCTCAAATCACTGACAGAGAGAAGAGATTTCAACGTGCGCGTGCATGCGCGTGACATCTGCCTCTTTCTAGAGGAGAGGAAGAGGTCCCAAAGCTGCTTGGTGCTGGGGCTGTAGTAAAAGCCCCTTCTGTGTGCACTGCAGCTGCAGCAGGGATGCGGGGCTTAGCGTGTGCACTGTAGAAATCGCTCGCTCGTGGACCAAGACAGGATCAAAAATTTTCGTCCCATTGTCGAATGTAAACATCCCCGGCGGATGATGAATTCTCTCTCTCGGTGCCAGCGATTCTGTTTGCCGCCCCATTTGGATAAATACCAGCCTCACTGTCTGTCCCTTTACCGTAGGACCCACGCACGGTGAAAATATGTAGGATGTGTACACGGGACCTTTGCTTTCGCTTTTCTCCTTCTCGCTCATCCCTTCTATTCGAGTGAAAAGGAGGAATCTGTGTCGCATATCTGTTCTGAAAAGGGCGAAGGATAACGGGTGAGCTTTTTGGTAGCAAAATCCCTTTCACTTTTAATGGTCGATCTGAGTCTGAGAAAAAATCATTAATAAAACAGCTCGCGATGACGGCAAAACCAATCAGAATCCTTTCACAAAAACGGGGTGAACCATTTTCAGCCCCTGGCAGAAATTTGTTAGCCTCTCTTTCATATATCCCTTTTGGGCAGAATAAAGGGGCGCCCTTTTGTCCTTTGCAGCCTACGCAGCTTGAGTCGTGAGCAGAGAAAAAAAAATTCGATCCGCAGTGATTCTACCTTCATACGTATCACTATGCCAAGCTACCCTACTTGTTCGCCCTATACCAATAACGTCAACGTCAGGGAATTAAGATCAATGGATTTGGTGCCATGACCCGTCCTGTGATGGCGACTCATAGTGCTTAATGCTTTAGGTTGCTTACATTGCTTCTCATACTTTTTAGCCTGGCCGTCCTCCACAGAGCTGTGTGTGTGCGTGTACGAGTGTACATATATCATACGTTACAAGTACGCACCGCACGTCAGAGGTCGAGTACCCTCTCTGTTTTCCATAAATCACCTTTCTCCTCCCCTCCCATCTTCAGCCCCACCATCTTGCTGTTCACAGTATCTCTTTCTCACGCGTCGAGACATTTCATAGTTTGCTCTGTAGAGAAACATTGCTCATTTAAGTGTCTCTGCTGATTATACCCTCCCCCCTTCTTACCTTGCGGACAAGTTCTCTCCTCCCGAAGCTCAGAGACAGGATACGGGCTATTACGGCTGGAATGCGCATGAATGTGGCCGCCATGCTCAGTGCTCACCCGACGTCAAAATACTCATATAGTCTGAACATGTGTACATAATGCACGCTGTGCACTTGTGGACGCACACGACAAAGCACTTCAAGTGTGTTTGGCGAACATGGGCCGAACATGGGCCAGGCGCAATGACTCCGGATCAGGTCTGTCGTATTCACGTGACAATGCTTCAAGACGGACGATGCACTTGCCCATTCGCGCTACGACGCCTGAGGTATTCTCAGCCCCCCTCTGTCTTCGACACATACGCTTTACATCTCTGGAAATTGCTGGCCAGTGTACCATGACGGTCTGCGGGCTTCATTTTCCCAGAAGCTCTCCTAGCCAACCTTGCTCAGGTTCATTGCTTTGACCCCTTATGGTATAGGCGACGTGTGAGAGACGATTGTCTGTGCCTCACGGGCATGCAAGTCAACCTCTTCTCGTCTTCCTCCGTCTCCCCGCGGGCATCATGCAATAACAAGCAAGCAAACCAAGAATTCATGCCTCAAAATGCCGCCGTGGCGGGGCGCCGCGGACCGCCGCCGGCCGCGGCGGCGGCCGCCGTCGCGGCCAAGTGGCATGTGTTAGTGTCGGCGCGTTGCTCTGGTATTTCCCTTTCGCCGCAACATTCCTGAGGGACGTAAAACTGCTGCGGATGAACGAAAATGGCATGCCGGAGTGGACAAATGATACACATCGATTCTCCTCCGGTAGACAAGAGATGAAACTAAATTATCGTGCGCCTGCTACTCCTGGAGCCGTGGGAGTCCCCATAGACAATCTGTAAATACTACGGGACGATGACCGTCAGCAAGATCTTTTTTTCGCCGCTCCTCCATCGTTTTCTTAGCCAAGAGACGGCATCAAAAGAAGCGGCGACAATTCCACTACTGCCGACATTCCTACTCACCTACTCAGTGTTGCAGGGGTCAGCACACCTAAACAGAGAGGAAGTGGTGGTTGCTCATCGACGGAAAAATGCTGCTTTAGCTTCCTTTGTCTACAACTGTTGCTGTTGTTGGCGCTTCTTCGTCTTCTCTCGGCTTAAATCATGCAAGTTGGGAGGTCTCAGGGGAGGAGAGAAATGGGAGAACTTCTAGGGGAGGCAGAGGAAGTCGATGAAGCTCCGACCGCAGTCATCTTCGTCGATCTTCAGCGGATGAACTATTTCAAGGCCTCAACCCACTTCACTTCCTCCTCTCTTTCTCTCTGCCTAATTCACGGTCATGAAGTGGAGAGACGAAGAGGAGTGATCGCTGGATCGGGTTTCCAGCTGAGAGACATTCAACCCCATGAAGAATATTAAGAGGGAAAGAAAAAGGGCGCAAACACTTGAGGGAAGGGGAGATAACGCCTCTGGGACAAGGGACAAGGGTGGGATGTAACACGCCTCTCTCTACCCTCTTCAAAGTATTCCTGAACCCAGGAATCCAGCCTCTCTTCGATAACCCTTTCTCTCCCCAACCGTTACGTATGAGGGGCAACACAGAAGGTTTGGCGCGTACTGTGAAGGGAACCTCATTGTTAACCTTTGTCTCGTTGAAAGCACTGATTAAAATGGTAGGAGGCAACAGCCCAGCTATACATACGGATAAGTATAGAGCTCGGCTACTTCTTGTTCCTGCTGGCTTCACGTGCATATTAACATTCCAGCACCCGACTATTGGGGCAGATCCACAAAGAAAAGAGAGTCGTCTTCGTCCAGCAGCTATAAGAGCAGTGGTGTGTGCGTGTGAGCGTCTGGGTGGGTGCGTACGTGTGGGACGGGTGCGTGCTGCCCCATGGATCAATGGGCTTGACTGAGACGACAGGCTTGACCCATGAACGATACGTACTATATAGTAGCAGTTATTGTGCTGCCCGAACAATAAGTTTCCCTGTGTTCTCATACCGCTGCACACTCCTGGCTCGCACAATTTCTGTACCTACGGCACAGTCTGCGACGTAAGGTAAATGTGGGCAGACAAGGTGACAATGTTTTGGGGTTCACACTGTCGCTGACAGAGTACGGCTTTCAAGGGACCGAATTCAAAGGCACCAGGTCTGAAAAAAAGAGAAAAAAATAGGGCCAGTAGGCAGACAGTCAGTCAGCCAGCCAGCCACCTTCTTTAACCTGGCACTAGCAGAACACAATATGCCTTGCCGTGCTATTCAGATTTCCAAATATATCCCCTAATTGCATGAATGTGCCTATTGTGGCCGCTTGCTCAAGGCCAGGTCATACTGTTAAGCCCGGTGCCACACGTCTGTCGAAATGGACAGACAGAGCATTCCTGCCAAACGTAGTCCATCTTTTAGCTAAAAGTCGCCCCAGGGCCAAGGTACTCGTGCCTTGGACAAGTTTTCGTAGTCCAACGCATGGTCCTGCAGCAGCTTCGCGGTAAAAGGCCTCCTTTGATGTTGACTGCCTGGGAAGAAAGAGAACAATTACTCCACCGCAGCACGGCAGATTCAATTTATAGATCATGAATGAACTGCCGAGACCCCTCTGGTCTATTCCGACCTAACAATAATATATCCGGAGTTGTACACGATATGTCGTAAGCACCCTGAGTATGTTGCCTCGTACCGTCATCCTGCCCCTCCTTTTCTGCTCCCTCCATGCTCATTATGCCTTCCTCCCCCCATCCAGCACCCACGAATGAATGGAGGGAGGAGGAGGAGGAGAGGACGGAGACCATGGAGGTGTTGCCTGGCTGGCACAGAGAAGATAAGAGAGTAGCAGCAGCAGCAATTTTCATCTGTCATGTTGCTGCTGCTGCCCAAAAATGCTCCACTGCCCAAATTGCCTCATCCGCACCTCTCCGTACTAACGATATGATCGCCTGGAGACATCCTCCATCTCCTCGTGTACCAGGCAATGTACCAGGGGCAGCGATGACGAGTAAATAAGATAGGCGTCAATCTTCTCTCTCTCCGGGTGGCCTCAACACAGAGGTATATATCGACCTTAATCATATCTGGGATCTTTTCTCCCACAGTCTATTTGTTGTGATCATTTTTTTGGGACTGGTGTGATGTGGCCAAGCCACAGAGGCTCTACTGCTGCCATTCTCAATCTTAATCACTGTCGTCCAGAGATGCCGCGCGGTGTCCTCGACTCTGTCATTAAGCGGAGCTTTTTTTTGAGGGGCCACCACTATTTTTGTTATTGTAGATGGGGGGGCCGATTTGTTTCAAGGCCAGCCGACCTTTTTTTTTGCCATGATGAGCGGATGCTCCACTTCCACATTACTGGCAGCACCCTGCAAACAACTCGCATGCTACATGTTGGTGCTTTGATTCCCTCACCCCCCTTTTTTTCTCAAAATCTCGTTTCCAGACTGTTATTGCTGGTTAATTGTAGAGGGAAACCTCTCACAGCCATTCACAGAGCGCAAGAGACTTGACTCTCTTTAGCAGCCCAGACACAGGGGGAGGAAATGAAGTAAATACGTACTATTTCAACCCGCAGACCTTTCCAGAGCTTTTCTGTTTCGTTTTGGCTCACCGATGAAGCTTTTTACCACTCATCTCTTTCTCTTCCCCCCTCAGTTGGTCGCTCTATCCCTTATGTGACTGTCTCAAGAAAAGTGGGATCATTAGAGACTTGCTGCTACTTACGTCAATTTTCGGAGGCGTCCACCAAAATAAAGTTGTCGCAAGAGCCACTCATGAGACTGCAGAGTCTCCTTCTATCCTTTTTCTCTACTATTACAGAATGAATGGGTTGCCTGTTTGAACAAACCCAACTGTTTCCTGAGCTCATTCATTCGTTGTTCTCAGGTTCTTCCTCGGTGTACACTTGGCAGCAGGTGTGGGCCTACCGGGTACCGAGTGCCTCCTTCTCCTCTTTCAGACACAATGGTAAAAAACCGCGAAGAATGAATGGATGTGAATCGACTGTTTCATTGTCAAGTTCGGGGCACTTTAAAAAGTGAAAGATCACGACCCTTCCCAGCACCCGCCACCCCGTGCGAGCTCGAATGAATGAGAAGATTCTGGGCACGATCTTGCTGCTTCCTTCCAGAACGACATCCTCTCTAATAAGGCCAACGACCCACGACTGGACCCAAAAAATACTGTATTAATTACTGGCTCTCTAATTATGGAAGTTGTTAATAAAGCCCATTTTCGTAAAGGACGCATCCCCACGACGGTTAAGGAAGTCATGTGTCAGCCAAGACTTCAACGACAGCAACGTGGAACAAAAGCGGACGCATATCTTTTATGCAACAGTTTTTGTCTTCACATACTTCTGTCCCTGAGTAAGGAGATGATCTCAAAAGGTTAGTCCTGTTGTCAAGCTTCATAATTGATCACATATGGGAAGCAAAGTCTTGGAACTTCCAGGAATCTCTCACTTGAGGCTGTTGCTTCCTTTTTTTTTGATCAATGAGCGAGGGAAAGGTTAAGACCTACTGTTGTATCTAAGGTCGGTAAAAAGTGAACGCTCGATTATACAAGAGAAGCGGAGGAAGTTCTTGGGCGGCAAAAAAGCACGAAAATTACACATTGTCACCCTTGAAAAACGAGAAGCTACAAGAGCAATAAAATTGTAGGACATATCTGGTCGTGTCCCTCCGTACTATCTCTGGCGAAGCCCATGCGCACTCACGGCGCCATTGGTGGACCGACCAGAGTGCTTTTAGTGAGGGGGGACACAAAGCATGCGTGCTTCCAGCACGCGTGTACGCTCCTCTTCCGCGCATATTTTACATGATTTGTGGAATATTTTTGAACCGCTTAATACGCGTCCTCGACGAGGTTGGACCCATCTGCTTACGGACAACGAGAAAGACACACTTTGTACACACACAGACTCCACATTCTGCAGGTCCCTTTTTTATGGCCGAGCGTCGCAATTGTCAGCGGCGCGCTCAAGTGCGGTATCTACGCGATTGCCACTAAAAAGAGAAAATCCTCTGTACATGCAAGGATACTTTTCTGACCTTTCTTCCGCTCGCCTGCACACGAAAATGCCATTTGGCACGGACATTTTGCTTTTCCCCGCCCCACCGAGGATGGCGCTTATTGATGCCTCATTCTCCACGCTAGTGGCTGGAGAAAAGGAGCGGTGGCACATGCGAAGGTGGCCAGCCGATCTGTCAAGTCTAATCGTCTGTGAGGTGAATTTTCAGAGGCTGGACACAAAAGTGCCACCCTTAAAAAATCAAATTCCTTACCGCGGAATTTGCAGTTTATGTCTTTGGTGAAAAAGAAAAAAAAAACCAGGTGGAATTTCGGCAAAATTCTCTTCTCTTTCTACGTGCGTTGCCGCGAATGAAAAGGTGGGCGGGTGGATCGATACGCGATACATCAAGGAGACATTGTGCGTAGGAGACAGCTTCGAGACATATCACCTTTGCCTGCTTACCACAGTAGCAGCCTATCTGCTGCACTGCACGAATTCGCAACCCCCCCTCCTCGTCCTTTTTTTTGCTCCACTCTTCTGTCCATCTATTGAAAGTTAAGTAAAGAAAAAAAATGGTAGTCTAAGCTAGCTTCCATAGACATGTCTGTCCGTCCGTGCTGCGACTAAGCTTTGGTACTCACATTTTGTCTCTGTATGGCACTGGCTTAACGGCGTCTATGCAGATTCTCTGGCATTAGGGTTATTGTGAGGGAGAGTGACGATTTTTGCCAGTTTTCAATGGCCTCTGTACTGCGTCAGCAAGTGTGCATGTGTGCGAGCGTGTCTGCCCGATAAATGGGTTCTCTTCGTCTCGTACGTGTATCAATATGTCTGGTGTCTGCTTCTTTTGGGGCGCCCGATGCACTTTCATCGTTGCTGCCCGGGGACGTTTAGATCAAGTTGCAGCTGCCCCTTTGTGCCTACAGAATGAGTAGCTTTCTTTACAGAAGACTCTACATGCCGGTGTTGGCTATGCAGACACGTCTAAAGTCTGCGTCGTCGACTATCCACTTTTGTACTTGTGCTAGAGGTGCGTTAGTTTTGTTAGGAGCCAAAAGTAGAGAATGAAATAGGTCATAGAAAGCAATCGCAGTACATACGTACTGACCCAAGTACGTACGTGTATTTGTACTGCACGAGGTGTCTCGAAAGCTTAGCGAGAGTGCATTCTACTGTGCTAAGTGGCAAATCTACGAGTGGACGTCATCAAAGGGGATAGAAAAACAAGTTTTGTGTGTGTGTGTGTGTGTGTGGGCATTGAATTTCAGCTTGAATTAGCAACCATTTGACAGATATCCTCCTCTTAGATTGGCACAATGAAGGACAAAGCGTGGTAACGTTCGAAGAAAAGAAATGCTCGTACATATTTGTACTTTGGTGACGGGGGCAGAGGAATGTCACAACAGCAAAAAGCGCAGTTGGTTGGTGCATTAGTAATTGTTGCTTGCCGGACAATCCTTGTCACAGCAAATAGCAGCTCTCTCGCACACATACACAATGTGTACGTCTGCATACGTGCTGTAGGGTATAACTGCACACATGAATTGAAGGAGAGAGACAGGCAGTGTCGACAGAGTGCTTCATATTTCTTTGCTGTGATCTGAAAGAGCTTCGCTCGATAAATCTCTTTCCTGCAGTTGTCTGTTCTTGTGTTGCACTGACACTTGGAATGCTTATAACGTATAAGCATACGTGGAAATGCTCACGCTCACACGCGTTGAGCTCTCCGCCCAAAATGAGAAGCCCTCCTCTGTATGTACCTCACATGCGTGGTACGTACAGTACGGCACAGTGCTGTTCAGCACTGCCTGCTGTACGTATGGGCTGACGCGCCCAATGGTGAAAGGATGGTTTCTCTGGATATGACTCCTCAGCTGCATATGAGGACAATGGTGCGGGAGGCTTCAAACCCACGATGCATGAAGAAAGGAGAAGATATATGGGACTCCAAAAGGGGGTCAATCCTCTCTTTCCCACAGCATTGCAATTATCGCCCTTATTTCACATGATGCACATCGACTGAATGGGGACTGAGCTCGGCTGATTGAACTGTCGAAGCCTCTCCTCGTTCGTGTGATCCAAAGGGGGGCTAAAAAGCTGCTGTTGTTTGCACCACCGCCCCCCCACGAAGCGAAATGAGTTCAAAACAACCGTGTGTACTTTCACGCGGAGGAGAGAATCTGGTTTGATTGACAAGATGCTTTCAATGAAATAGGAGTGAATTTCTCATTGATTCTCTCCGCTGTGGAGTTGCTCGTTCGAGCAGCAAATTTCCAATGCCACGAGAGAGCTCAGACTTGGCTTATCTCCACTATTTGCTGTGCCAAACGAGCTAAAGAACTGTAGGTGTGTGCAGCACACGTGAGTACACAGTACCAGTGCGGTGCAGTCCGGGATCGGCTGGAAGCATTCCTGCGTTTACTCCCATCTGGAGATTTCAACTCTCTCTGCCTCGGTCGTTGTTGTCTCGCGTGGCGGCGGCGGCGACTCCTGTAGCATCCAAACAGCATTCCGTCTCCTATTAGGGCTCCGGCATTAACATATTATTTCATGTCTTCTCTCCCGTTCTGTATTTACCACATGGCAAAGAGCATTCCGAACTGTCCACATCCATCGTTTCCGCACCACCGAGAGAAAGAGACAAGCGAGAATGGGTTCGGGATTATTTTCGGAGTTGGCCTGCATTTAAATCTCTTTCAGAGCTCCCAAAATTCCGACCGAGCCCATTGAAACCCGTTCAGTCGGACCCATTGTCCGACGTGCAAAGGCAAAAAGGAGAATCTACTGTCCTATGGACATAGGTACTGCGCCCCAGTTCGCATAACGGACGTACGCATTTATTCACGGTCCTGCTCGTACCAAAAGAGCCTTTTAAATTTCACCTCTTGCGCCCCACATGTGACGCGTATTGATAGCTCTCAGTACACAGCCCTGGCCTGCAAGAACAGAAAGAAGCTGTCCAATTGTGCGCACGAACGTAAAAGAAACTTTCAGCTGTACGTACGTACACATATATAGTATTGAAGCAATGTTAGGATCTGCGAGATAAGGTGCAGTAAATGGCTACGTGTCCTTTTCTTTCACCCTCGACATTCTTCCATCCCCCCCAGCACGCTTCTTCTACTTCTTCCACGGCAAATACGACCTACCTAGCAGCTGTTCCATTACTCTCAAGGTTAAAACTCCGACTGGACCACGAGGAGAGATTTGCCCTTGTCCCTTTAACAACTCACCTGGGAGAGAAGCCGGGACTGGCGCAGCCAGAACAATTTCGGACCACGTTGGCTTCAGCATCTTTCTTCCACTTTTTCCCCGACAAAGCGGGAAGCGAATCTGAAATTAACCTACCAAAGGTCTCTTTAGAGAGCTGCCTTGGTCAGATCGAAGCAGGAAGTTATTAGGTGAGTGAACCAGCGAAAGGGGGGGAAGGAGAGACCAGCATAGAGATTTCACGCTCTGCGGATCGCTCTTGCTCTCAGCAGACCTTTTATTAATCTTTCTGCGGTTGGATGAGTCATCTGGACCGTCGTCGGTGGGGAGACATGTGCTGGACTTGCACATGGACGTAGCCTGCAAGATGCGTCCAGGACACTGATGTTGAGGTCGCCCTCCCTGTGCTTCCTGTGCTTATTTTCGCGCAAGCAGGGGCGACTTTTGTAATAAGCATCACTATTGGCATTCAGCAGCTGTCCTCCCTCTCTACACATACACTCATACATCTCTGGGAGAACGAAATAAGCTCTAATCGTGTATGATTTGCAGTTCCTGTTTCCTACTCTTGCAGTGCATCGGGACCTGCGCGTTTTGTTCGCACGCAGCGGCAACGGCAGCCGCTCGATCGCGGTTTGATAAAGCATCATTGAATAGATAAGAAGACAGGCGGTCGAGCTTGGCCCCCCTCCCCCTCCCCCTGCCCCCCCTTCCCGGTAATAGTTATTAAGGGGAAAATGATGTATCTGCGAACAGCGGTAGGGTGGGAAAGCGACTGGTCTGCCTGTCTGAGTGTTACAGAAAGGGCTTTGGCCATGCTTTTTTTTCCTTTCACTTCTGAATTCATTCCTGGTTTTTCCCCAGTAGACGTGCCATTAATACGGCTGACACTTGAGAAATGAGGCCAATCTGTTCTCTGAATATCAAATGTGATTTATACAAATTTCGCTTTCACGGGCTGACGCACCTCCTGGGATCGTCGCCCCTGAAAGTGAAACTCACTCACCAACCCCTTCCTCTCCCCCGACGACACCGCGGGACCCGACTCATAGCTACAGTTCCTTCGATTCCAAGTGCGGATAACAAAGACGCAGCAAGGTAGCCAACACCTGCCCAAATTAAATGAACAATTGGTGAAGAAGACTGTAACGGTTTTCTTCTCCTTCTTTCTTATTGCTCCAGTAATCTCCTTGGGCTACGCTGTTGATCTACGGTTGCTGATACGAATCGACCCAATTTCAGTGTGGAGAGCGTCGATTTTCCCAGACTGCGTCTTACTTCGGTGGCTAAATGCTCGAGGGACTCGTTCTCCATCCGAGAGGGACGAATGCATTTCTGCTCTCTCCCATACGAGCAATGATGGAAAAACTATGACGAATGCCAGGGGCAAGCAGAAATGCACAAAAAACCCATTCATTGCCACATATCTCTCACGGCGTTTTTGCTGACAAATGTTGCCGTTTTGCGCCAGAATGTATAATTTGTGTCTGCTCGGTGCAGCTCGGCTGTGAGTGCGACTGTGTGAAATATGGAAAGGCTACAGGAATGTTTTGACTCTTTTTTTGTGACTGCCATGGATCACTACATGGTCATTACAGCCAGGACATTTAAGGCAGTGCACTGCAACTTCATCATTAAATTGTCATTGTTCGCTGGAGTTACGCCAGAACGCCATTATGTGAAAACGCTTTAATGTCAATTTATGGGAGCAGGTGATGTGATAATCACCTTTGATCCTACCGGTAGTGACTGAGTCAGGGAGCAGATGCAATGATGGATATTTGAGTGAGCAAAGCAAGCACGAGGAAGCCCTGACTGAACAGTCAGGACTAGATCCATAAAACATGCACGAGTTGGCATCGTAAAAAGTGCGGGAGAGAGCGAAGCAATTTAACAGTCGTTAAAAATTGTTGCGTAATTGTGTTCGAATTGATGAGGTCCCTCCAAAGAGCCGCACGAGTCTCGGACATGACAGAACGAGAGCAATAATGGCTCCAGTCAACTGTTTTTTTGTGTGTGTCTTTCCTGGTAGAGGAAGCTGACTTGTGTGGTTTGTCTCTGAACGTCAGCAACTTGCGGCAGTTTGATTTGCGGCTGTCACACACGCACAGGAGGGTCCGTCAGCGCAGCCGCGCAGAGCCCGATCGCACTCTGCTATGGAGCTGCTCTGCGTATTAAGATGTGTCATTTTTTGAGGGGGAGTTGAAATCACAGCAGCAACAGCAGCAGCCGCCAGTCAGAGATGAATGGTTTCACTGGCATCGTCCAAAACTGTGCTCAGTGGGCGGCTGATTAGCTGTGAATAAGGCTTCTTTTCTCTCTTGGCTCCTTCTTGAAGTGCTCATTGGTGAAGCCGGCGAGGAACGCGGCGTGGGAACTTAATAGATGCTAAATTAGTTGGCTGTTGGAGGGTCAGAGGGGATATTTTACTGTGTAGCACTTTGGAGCTTCTGTCTCTGTGTGGTCTTACAGGAAGCTCCTTCGGTGCGGAGTCCTCGGTATGTGAGAGACCAATCAGACTTGATGTACGGGAATTGTGGCATAACAGTAATCAATGTGGTGTGGTGAGAAAAAGACATTTGGTTTTCCTCCAGTCTTGTGCATGTTCAAGTTTGAGCAGTGCCACACGCACGCACGCACGCACGCACGCAATGTTCCAACTCTGCCTGACTCGCATTTCATACAGTGACATTGACTAAGAGAAGTGACCACCAAGTTTTCTCAGCGGCCCAATAACTGTGGAAATATAACGCTTTCCTTGGCGTGCACATCGTTAAACTGCCCAACTTGGCAAGAAATTAATATATTTCCCCGGGTAAGAATCAACGCCCCCCAGAGCATTCCACAGGGGCTTTATGATGAACGGACCACACAAGTCGACAGACTTGGGAAAGGCAAAAAACCGCTTTGCGAAAACGCAGTGCAGAAATGCTTCACAGAGACAAGCTGGGCAGGTCTGCAACTACGTACGTACATATCTTCCTTGATGAGAGGGGGCGATGAGCAATGAGAAAATGCGGCCGAGTGGAAACGAGCGTGGGACAAATTAGTCTGTAAGCGCAATGGAATTTGTTAGGGATGAGTTACAGCAACATCAAGCAGCGTCGTTCGCTGTCTGTCTTTCCCGGAAAGAAGCCTCCCCGTGACCCCACTGACGGTGCGCAGCTTCCTTCACTCACGAGTACTGCACGTGTACTCGACCCGGCGGTGCGATATGGACGCCGCACTTCTTGGGAAGAGCGTCACACCGCAGGAACTGACTGGTACTTCACGTACACGATGTCAACCCGAGCCACGGAGTCGTCTTGCGGCTGGGATCGTCTTTCTGGCGCAAACATTTAGCGCCTTGCTCGTCGATTTCGTGGGAAATCCTCGGCCTTCTGCTCAATCTGTCCTTGGGTGGTACCGCAGGTCTCAACGTGTCACAGGGGACGCTGATGAAAACTTTCAAAGAGGATTCCTTGTGTAAAAATATTTTGCTCTTTAGCTCCCTCCCTCATCTTCTGTACTCATGCCCTGGGGACAGCTGTGCGCATATACTGTGGCATTAGGTGAGCAATCGCAGCCCAGAGCATGATGGCATTCCACATGGGTCTATGTTCCACCTAACAGCAGTGTGACCTCATAATATTTTGATTCAAGTATCCCTGCCACCATTCACACAACAAAGAGCTCAGTTCTCCAACAGGTTATATGTTGGTGGTCTTCTTCGTACCGTGTAATGATGAAGATGTCCATTACCCTTTTCAAGCATTGCTTCAGGTATGCTACGAGAAGAGATGATCATTAGAGCCACGTATAATTGCCGCAAATGAACGCCTTTGAATTTTTCGGGCAAAAAAGCTACGACTTGGGTCGGTGCAAGAAAAAAGACAAGTCTACCTACCCTACCTACGGAGGAAAATTGGCGCAATCAGGCATGAAGTTAGGGTTGTTGTCGTATGCTGTGGGGATGGGACTTGAACCCTTTGTTTCCTTCTTTGCGCGTTTTCTTCAGCCCTTCTGTCTATTTCTCCTTTGATGCCGGCCGCCCACCTCAAAGAAAATCCTTCCACCCCTTCCTGGGTAGCCTAATTTCGCAGTTGCTGTGTACACATACAACTCGAAGACACCGGGGCCGCATGCTGCTACTGTGTACGTACAGAAGCTGATTGGGTCTGTAGGATTTAGTCAAGGTCCAATCCTCCTATCGACGGAAAATCTTTTTCGACTCTCAGACCGAGATTGCAGCAAAACTCAAGCCCTCAGACGCAAACAGCAACTCCAAGTTGAATCTGCCCAACACAAATCTGTGAATCCAAATACGAACGTCACGCCTAAAAAAAAGAGGGGGAGTGCGGCACGTGTACTACGAGTACTCCGTAAGTACCTAATTGGACTCGTGCTGCACTGCACTGCGCTGCACTGCTGCACAGCAGTGGCGAGAAAGGCATGGCCGACGAGGTCGCTGAGAAATCCGTGACTGAGAAACACACCCTCCCTCCCCTTTAAATGCCCCGTTCGCCGGAGAAACCCAATCTTGAAGACCGGCTGCTGCCCAACCTCACAATGCTTATCCGCTGACAAACAAATCCAACAATGGGGGAGGGAGAGAGAAGAAGATTTTCGTCCTTGTTTGAACGAGGCTTGACGTTTCCGTTCAAAAGGAGAAAAAAAGATTCGGGTGAAGAAGATGGAAGAGGAGAAAACTCTGGGTCTTTCGTCATGCAAAAGAAAATTGGCACAATGGGGGCGGAGGCGGGGGCAGAGTTGTTGCCACTGTTGTTGCTTTTGAGTTGCACCTACTATCGCATGTACTCCGGACGGACATACGGACAGTACCTATTGTAGTACTGGCTGGTCGTCGTCGTGCACTAGTACCTTTTCCATTTGAGGCAGAAGCTCGCCGACCCATTTGCTCCGGTTTGACGTCGATGAGAACCAGATGAAATATGCAGGCCATGTATGGGAATGCTGATTTCATTTGTATAGTGAGCAAGGAAGACGCCAGTGACTGAAAGGAATACGTATGAATACGTACTGAGGAATACCAATGAGCTGCTTTGCTACTTGCGATCATTGAAGGAGTGTTAATGCCATTTAAGGAGGGTTCTTAAAACTTAATGTCATTTATTGTATCAAAGGACCCTATTGTGCAAATGGCGAGCGAGCGAGCCTGCCAGTGAGTCAGCCAGCCAGTCACTTGCGCCGTGCACTTACACTGGCGGATTTTTTGCCACGCAGATGTGTCACACGTTGTTACGAGGTCGTCAAAAACCTCTACAGAGCTCAGTGGCGATGTTTACACCAATGCCTATGTTCCACACAGGTGTTGGCTTCAAGGTACTTGAGTGGAGGAGTTGATGTGCTCTCTGACACAACAACACTGAACTCTAATTGTTGGAGAGCAGAGATGTAGGAAAGAAAAAGGAATCGAACAGGCCCCCAAAACGATCACATGTGAGACATACAGTACACAGACATACTGTATGTCCGTGGCTTTATAATCCGCCAGTGCAAACGCACCCTCAACTCGCCAGAATCACCAACAGTTCGGTTCTGGGGCAGGCTTTCTCTATCGCTCGTTATGCTTCTGCACAATCCGTGGTCCTGAATATGAAATACGAGCACTGCTGCCCTTTTGCTGCAGGTGGCTGAGCCAGAGAAGGAAAAAGAATGGAAAAGCCAAATGGCGGCGACTCTTTTCATACAGGGTCTAATATAGCACAATAGCATAGAAGAAAGGGAGAAGCAGATCTGGCGCAACCATGGTTCTCTGTAGTTGTTAGGGCAAAAGGATATTTTGCCGGGCTTCTTTCAAGAACCAGACTTCTGGCACGTGTGCTCCATGGGCTACCGTGATCAATCTCAAGCTGCATACATCTTTTGTGGCTGATGTTAAGCGCTTTTTGGGGGGAAGTCTGACCCGTGCGTGCAGAGTCTCCTCCTGCTTCTGCTCTATCGGGACACCTCATCTCATCTGGCATGCGCTGCTTTGACCCTTTTGTCATTGCCTTTGGTCAGTCAGCGGCAGGTGATGCACGCACCGCACCGTTTGGAGACTGCACAGGTGGCTGAGTAAATAAAGACAAATGATTGTTATCAGTTGTGTGTGTGGTGAGAGAGAATGGCTGACCAAAGGGGAGACGAACCCTCGTAGTTCATTGCTCACTGCACCGCAGCGATGGATATCACTGGAGGGAAGTGACAGAGATCAAACGAAGGACAGCAGGGGAGATAATGAAAGAGAAACACAGACTGACCGCGGTGTGGAAATAGGTAGCTATGGGATGAGGCATTTCACCATTCACTTTTGAACATGCTGTACTGTGTACGTGCGGAAATACAGTTCGGACTGAACGCAAGAGGGCTGATGGAATAAAGCCTTCACTGGACGATGTACCTCCCCACGTACGTCCTGGACTGCTGGAACCCCGTCATTTGCATACTCTCCAATGCCTTAATGAAATCCCTTCACGTGAAATTGCCCCCTCGACTTATGGAAGACTCGTGGTAGGGTGAAGGAAGGCTTATTCACGCCTACAGACATTTAAAGATGCCCTCCTCCCCCACGGTAATTGGCCTCGGCCTCAATTATGGAGATAAACAAGACTCCTTCGTTAGCTTCCGCGCAGATCCTGGAGAAGCAGTTGGGGACAGCTGTCTCAACGTTGGAGATTTTCACAGAAGCTGTCATAACGGGACAAAACAAATGGACACGTTAATCGACTTGTCAACCCATCCCATCTCCAGGAGAGAGAGCTCAATTATCGACCAGCATCAGGAAGGCTTGGAAACTGAGGATGCATGGAGTCGTTGTCGCACTGCACACACAAGGGCTGGACGTGGAAGAAAAGGCTCTGCTTCAATGAGGGTGGGCAATGAGGATTGAGGCGAGTGCCCATTATCCAATGCTTGAGGACTTCCACTCCAGTCCAGTTGGTACCTGCCTGCTTTCCTGTCCTTTCATCAGCCACGTGCTGAAATTAATGATGGTTCTGTGTCTCGCAGATGCTCCTCGTCCTCCTCATTGTGGCGAGAAACTTTTGGCCCCCGCCGCTGATCTTATTGTGCATGTGATTAATGGTCGTCCCCATGATGTTGCACAACATTCGAGACCGCAAAAGCTGCACTCTGGAGGAGGACGAGGAGAAATCACCCGAGAGATTTGTGCTGGTGAAAACCGAAGCCACGTTCGTGAGTCGAGACTCCCCAACTATTGACGATTTTTTGCTCATCCTCAGAGTTTGCCTGGCTTTTTTTTTCCTACAAAAAGCTATTAGAAACCGATGCCACCACTGGAGCGTGGTGCTTGTGTGCGGAAGCGCTCTTACAACACTTTGTTGGCCTTCGTTAGTGTCATTTCTTGCTGGGTGTCTGTGTCAAGCAAAGCAGTAGAGAGCACCCATCCTTTCTTTTCCTTTTGGGGTCGTATGTATGAGTGAAATGGGTCTGCTTCCTTCCTCTTGTCTTCGCCTTCGTCCTCGCCCTCGCCCTCGTCCCCATTTTGCAGCTGTCGCTACCATTTTGCTTGAGGAAATTAACGCACGTCCTCCCCATTCTTCTTTTCTTCTTCGTTTGAGTAGTAGAAGAAGATAAAAGAAAAAGCTGCTGCTTTTCCCCTGTTGCTTGCTTGTTTGTCACATGGACACACACGCACCGGACAAGGAGCTCCTGTCTGGTTTCACCTGGCGTTTTCCCGTGCACGGGCGCGTGCATGTGGAGCTCCTCTAATCCCGTATGCGTTTCCACCCAAAGCCCCGGCCGAGCCGACGATGGCCAAGGCGCCGTCTTGTCTTGGTGCTCACAGAACATTCGCACTGTGCAGTATTGGACGCGTGGTACGAGATCCACACGTGCAGAGATGTCCCTTAGGTTGTGCGAGTGAACTTCAATGATTGGTCTAACGAGGCAGCCCTTTTACGACGTACAGGACTAACTGAAAAGGTGGTGTTCCTACAGTAAACTTACTACGCAGACACGTGGCAATTGTTTGGCTCATGCTTTAAGGGAGACCCATAGCTGGAAAAAGACAGAAAAACACAGAACCAGGTCTAGGCGATAAATTCCCTTCATTCACAGCTATAAGCCCCGGAGTCCCACAATAAACAGGAAACAACAACAGCCTCTCTCTTTTCTTTATTCCATTTCAATGACCGGCGTGTCCTTGCAGACCACTTTCAATTCCAAGGGAGCCATTTAAAGCTGGCACAGAGAGAGAATCGATGAATGGCAAAGTCTCCCTGCAAGTGAAAGTTATTGGCCCCGGACTGCTAAGAATAGGCTTCCGCCCGAATTGGTCTGTGTCGTCTCTCTTTCCTTCTCTCTCTCTCACACACAAACGTTTTGTACGGACTTCTCACATGGTCCTGAATAGCAGAATCCGATGAAGAAATGAATTGGATTGCTGTTTTTGCGCCGTCTTTCCGAAGTTTTTGCGCTAATTTCCTGCCACCGACGCTGATACTTGGTAGCTTCTGTTTAACAATAACCCTTCGCAGCTGAATTGAATGTCCGTTAGCAAATGCCGGAGCTGTAGCACAAGAACTTAGAGTGGTGCCCATTCTTCCTTGCTTCTTGCTTCCAGCCAGGCTGACATTCGCGCGAGGAGGATTTCAAGTTCGATTTCGCCATTGTTCGGGTCGTGGATATCTCTGCACGCTTCACCGGTGCTTTTGAGTCGCACAAAAACCGAATCTAAGGGTATTACGTGCTGAGAAATCTATGTACTGGTACCCACCAGCCTGGGGTACCTACAAACTTCATGTGTACAGACTATACCGCACAGTACCTGTGTAACCTAGTCTGCACTGCCGTGCATTCAGCGTATGCGGGACGGTTTTAAAAATGCAATGAGCCCGACTGAATGCGCACCCATTTACCCTTTATCGGATACGTGCATGCGGTGATCACGCCTCACACACATTCATTGGCGGTTCGTTGCTTCTTTTTTTTTTTTAGCGTATAGCAATGCTAGAGTAGGTAGAGCAGATTTAGCAATGAGACCAACTTATTCAAGCTCTAGATTCAAAAGCCTAACGTTTCCTGGCTTTCTGGCTGTTCTTCCACTCTCCTTATCGTGGGAAAAGTGAGCTCGTGAATAAGATATGCAAGCTTGAGCGTCAGACCAAGCATCTGAAGAATCTCTCGGTTTGGCCAGGGACCAATTTAGCTTTCGCTGATGTGGTTCACTGACCACGCGTCATTTGACTCACTTAACTCTTGCCAACCCTAATAGGCACCATTCAATCTCATAACTCTGTCATGGGTGAGGCAGAAGGTGGGCGGGGAGAGGAGAGAGAAAAGACTTTGGTCTTGACCACAAGAACATGTGTTTTGTGAGTGCGGATGTTGGGGTTTAAGACGCACGGGAAGTCATACTCCATCTCTGCCACAGTTTCATATTTTTACACGCTCTAGAATGACCTCACCTCAGCGCTTGTCCTGGCTGCGTGGCTCGTCTGCCCGGTGCAGTAAGAAGAGTTACTGCAGTGAGAAGAGCTATGGTTGCTTTGAAGACAAGTTATGCGCACAAGTATTTCTGTAAGTACGGATGCTCCCAAAACTACTAGTAAGTTCTCACCAGTACCGACTACTACCATTTTTCATCGAACCGTGTCTCTCTCACATTACTCTGTTAGAATTATTCAGACAAGCCAAGCTTCTCACTTATGCACAGTTGCTCATTCAACCATATTCGCTCAATGACATGTCCAATTTATGCCCGTGCTTTTCGGGACGAGGCTTTTTGCTCCAACACCAGCAGTTTGCATAAGTGCTCGACCCCGCTATGTGGATAAATTATTCGAAATCGGGTTTTTGCCTGCCTTCACGAGAGTTCAGTACATGAGTACGTACGAAAAAGAGTGATGGTGTCCGACATCAAGATAAACATTTCCTAGCTCTCTACTCCATGTTCCAACTGACTTTTTTTACATGTACACACACACACACACGCACACACGCACATGTACATACGTCCGTACTCGAACTTGTACAACAACATCAGTTATTGACACTGTTCGAGCGAGCGTGCGTAATTTACGGACAGTGGAGAGGAAAACCTTGAGCATTCCCATTTCCCAAACACATTACACATGTGTCCGAAACCTCTTGCTTCCCGACTGTTTGTAGTCAGTTGGTAATGACACTGAGCGTCCTAGGCCATTCTAGAGCGGCATTCCTTAAGCACGACTGTGGAAGTCCATTCTCGCATAATAGGAATGGCGAAAAAAAAAGGAGCAGTTCCTCGCTCTGATATGCACTATGAGTACAGTTACGTACAGGACAATAGAATACACACTCTTCTCGCGCAACTAAGTCTGGCTTGCTATTTCTATTGTTCAACAACGCGTAAAACTCGTATAAACCAAACACGAGAGCCTCTGCTCAGCTCCGCGCAGACAGATGCCTTCGGGCGAGCTCTTTAGCATAATAGAAATGACCCCTAAAATACTGACGACGCTTTGGTTTTTTCCTCTCGGCAGATCACAAGGGCACCTCGGTCTCAGTCATTCATGCACTCTGGAATCAGTCGATTTCATCAGCCCAATTGGAGAGCAAAGTCACGCTTGTCACATTTTACGAGAGGACAGAGCGAGAAAAAGCGCCCTGGCCTTGGGTTGACAGACAGACTCCGGAGCGAAAATCTGCTACTGTTCCGTACTGCCCGCCCGCCGGCCGAAGCCCCGCACATGTGTGCGGTGCACACTGTACAGTGACGTGCAGTGCGTACTTGCTCCGGTTCGCCTGCTTGGAGCTCTGACGGGGCGGAGTAGCAGAGATGAAAGCATCATCTGCAAAAACAACAATGAAAATCTGGCTCACTGTGCTCATGTGTGAGGAGCGACAGCAGCTCGTTTTGGTAATGGCGCGACGTGCGGTGAATGGGCATATTTAGCTTGAGCAAAGCGAGGAGGGCAGATGGCAGCTCTCTGCAATCCCGAATGACTCTCTCTGCGTGCTCTCTCCTTTCTCTTGGGGTCCCCGAGCGTTCGACTCTCCGCGCATGTTTCACGAAATGTCGACGAGTGGAGGCGACGCCAGCGGATATTGGGACGATATTGGCACATACGAGCTTGTGTCTGTACGACAAACGCTCGGGCTAACGAGCGGGAACAAAAAAGAGACGAAAATCGCGTCAAAATCCCTCCTCCGGCGAAAGCGTTTTTGCATCTGCGAAGCCGCTGCCTTCCGCCTCAGATTTCCTTCCTTTGTGCCGCCGATTCTTTCCGCCGCCTTCCCAAAAGTCCCATATATCGAGCGGTTGTCATAAAGGAGTCGTGGGCTCGCTGGCATCAACCGCAAGGTGGAAACCACCAAAAATGTGCCATCGGTGTGGAGAGCAAATAACAAAAAGGGTTGACTGCGCACGCACCCGGCAATTACCCGCCAGTCATTACTCACCTGGGCTTCGATCGGAATGAAAAGAGGGAGATGGTGATACTTTATCGCTTAATCACTTTGTTGGCGAGTCGAGTACGAGGCAGCGTGTAATCGGACGTATGGGGCAGGTCCCTCCTGTGTACGTCAACATCTGTACACTTGTAGGACTATTGGGCTACACGTATATAAAACATACAGGTCACTCGAATGTCGTGGCGAAACCCGTGACGTCGGCGTACGCGTTGTGCCAGTCAAGTGGCACAGGTTGCTGTCAGGTCGGTCTTATGTCTATTGGCCTTTCTCAACTTTGAGGAGAAGCGTGTGCATGGGAAAGATTCTCTTCACTTCTGAAACCAATTTGTCCTCCAGAGGATGTGATATCACACAGACATGCACATGCATTCGACCATTATGTTCAGACAAATCGCGTGAAGTAACTCTGGGTGGGGTCCTTTTTTATCCGGAACCTGTCTTCCTACAAATGAGGCTGCATCAGCGACTAACTGTCTGACATCCCTGAAGTGAACATTGCCGTCATATTCACTGATGCAGTCTGGACTGAGGAAAATGCTGCTCCTGTTTGCCTTCGTGAGGGTTCCTGCACACAAATGATGTTTTTCTTGCTCAAAAGGTGCATGCATGGATGCAGATGGAGCTTCTACAGCGGCCAGGAGTCCCAGCCAGAGCAAAAAACAATGAGGTACGTCCTTTGTACCTTTGGAAAAGTGGCACGGGTCCTTCTCCAAAGAGATTTTGATCATGGCCATGTGGTGCTCTGACCGGCTCTTGTTCATGGAAAACCCTGATCCCCCTGCTGGAGTTGGTGAGAGGCTAACCGATGGGGTGCAATCGCGATCTCATCCTCGGGTTTAACCTTTGAGGCTGTACTGTGACTATAAAGAAACTTCACTGTGAGCTGTAAGACATTTAGGTGATGCAAGGACTTGTCCGAGTAGGCCTGAACAGCATCTCCGGTCTGGCACACTTTACGTCAGAGGGCGTCTTTCGTGGCTTTCTGACAACGTCTTCCTGACGACTTTGTGATTCATGGAGATGTCAGCAATGGAGAAAGACCTTGGTGACCTCGCACCTAATAGTGCCCACGAACTTGGCCGTCCTCATCTTGTAGCTGTGGAGGGGGGGAGAGGCCACTATGGTGATACATCTTGAAGACGTTCCCAAGTCTGCTGGAGGTGCAGTTCATTGAACTTCCATCACCACCTTGGAGGGAGAGTCATTCCTGTACAGACCTAAAGACAAGCTTCAGTTTGTGGACCGTTTTGTACAGGTGGTTCGCAGTGCAACTGACGTCGCCTTAAAGCTTACTATGTCACGTGGTAAAGTCATTATGGATGATGAGTTCGCTTTTGACTTTCCAGTACCGCATCTGACCTTACCAAACCGTGAACGTCCGTACATGCGTTCAATGTCGGGGTACACGGAGGATGTTCCTTTGTACACAGAAGCCAGCTTTATTTATTGCCTCCACTGTCGCAGCTCGTCTCCCCCTTGCTCTCTCGCGCCCATTACCTTTCACTTTTTTTCGGTTGTTCTGTCCCCTACCTCAGACGTAAAAAAAGTCCTACTACCGCTCAATCAATCCTCCCCTCTCTATGTACTGACTTTGAAGCTGTACATACATCCGTATGTACTATGTACGTGCGATCTGGCGCGAGGGAGGAAGAGAATTTTCGACAGCCATAGCTTTTTTCATCTCAATCAGCGATTATGCTGAACTGAAGGCAATTGAGCACATCTGCCTCAGTCCTCAGTGGACAATGTGGAGCACAGCATGCATAGTTTTAGTACCTACGCACGAATGTGTGTCCCTACACACTGAGCTACTGGTCTCCCCGACACCAAGGGACGTTAAGAGTCCAAGTGCTGCAAAGCTGCAATCATCGTCGTTAAAAATTAGCATTCTAATTCTGGCTTTTCTTCCTGTGCTCCCTGATGGAGAGAGCACAACGCGTGGAGTGGAAAGCAAAACACAGAATTAGGGGAGTGGCGGAAGTCATAAAACAACCCTTTTTCGACAAATAAAATCTCCCCGCAAACCAGGGGAAACACGCATGGTGGTGACAAGAGATCGTCGTGTGATATTGGTTTAGCCTCTCTCCGTCGTTTCTGAAAGTCAAATTTTCGACGCGAAATTTTAGGATTATATTCGCGGTTTTTTGGTGGGCGAGGGAAATATTCTGGCGTCAAATCAACTGAAGTCACTATATATTGTGATGTATACATTTATACTTCGTTCTGCCAACTCTGCCTTGTTTTCGCTATTCCCTCCACCTGCCAGTAATGTACGATCTTCTGAAGCTCTGACTGAGGCTCTAAGTAAGAAGTGCTCACTCTATGGGGCGGCACCAGTGAGAGTGATAAAGTCAAGAGCAGTCCAAAAACTTCGCATTAAATTAAATATTGCCTGACCATAATGTGGACTACATTTTCCGAGTTTTAACTAAGGCTTTGACCTGTCCTTGACCTTATGTATTGTCCTCAGGCCTCCACCCCCACTGCCAAACCCCCACTCGCCCTCAGACAATATACGTAGGGCCTCGGACAGGTCAAAATTGCCTTAGTCAAAACTCGGAAAACGTAGTGCCACAAAACGGTCAGGCAAAGTATAGCGAGTGACTTGGGAGTTATGTCTTTCTTCAATAAAAAAAGCCAGCCGAGTTTTAACGCCTCAAGGCACTCGGTCGCTTTATACCGCGTCGTACGCCCGAAAGTGCGAAAGAGTTCTTGTCAGCTTGAACACTTCAATGGGCCACTCATTTCGTTATGAATGCAGACACTCGAGTTTCGACCACTGTTTGTTGCTACGAGGAAGACAAAAATTTTCGTTATCGAACAAACAAGACGGAGAGAGCACGCATGAATCAAATGGAGGCGCTATCACCTGCCTGCTAATTCATCCATATTAATCAGCAACAAACAAACACACACATGCACGGTGCTTGCTCATTCAATCTCACTGTTTAAGTAGCTTAATGCCTACGTTTGCTTCGGCCGCGTGCACGCACACTTGCCACAAAAGCCCATCTCACCTGCGCTGCCACACATTATGCATGCACGTAATGCCGCCACAAAGCCCGCCTGAGCCCCTCACTCACTCTTTCTAATTATGGTTGCTCGCTGACCCTCCTGAACTCCTGACTCGTGCTTTGGCTGTTCTAGTGTCACGTAATCGCTATGCTTAGCCCACCTGCTTCCATATTCTCTAAACCGCAGCGCTGATCGGGGACATAACAATGCTGCTTGATAACGCTGAGCTGGGCAGAGCTGGGAGAGCGGACGTGCAAAAAACAAGAAGCATTTCCGACGGAGGACCGAGGGGGGCACATAAGCATGTCATGTTTGTGCATACGAGACAAGCTCTGGTGCAAGTTTTTGTACGTCCGCACGAGCGGCGCTACTGTGCAAGCTGGCACGAGGTCAGTCGAGGCTCAAGTCCGGTCACGGCTGTGCAGTGTCCGCAGGCCTCGAAGTTGCCAATCTCAAGGATTTCTGCGGATCGTCGCACTCGTACGTCGAGGTGACCGCAGCCACTCACGACAAGTGATGCTTGCAGCGAACACAATGGGCCTTGTGACGTGTCACAATTGCAACAAAATATGGTCACACAAGAAGAGATTTCTCGGCGGGAAAACCTATGTAGGTGGGGGACCTCTCAAGCACGTGCCTGCGTATCAGAAGACGTGAGACTGATGGCTTCAAGTGTTTACTTGTGGATTACACTTCTTGTCTCGAAGCAAAGTCAAACAACTTGTAGACTTGGTCCAGGGATGACGTTATCATAGAGCTTGCTGTATCTACTGGAGTACGTGTGTGTTAGAAAATAGTCACTGCCCAGCAGCCAACGTATGCACGTACGTAGGTAGAATACGTACACATAGTAATATGTAACTGTAACGAGATAAATTCCATCTTGATCTCGACATCCTGCAGCTGCTCGTGTTGTGTGAGCGTGGTGGACCTTTTTTCCTGTTTACCTATTACCTAAAGCCACGCGCGTGTTTCTGGCATCGAAATCGTACATAATAAATGGTTACGCCAACACGAATCTATCCCTGAAGGGGGGTGGAGAAGGTGTGACTTCACTCTTGTCACTCTTGACGCGCCTGCCCCTGACGCAGGGAGCGTGAAATCACTGCGTGATTGAGAACGATGCCGCGATTTTTGCCACATCCACACCCTTTTCCGCCGCACAACCGACCGCAAAGCCAATAAATAAAGACGATCATGTCGGTCAAAAATACAAGTTCCTCCACGGTGCTCTGGAGCTGGCAAACCAACAGGGAAGGAGCTGCAATTGCCCACGTCATCGGGGACGGGAGTCAGGGGGGGGGGAAACCAGTTACTCGACTCAATTGAAACGTTATACTACACATAGGTATGTATTGACTTCTGCTGAGTCAAGTAACTTGTTTCCCCCCCTCATGTGTGAAGGGAAGGTTCGTGTCCCGACTACTGTAGCATGTGCAACGTGAAGCAGTAGCATCACATGTTGTTCGTGCGTCCCGGAGCAAAGGAGGGTGCGTCCGTACGCGTGCGTTTCACTTCCATCGGGCAGGAGGCAGCAAACAGCTCGTTAGTCTGCAAGGTTCCCTTTTCTGCACTCTGTTAGGGGACAATCGTGCCCAGCAGGATTCTCGAATCAATAGGGGATCTATTCTTGGCCAGTCAGGTTGGGGAAATGACATTGGTGACACCTTTCCCCGGACAGAGGAAGCTCGGTCCATGCTTAACAATTGAGTCAAGGATTTGAGGACGAATGAGAAAAAGGGATATTGAATGAGGGGGGAGCATGAGCGGATGTGAAATGTTATTAAAGGGTCTGCACGGCTGATCCTGCCTGTGGACGTAGAGTCCCATACCCTAGGGTACAGAACAGTACCGAGCCCTAATTGAATGTACGATATTCCCATGGATCTTTCATCGCGTTCAGCGATGATGATCTTGCACTGTAACAGGACCCTGATGGCTTCAAGGCTCTCGGTGTGCAATTGTCGGGCGGAAACTCTGCTGGAAGTTAAACTCATAACATGGAGCATTCGTGACATTCTTCCAAGAGAGATACGTTAGTTCTCTGTATCTACCCACGCCGGGCATGCTCACATGACAAATAAGGAATGTTTCTAGGCAATCCAAAGAAGGAAAAGAAATCAGAGACGATAAAAAAATACAACACAAGACACAGGCTCGCTTCATGAATGACCCCGTTGGCTCAAGGTCTTCACTACGGGGTGTTCTTTTTAAAAATGACCGGAGGGGTTTGGGGGGGGGGGGGAGGAGGGGGGGACAGTTTGGCACGATGTGTCTCCACTTTATTGGACTGAATTCAATATTTTCGAACACCCATGTGCCCTGTGGAGATTCTGATGTCTCGACAAGCTTTTGCCACTTGCCAGCACTGGCTGAAAGCACAAGCTTTACACTTTCTTTCAGTACGGCTAATACTTTCTTATGCTTTCTAAGTTTTAAAGGAACACACTGTAAACGCTCACATACTCAGTATTTGGCCTCATGTGCAGAATTCTCACGCCAATACCCCCGGCAAACGGTACTGCTGAAACAGAGTGCTAATTCTCGATCTGTCATCGCGTGGGCGAGACGTTTTTTTCGCGCCGTTCTATGAAAAGTTTCCTCTTTTTGTCCGAATCATTAGCAAGGTCGTCCCTGAAAGCGAGCGAAAATCCGCCCCGGATCTCCCGCGTACCTATTGGGTCCGGCTGCCTCATGCTCGCCCTCTGTGTTCCCCAAATCCTGATTCTCTCTCTGCGTAGTCGGAATACGTCAAACGGTGACGATGCGCAGATCTGCTGCTCGAATAGACAGCTGCTCTCTTGATGACCGAAAGAGTTGTGAGGAACGTGACAATTCCAGATTCTCCGGAGGCCAGGCCAGACCAATTGTTCGCAGTAAACTTATGTACTGGCAATGAGACCTCTGACACGAGTCGACCGCTCCCCACGTACCGTATTGGATCATTTAAACGTCTGTCAATTTTCAGACTGAGCCTGGCAAAAAGTGGTCTGGGCCGGTTGCTCGACCATTTTTTGTCAAGGCCCTGCACTCGGCGTAGTAGTTTTATTGCCCGAGATGGAGGACAAGAAAGACAGGTGATGTTGTCGCATGTCAGGTGGCAGATTGGACGAGAAAGAGAACGGGATTAGTTCGTCAACTCCTCAAGCCTCGGCTGCACCGCCGAAGTCGGGTATATCATGGTGCCAAACGGCACCTACGTCCGCAGTACATACGGGCCGAACATACTGCATAGTATCCGTGCAGTACTGACTTACTGCATCCCCGAGGAGCAGCAGCATCGTTGGAGTTCTGCTCATTTGGTAGCCAAGAGGAGCTAGCTGTATTTCGCTAAAGGACTCATTGCTGCCACTCAGGCATGATCCTGAACAGGTCAGAGTTGACAGAGCAAACAAGCGTTGTTTTTAGGTTCGAAAAAGAACCTTAGACGAGGCTCAAGGGTAACGCAAGCTGAAGCCCGGGCGACGATGACGTCGACGACGACAGGGACACGAGAGGGGACCCGAGAGGGGACCCGAGCCGAAATGCAGATGAGACTGGCGAGAGTGAAATTGGATAAACGCTTCATCTGCCGTCTCCGCACACACGCACTCAACATAAAAAGACACAATGGAGAAAATTAAACCTCGAGCTCGCCTCGTTGCATCTGTACACAGAGTCAGAGAGACACATTCGAGTCGCTTTGACTTCGTTGTTCGGCCTCAACTACGCAGATCATTTGCCTTATTTGACCCGAGATTTATCGCCTGAGGGAAATAAATTAGCAGTGAGAGAGAGAGAGAGAGAAGAATTGAAAAAGTTGAGCTTATTGCTAAGCGATCGTCCTGGACATTGAGGAATTGGGGCGGAGTTCTCGCTAGACACATGTTTGACCCATTATTTGGGCGGCGGAAATGGGGCAACGTGCCCACCTGCCTCCTCTCATGAACGACAGGAATACCCAAGTTGGTTGCACCTTCCGCCTGTTCGTAGGTGGAGAAAGTGCAAGTTCTTTTCCTCATAGGGGATCGAAGCTCACGTGCCTTCGGCAAGTGTCCCCCACAGATGGCGAATACGACAAATGTCTCCCTGAACTGTTGCCCTACTTTTGAGTATACTCAGATTTAAGAAGTGATTAGAGGATATAACGAGGGAAGGGGACTTCTTGGCTCTAACTGTTGATCGGCTGTGTATAAGAACTTTATTTGCTTCTTCTATTAGGCAAATACACTTTTAAGACTTCAGGTACAAATAAATAATGCAGGCGCCACTGGGGATAAGAATGCATGATTTCGGCGCCTTCTTTGTTTCCCATCATCGTCATTTTCGACAGGAGACTTAAAGAATACATTTTTGGAGATAAAGGTCATTCTCAATATTAAGGCACACGAGTACATCTTACAATAAAGCACAATGGGTACAATTGTCGTGGCATGCACAGATGCGAGTAATAATCATGTCTTTTTATGTTTTTTCTTGCTGAATGAATTGTTCGATTTGCAGAGCCTTTCGGCTGAAAGAAATACTAATTTGGTAAAGATGCTTATGTCTTCCTTACGTGTACAAGAGGGAAGGACATGTGGGTGGGTGTACATTCTAAAAGAACATTGCTCATGGAGAAGACTTAACAATCATTTAAGAAAAGAAAATATGACTTTGGTTTGTGTCTTTGACAGAGCCTAGCGCGCGCAGACAGACAGCTTACATACTGTACGTGTGGTACATCGGGGATCCTTCATGGACACACATGGACGAGATCTCTATGAGATCAGGGGGAGTGTTGGACTGCGTGTGGCCGTAGCTGGCAGGTTGCCGCGGGATGACTTAAGGCAATGATGCTGCCACTACTGTTGATGCTGTTGTCATCGCTGTCGTCGCTTGGCTGGAAGCTGGCACCACACATGCTTAAGAGGATGCTCCATGCAGTTGGTGATGGCATTCTGTCATAGAAGAAAAGGAGATACATTTTAGCTTCAAGTTCAGAAAATTTTCCACTAGACACAATTACTTCACTGCAATTCGCAGACATGCCTTGCAAACACTGGTTTTAAGATTTACCTGATGAATGTCGGTGACTCCCTGCAGCTTCTTCAAGACCTTGGCGAGGCCTCTCATTGACAGACAGCTTTTACATCGGGGATCCCTTAATAGACACACATGGACGAGATCTCCATGAGATCAGTGGGAGTGTTGGACTGTGTGTGGCCGTAGCAGGCAGGTTGCTGCGGGATGACCTTAGGCTGCGTCGATGGTAGTGGTGCTGCTACAACTGTCGATGGCAGTGGTGTTGCTACCACAGTCGATGCTGTCGTCATCATGGCGTTGTTGTCATCGCTTGGCTGGAAGCTGGCACCGCTCATGCTCAAGCGGATGGACACCTCAATCTGCTCCATGCAGTTGGTAATGGCGTTCTGTAGTGAGTTAAGAAGAAGCAAATTACCAACTTGCCCAGAACTTTTTCCACCGAGTAGACATGGTTGCTTCATTGCATGTTGCAAACATATGTTCCGGCACTTGCTTTCATTTACCTGATCAACGCCGGTGACTCCCTGCAGCTTCTTCAAGACCTCGTCGAGGCCCTTCACATGGAGACCTCTGAGAGCTGCCCCTAGACTGGCTACTGCCACAACAGCAGGACTCTGCTGGTAGAAGGTGAATTCCGTGGCCGCCAGAGCTACAAATGTCTCTGCGTGCTTCCTCACTAGGGAGAGGTCGATGGCTGGAGACCAGGCGAGGGTGCGTAGCAACTGGTCGAGGATGCTGTACGGAGTGACTGAACTCAGCTCCCAACCAAGAACTTGGAGGACAATAAGCTCCCATTGCTGCAAGAGAATGAAGCAAAGTAAGATACATGTTCGTAGAGACGAAAAGAAAACAGTCAAACTCACCGTGATTTCATAGGCAGAGACGCTATTGTCGGTGTAGACAACTAGGTTATCCGCGGGGAGGGGAGCGGTCTCCTTGAACTTTGATGCCAAAAACATGCACACGCAGGCCAGCAGCTGAAACTGGCTCTTCTTGATGGGAACGACGGCGAGAAATCGGTCAAGGTAGTCCACGGCCAGCGAGAAGACCTCGGGCTGACAGCGCTGCTCCTCACACACCTCCAACATCCAGTCGGAGACGATCTTCCTCATGTGAGGCTTCAGTTCAGTCTGCACCGTCTGGAAGTAGTCCTCCTTCACTTCAGCCTCTTGGCTCTGTCTTCTGAGGATGTTTGCGAGGACTCGCCGGTCTTTGATGAGGACCGGATCCTCGTACGACTGACTGTCGGTCAGGACCATGTTCTCGGAGCACCTAGGCAGGGGCTGCTCGTCCGCGAACAGGTCATCCATGGTCTTTTAAATGCCCTAAGTTTGTTGAGATCGCTTGGAAAAGTCTTTCAGTTATGTGCGTGCTTCTTCGTTGAGCGGTCGTGTGACACTGGTGCTCCCTCCTCTGTGGGAAACGACTGGGCAACAGTAAAATATTTGTGCTGCTGCCTCACCCCAAACCTCCCCAAAGCACCCCGGTGGTTGCGTGCGCGCTCTCGGGGTTGTTGCCTCGCACGTAGAACTCCGTACACTCATGCGGACGCGCGCGCCCTCGTCCGCGCTCTCCAGGCGGCACTTTTGATCCTTGCCGACCTGAGTTGCCTGCTCCTGCCTCCCCACCCTGGTCCGCGCGTGCGTCTGCTCCGCTGCTGTCCTCACTCACGGTCACGGCCAGGCAGATCAAGGCGGCCAGCCCAGGTCGCTCCTGCTCCTGCTTGCACCCCTAGAGGTAGAGCAAAGCAAATCGAATTCGAGGCACGACCGTGGCAGCAGCAGCAGCTACTGCGCACTACTACTGCTGGCTACCGACGCGGCGTTCGCGGAGGCCAAGAACATGGCACCGGCCCTCTGCGAGCCGAAACGCCGTTCGGATAATGTGGCGGGAGATTTTACGCAACAGCCGGCGTCGAGCTCGTAATACCAATCCAGACCAATAGATGGCGTCGAATATGTGTCAGGGATTTTCTCTGGCGCGTGCGTGTGCGCATTTATACTTGGGGTCACAACAACATTGATGCGCAACACATTGTCTCGTGTCAAGTGCATAACATATGACCATGTATGCCTGCAAACACTCTAACGTGTGTCCGTAGTGAGGTCGACCTGTCAAAGGGTAACTCCCCCCACCCCCCTCCTAGGTGATGTCAATCAGTGGAACAGATTTGCGCATTTGAGAAAACAAAGAGATGCTGACTAGAACCAGGGTGTTAAGTTCTCTTGGAATTAGCAAGGATTAAATCATCCCCGTAAGAGAGCATCGGGTTTCTGACCAGTCAAGAAAACCTGGCTCGTGCTGTCATTTCTACCTCGTCAAGGAGGAGAAGGCAACAACAACTCTGTCCGGGATTACGGGAACAAAGTCCATCTCGTGATGACGACGGGCTTAAGTCCCCGTACGCATTAGGCAGGAAAACTCCAGTTAATGAATGGATGAAAAGAAGCCAATTTTCCTGAGATTGTGTCTCAGCAAAAGGCCAAGACAAAACGCCAAGGGAGAGGACAAACGACTGTCGTCGTCCTTGACCTCGACCACTGCGCAGTCAACCTCCGTCCGTACACAAATTACAAAATGCAGTTTGGTGCATCTATTAAACGTTCCCATTTGAGCTCACGCTGAGTAGCAGTGGTGTCTTCAAAGAAGTCTTGGGGAGGGGACATTCACTCACTCGGCTGTTATCCTGCCGTAGCAAAGGAAGTTGATAATTTTGTAAAGTAATGAAACTGTCGAGAGAGGGTCGACCCAGTAGGAAATGCCTGCGCTTATCAGAATCCCTCATCGGGGTTTTACCCCACGGCGCACTGACATAAGAAATGTCACTGGTTAACTTCTTTCACCCTTGGTTTTTCAGCCGTCCTAATTTGCCTCCAGTAGCTAATCTCTCCTTTGCTGTGCTGATCTGGGACGATTAATATTCCTTCTTCCATTCATTCTAAGGCAGTGGAGCAAAAAAGCAGCAGAAGGTGCATATACAGAGTCTTTGAATGGCCGCCACCGGTTCGAGACGACGTCACACACACGCCCGGAGTCCATCAAATTTCGGCATCCATTAATCTAATCCTTAGCTTCGTCCTGTATGGACTTCCAAATTAGGGTGCGACACTTGCCTTCCACATTAATCCGCGCTCACCGCGGTAGTGACAAAAGGTGGAAGAGACGTCGGCTGCGGTGGTCAAAGCCCACTTTGATTAGATGGTGGATTCACGCAGCGAACGAGTGCGCCTGCCTGCGCACATACGAGGACGCACAGCAGTGCGCGAGCAGCCGTGGCGTGGTCGGCGTGCACATGGGCGACGACGTCGTCGTCGCAGGACATGAATACATTCGTAGTTACTCGGACAACTTCAGTCATCACACTGACCTTGGGGGTCACAACGCTAATTACGTTATCCACGCTGCAGTCAGACTTTTGTAGCTTCCATGCCTCGCGGCGGGAGATCCCGAAAAGCAACACCTGCCTCGCATGCAGTGGGCAGTAAAACTTCTGCAGTGTGAGCAATAGTGACCTAACACGGCGCCAAGGCTAACTATATAATGAACAATGAGTGTAGCAGGTAGGCTTATTAAAGCGTTTGTTCAGCGTCTGTCCTACTCCTGTGAGTCCATGTGAATACAGTGTGTACAAATGTACGTGCAGTGCGTACTGTACAGAAACACGCATCCGGCTCTTCTATTTAGTGAGCTCTTTCGTGTCATGTGTTTTCCACAGCTTCAATTCATCCCCAAAGAATTGTGGTGGTAGCAATAAGCACGTTGCATTAAACGACGGATGTGCGCGGTTTCGCTTGCTCCCGACTACTCGTACATAATACATTGTGTAAGCGTGCAGTGCAGAACTCCTTCACCACGAATCAGGCAGCGCTGGCTCGTATCCTGGCCGAGGGGCAAGCACCAGATGTACAACTGTCGACGTTTCTACACACGTACGGATGTGCTCTCCAACTTCAGTCTCCCCTCAAGGGATGCCTCGTTATGAGACTTATGACAGTTTGGCAGTCTTTAAGACATTTTTTCCCCCCAACCAAGTACACGCGGGTCCTTCGGGTGTCCCAAGCTGAGCTCCATTGTGCAGACATCAGTGAGTGGGTGATTGACTCTGACCACGTTGCACAAGTCACACGGTACCCAGACGAACGTGTGTGTGCCTATTACGTGAGTGCACCCTGTAGTTGTAGGGTGACCACGCTCTTTTTTGGGGGGAGGGGGTTTCAGAGGAAGTCGTGAAATCCATCTTGCACGGGAAATTACACTTCGTGACTCGAGTCGAAATCAAAATGAAACCTCGACGACTCCCTCCTTCTGTCAAAAATTCTCTGGTTGTTTCTTCCACTCCAGCTATTTCTGTCTTTTTGCTCATTTTGGAAGCCAAGCAGCTGGCAAATGAGGGAAAAGATGAGAGAGGAAGGAGGGCTTGCATCACTTCTCTCCTGTCGCCATCCATCAGGGAAAAGAACACTGGAGTGGAGGCCAAATCGCTTCCTCAGGATATGGACCTCATTTGAAAACGAACAAAAGACCCACCACCGCCACGAGGCTGGCTCGCAGCACTTGGACAAGTAGCCCAGTCGCAGAAACTTTACACTCTGAAGAAAGCTCAACTACGTGTAGTGGCCCATTTCTGTCGACCCATCCCGGTCTTAACTGCACTCTGGGTGCATTTCGTGCAGCCTCAAGCACACCTCGAGGCATTATTGTGTGTGCTGCAAGTCGCCTCTGGAGAGAAGTAATAACTTTGCCTAATGGCCGGGGTTACATCCCAGGCAGAAAGGAGCTGATGTCCATTTGGTGGAAGGGGTCAGTAAATAGCTCATTGTTGGCCGTTTTATGCCATCCCACTGCCAACAAAGAAGCACATTAGCAAGATGGTCTCTGCCCATTCAAACGTTCCTATTTCAGATAGCGGGAAAATAGCTGCAGAACGACCATTTGCATGCCATTAGCAATGCAAATCTCTGCAGACAACAAGATGCAGCCGAAACAAAGGAAAAAGGATCGAATCTCACATCTTCCCTGCCACTGGTCTTTTAACAATAAGATCATCCCAGTGTCGGATGTCTCACCCCTTAGCCCGCTCTGGCATAGTGATTGAGGGGTAAGTAAACACGTCGTGGTGGCTACCGTGTACCTACACTTTATCCCTCCCCGGCAGCCCCCCCTTTAAAGCCTTTATCTGCGCCTTTATCTTCGCCTCATCATTGTATTCCATTTGTGAACAGTGGTAGCCAAGCAGGCAGCTGCTGATGCATCTCCGCGGCGGCTCCGGGTGCCAGGAGCAAAAGGAGTTAAAGGACTTCTTCTTGGCCGGATCGGATGTGGCTGGAGATCCTTGAAAGCAAGTGGAGCTTCAGCCAACAGCTCCTCCCTTTAAATAAGGTAGCTGAGGAAGATTCGCGGTCGACATAATGGCATTGGTGGAGAAGCGTGCATCAACCCTGCAATTTGGGTTTTGCGCGCTACTCAAGTAGTAGCAGCTGTGAAAGACAATGGCTAATTTGTCCACGGGCGAACAAAAGGAGTGTGCAGACGTGACACATCCTTCTCTCCGGGCGGGTGAGGAGTGTTATTTTCCTGTTCCGTTTTACCGCGATTTCTTTGACAAGTAGCGGCTCCTTTATCACGCTTTCTATGCCCGGATAAAAGCTGCTGGTGTGGCGGAGAAAGGTGAGAAAGAAGAGGTGACCGGAGGAAATGGGCGTGGGGATCAAGCAGGGGTCGCACACGTTCGCCGTACCAATGAAGAAGAAGCTCCGGGAGATGTTGTGTCGAGATTAGCGCGTGTGAAAAAGTGAATCGCCCTCGTCTCTCTCCCCACCTTCTTTTGTGGCCGGCTTTCAAGTACGTGAGCCGGACAGAGAGAAAAATCGTGATCATCTCTAGCCTCGCGCGCCGGTTTTTATAATTAGCAGTTACCAAGACGGACGGGGTCCTTTGACGCCCGGGGTTTTTTTTTCAAGATCGGTATCGCCCATCAACTTTTGCCCCCGACGACTTCAACAAGAACATACATCAAGTGCAGCGGGGCCAGCGCAGGAACCTCAACTCTCTCACTTCCACCGATGAAATTCGAGACTTTGTCCTCCGCCACACAGATTCTGAAGAAGAGACATGTGTGAACAAGGCTTTGCTCTCGCTTGTGTCCCTGCGCCTTCAAGCAGAAGCTTTAGTCGCCAGTTCCGCGCCTCCTCCGCCTCCAGGCATTCTTTCCCATAGAACACCGACTCCTTGACCAAATCTCTCTCCAGCCATTTGACCCCAAACGACCCCCCAAGAACGGCTAACTAACATAGAAATGGCCAGGCTGTCTTTGTTGCCAGTCAGCGCCGTGTGTGCAGAGCACGGACACGGTGTGACGGACGCCTACGTTCAGTCTCCTTGCATAAGGTCGCTGAGATGGAGAAAGAATAGTCCTTATATAAACAGCAGTGATTCTGCAGCCTGGGCCAGACTCTCCAAGAAATAAGTCCTGCTCTTCTTTTCAGGAATTCTCATTAACTTTTGCTCTATTCTTTCTCTGTGGGGTGGTTTTCAATGTCTTCAAGGAACAGAAAGAGATTCACAGAGAAAAGAAAGCCCACCATCAGTTGCCTGCCTGCCTAGTCTCAGTCGAGCGATCGAGAAATATTTCACTGATTTTTCTCAATTTTACCTTGATAAATTATGGAATGGCGGTGTCAAAATTCGATTTTTTTTCCTTTTCTTCGTGGCGGCCGGGGGCATTTGGGTAAAAAATGCGCTACGGATTTTGCTGCCCCTCCTTTTTCCAAGGGTGCGCGTTAATTAATGATCGCGCGGGTATTTCAACAATTTTTGGGTTGATTTCTGAGGCTTTTATCAATTTTGAAGTGGCGCAGCACAATGGGGGCTGACTGCTCGTTCATTTTCCACGCTCATTTTCTGGCCTCCCCGAAATAGCGGATTCGTTCCGACATCATCGACACTCTGAACATGCCCAGATATCAGGCGATCCGAGCCCAGTCAAGGACATGCGGGGAGGAAGTTGCAGTCATGCTAAATAATTCTGCCCTCGGGCTCATGTCAGTAATTAGAAAGGAAAAACCTGTGGCATCATCATCATCCCCCATTAGATTTCTACTATGGAGCACACCCAGAAATGGGCCTTTCTCAACAGTGCGGAGAGGATTTTTCTCGACTGCCTTGTCCGAGCTTAGAAACAGAAGAGTTTCCTTGGCTCCGGCGAGTATGTATGACAACATCCTCACTTTACCGAGGTAGTACCCAAGTCTCCGGCTTCATAAGGCAGAGGCGCAGGCGAACCCATAAACAGATAAATGTGATCTTTGACTTTACAACGCAGCCATTTACTTTTACAGGCCTTTGGAGGGGAGGATGAGGATGGGGGGGGGGAGGAAGGCATTCTCCCCTGCAGTTATAGCAGCAACAGCATGGAGGACTACGTACACTAGAGTATTTTGGTGATTCAGGGTCTGCCCGATTTTGTTGCTCTCTCAAAGGTGGCCCCCCTCTCTTACCTGTTCTACTGCACCATACTGTACTCGGTATACGATAGATTCATGGCGGCCTCTGCGTACAAGGAGGTCTCTTTTGGTCAAGGAATGTTAAGAACATCCACCTCGACTTTGCATGAGATGCCTGCCTTTGGTCACACGCTCAACGCGCTGTTCATGCGTGTTCTGTGGAGGACATATGAATGCTTCCCTGCAAACGCCGAATTTAACACGTCGTCCTCTACTTCTTCTTCCTCCTCCATCTCCAAGGAGAAGAATTCTCTTTCTACCTCATTTCGGATCTTCAGCTCAATTGGCCATTTATTGTGTGTTGCCGTTCAACCTCCCTCGTCCACAGCTGCTAGAAGGAGGGAAAAAAAGCTGTTGTGTCATTGTAAAGATGACTCAAAATATCTTGACCAGGCCATCAGTGGCAATAACATTAACGTTGAATGGAGGGAGAAGATTCCACCAGCAAAAATGTCAAAAAAGATACAGAATTATGCATACGCACAAGAGTCAAAGGGAAGAGACATCTCATCATTCATATGAAGTACTAGACCACTGGTAAATGAGCATAGATGGAAACCGAAAACCTCATGTCAGACGTCTAACGGCCCATTTGACTATCCATCGTTTTGTCATGTTTTTCTACGCTTGTCCCGCACCTACAGACATACATATGTTAGGTATCTCCTGCATAGTAACGAGGGGGGGGGGACCTTTGCAAAAGATCCGCCCTTCTGTGCACTTTTTAGTTCTTTCTCATCTCTCACATTATTGTCCCCAGTACGTTTGAGTGATGGCGGCGGGGTCGGACCCAAAGCCCACAGTCGGTGCTGTCGTCTGTTCCCCCCTCAAAAACTAGTGAACGGGACCAAAAAAGAAGTAAGATTGGCTGTCTATCGTATCGGCGCAGTCTGGTTCTCACAGGAAGAAAAGGGGGACTTCGCTGGCTTGATCAAAGCCCCCTTTTTTCCCCCAATCTGTCCAATCGACATCGCGCTAAGACCGATTGATCGACCACGAAATTTCCAATGACGGGGAAAGAGATGGTCTGGCTGCAGTAGCAGTTGTTGCATCGTAGATAAGCATCATTAGCCGTCGGCGCATGAGAGACGCGCAAGCTTTAATGCCCAAGCATAATGAGAGCCTGCGCTTAATGCCCAGAAAAGATATAATGGCAGGTTGGCTATCCAGAAACTTTTGAGGCATTCGAGTCCCCTCCGACCAAAACACATGCAAATTGGTCTTCTGAAGATTCATGAAGACGTCGAACCGAGTCCCGAAAAGAAGAGTAATGATTTAGCCTTAGCGGATCCTCCCCCCTGAGCTTCTGCTCAAAGCTCTCCTTCCGAGATAATTTCCTCTTTCAGAAAGCCTCATTTCGGAGCAAAAGCAGGCAATATCGTCGGCTCTTTTAAGCCACTTGACCGTCTCTGCTAACTACGCAGTATGTATATGTGTGTACATGCGCTGCATACGCCTACAGAGGGATGTCTGGCCCCGGTGTGACGAGTGAAGCCCTCAAAATTGGAAACTGCTTCACGGAATGAAGTAGTCAAGAGAGAAAATGTTGTCAGTCGGGCTTGATTTCTTACTCGGAAAAACACAAAGAGCCCTACTGGAGAAGTCAGGACATGAGCGGCGTGCTCTTGACGTACAATATGTAGTACATGTCAACAGTTCAGAAGGCTCATGTGACGCCGGTGTTGGACATAGAAGAGTCCGACTGAGGGATGGTTGGGAGGGAGGTACCGAGGTTGGTTGGTTGGTTGGTTAGTTAGGCTAAAATAATCTTCCTCATCAACTTGGAACGATCGGCAGGTCATTGATTAGTGCTTCTGCTTTGCAACGCCTCCTCCTCCTCCTCCTCCTACAGCTTCTCCTCCTTCTCCCATTAGCGCGTGATGATGGCACCAAAAAAAGTCGAGAACCTCCAGCAAATTTATTAAGGCCAAGGAACGGAATCACGGGATGATTTTTTAACTCTGGGCGACCCTCCTGCGTCGTGTGTCTTAACGAAGAGGACCGAGGAAAGAAAAGAAGTCATTATCTGCCCTGCACCGGCTGGCAGAGTCTTGTCATTTTTACCCTGGACTCGCTACATCCAGGCTCTGTCAGAGATGATCTTAAGGCGAGCTGCAGGGTGTCTGGGAGACGGAGTGTGTAATACATATTTTGTTATTATGCGTGCGCAGAAGAGAGTTATTTCATCCCCATCCCTGTAAAATGACTCCAGATGACCGTTGGAAAAGTCTATCACAGTGGAGAAGAGGACTTCTTTGAAAAGAAGAGGATGAATTTGCATGGCCGTAGGTAGAGGAGTCTCAGCGGGAAACTATTCTTTCCTTTCTTCGGAGACGAAAAAGCCGAATGAATATGGGGGTCTTGATGAGACTTTTTTCCCGGCCAGCAGTAAATTAGACAAAACGACTCAAATTTCAAGCCATTTCGTTCGGAAACAAGGAGGAGGAGAAGAAGGCACCTTTTACTCTTAATCTTCTTCTCGTGCCTCAATCTGCATGTCTAATTCTGGTGAGAGATGAGCAGTAGATCTTTCTCAATGGCCTCCGTGGATGCACCAGCATAGCAGCGTCCGGATTCTCTCTACCAAATTGATTGGTTCATGATAATAAGATCGTTTCTCAGCGAAAAAAAAACCCAATGGAATGTCTTGTACCTCTGCTCAGATCGTGTCACGCCCCTTTCAAACTTGCTCTCTACGTAGTTACTCAGTCAGTGTTACACACATTGTTCGTACGTGATGAAAGCTGTTCACGGGACGCACGCGTGGAAGGATGTCTTGGCGGCCACCACACTGTTTGCGTCCGCAACTGGTTTCGTCTGCGTGTTCTCGCCGCCGCCACACGTGTCTTCCCTGCTCTTCCCGCCAGATTTCTCCGGCGCCACCGCTGCTTTCCCGCCACTTTTGACCCCGAGGAAAGCGGAGCTTCCAGGAAGCAACGGACGGATTCATAAACTACTCTTGCCAACTATCCTTAACGGGTAATTTTGGGCTCGTTTCCTCATTAACTCTTTCGCCCCAAAGGTACTAAGAAACGAGTGACTTTTCCTTCCAGCCCAGAGAGAATGAGAGAGCAGTGGCAAGTTTTACAGGAGGACAATAACCACTGCCAGCGGAACAAAAGTCAAACTGTTCAATTATAGCGTTGCAGTCGCCCAGTTAGGAACTGTCCCGGAAAAAATGTGTGCATACTTTCTTTGTAAGGAGTGTTCAGCTCAGATGGCTGCAGTTAATATGTGAGTGGGTGGCACAGACACAGATGACAATCTTTAGTTCTGCTTGGGAACAGACTCGCTCCTCTGCTTCCGTTCAAAATTTTCTCTTTTCTTCCTCAGGCACGCAAAAAGCAGCTATTACTGAAAGCCAGACGACCCCGGATCTGCCCCCAACTCAAATCCTGTGTGACCAACGTGTCAAGAAGCTGCTGCTTCCGTCCCAGCTTCTCAAAAGTTGTCATCGTAGCTCTTCTCTACCTACTACAAAGTGTTGTCTCTCGCTCGTCCTGTTGAATGATTTCTCGGCTTTTTTTTTGCATCGGTGAAAACTAAGCCCGTCGACATCTCGATCCCGTGAGAAAGAGGGGGCTTTTGTTGAGATTTGGAAGCGAAGGCGGTGAAACTGAGACGCTGGGATGCGAGGGGGTCCACGGCGCTAGTTGTTCTGTCCGTAGACCGGGTACTACAAGAGGTGCAGTTTTGCTAAGCAGGAGCGGAAGCGGAAGCGTAATCTGTGAATTGCTTCTGGTATCTCAAGGGCTGCTTGGCTTTCGTCAGCTCTCTTTCGTCTGCTATGGTGTCCATTGTATACATACAGGACGCAGAGAAGAGCAGCATCTCACGGCATTGGAGGGCGTACATTGGACGCACAAATTTCTGGCCTGTGGCAACATTTTCTCCGACAAAAGATACATCACACAGGGTCTTGCAGACAGACAAACCTGCAGCTCGTCCTGATTACCAAGTACAGTAATGACGGAGGAGGCAATAGAGTCATGACAGTGCGGTTTTGCACAACTCCTTATTGAACCATAAGGTGGAACGTCACTCAACATGTCCGCTGATGACAGCCTCAATGTGGGACTTTTTTTGGCCGGAGTGAGGAGAAATTCTGGATCTACCTGCGGCACCCTGTAGGAAGGAGTGACAAAGGGATTTGACACTCGTTTGTTTGCGTTCCACGAGGTTCTTACAAGGACAATATTGTAAATTAGCATTTGCTTACTTGCACGAGACCATGGATAAGCTGAGTAGGATGTCATTATGGCCGGGCATTGACCTCGAGTCCAGCTTATTCTTGTGTGCGTAGTCAACGTGTATACGATCGGTAACCCAAGAAGTGAGGAAGAAGGAAACTCTGAGATTCACTTCTGGAGGAGCAAACTTATCACTAGCCAGTGATTAGTCAGTCCGCCTCCAAACGTTTGAACACATGTGCTGGACACGTTGGCGTTGAGAAACTTCGGCGAAAATCATTATCTCCTAATCGCTCGCGATAAAACAGTGGATGTGTACTTTGTACAGCTCTCACCGATAATTGTGACATTGCATGCTCAATCCCTGAAATTTCTCCCACGGAAGGCTGCCAGTGGTGATTTCAAAGGTTAAAAAACAGACGCTCCATTTTTTTTTATTCATTCCCACCCTGGGGCTAACTGTATCACTAATCACCCAGACAGAGACAAAAATTACCATGCCAAAAAAGTTATCCAGCCCAGGATCACTGCAATTAGGAGATTAGGCTTCATCTCCCCTAACGCGTGAGAGAGAAAAGATGAAATGATCCGCTGGATTTTGTTTGGCTAACATTTGCATGCAGATCATCAGCCAGCCCCAGGGGTGGAGAACTGAGGGAGATGCTGATAATGAACTGTCCCTAGGTTGTGAATCTACTGCCTGTTGCTGTTGCTGCGCTCTCTGTCTACGTCTCCTCCCGTATCGGGGGGAGCCCAGAGAGACAAAGACACCGACAAAATGCTGATTACGGTTTTTGGGGCTGTTTTTCGCATTGTTACCTCGTCGCCAGAACTGGGCGCAGATTCCCACAAAAACCTCGATCGTCATGGGCAGACAGAGAGACAGACAGACAGAGACAGACAGACACTCACACACAGAGAGTAGAGGGAATCGTTCAGAGGCTCAGATTTGCATATTCAGAGGACGGGAGGCTGTGTGCCCCTGCAATAGCGCACTTAGCACCAACTGATTACAGAAAGATTGTCCCTTTGAGGATCCTCCACTGATCTCAGCTCTCCCACGTACGCCCAACATGCAGCCACCCCACTGTTATGTTGTCACTCTGTCAGCCCTAAAAAAAAGGTTCTTTGCTCCGGGGGCAGCACTGAAAGAGCAAAATCTTTATTTTGCATATTTTAGCAATTAACGGGCAGATTCATGGAGGGGAGGGTGCCATCAGACGATGCTAACGTTGTCATCCAGGCCAGAGGGCAGCCAATGTACATCCAAAGTTGAGCTCAAGCAAAAAAGTAGAGCGCTCTCCTTTTGCCATCCATCGCATCTTTCCTTGTACTCACTCACATCTAACCTTTTCTCTCTTCCCACAGCTGCCAATGCAAATTCAGACGCTTTAAGTGATGTGCTAAAAGTGAGCTGAGGAGGGTCAATTGGAGGGCAAAAATAAACTGCCTTCGGAGCAGGTAAACACGCATAATTAAGGCCAGCTCCGAGACAGGTATGTGCATACTGTACTGAGCCCGGTATGCACTGGGTGCTGAACACACCACCCCGGGGCTCTTATGGAGCATAAGCGCCATTCCATCCTCGTTCGAAATCACTTTAGGGCTTCTATGGAATGGGAACTATGTTATCTCTTTCTCTCCTCTTTCGCGATATATGATATCGCTGCTAATCTGCAGACTCTTTTTTGGAGGATCCGGATAGAATCGCCAAAATATGCTGCTGGTATCGACAATGGTTTCTCTAAGCCGAGTGTGTGCGTACAACTGATTTTTCTCCCTAATTCGGTGAACACACATGAGGCGAGGGATGACGAAAGACACATACGTGCGTAGCTTGTACGCATGCGCAGTTAGCGGTCACTTGGCCTTGTGTTTGGTATGAATCAGACTGTGCCAAAAAAGACCATAAACGCAGGAATGCTAAACTCCATAAAACTGAAAATTTCCTCCCCAGCCCTCCACTCCTTGCCGCGATGAATGGAAGGATTCTTCTACTACAGTACAAAGAAGAGTGGACACCACGACGTGTGTGCAGCGCAGTTATCGGATTCCATCATCTCTCACAAAAAAAGTGGCAGGGGCAAAAAAGGGATGGTGGACATTAGTCTGAGCCTTATCGCCGCTCGGATTTCAACCCTGCTGTGAGCTGAGACGAGACAATGCGTCCAATCGTGGAAGACGCAGCTCGTGCCACGAAATGATGGAAAAATGCCAGAAGATCGAAACAGGGAGCAGCGATAGATTTCATTAATCTCTCTGCGAACCACTCCTCCTTACGTGCCTGTCTCTCAAGAAGCCAGATCTGGTTGTTAAACAGCCTCGGAACAGGATCCGCGAAAATATTCATTGAAAAGTGGTTTGTGGCACCGGAGATTAGCAGCCAACTTCTCATGCGTCGAATTCTTCCCTAGTTGGGTACGTGTACTGCGTACCTACCTCTCCTGCCCTCCACTCCTCTATCCTGCTGTTGCTTAAAGCATGACCAATCAGCCAAGTCTTTGCTATCTCAATACGGATCTCGCCTGAAAAAAAGAGAACCTAAGGACTGTGAGACTAATAGAAAATCTATTGGCTGCCGCTGAATGGCTTCAGAGGTCGCCGCACAGTGAGTGTTGCCCCTCTCGCTTATGCAATGACCACTGAGAAGTCTTCTGTTTCTAGGAGATTTTGGGGGAAAACGGGGAGGGGAGGATGCCCAGAGGTATAAATTTTGGGGCAGCGCAAGGAGAAAAGAAAGAAGATCCAGTAATTTGATGGACTTTATGGTCCGATTCTGTCGATGATAGCGGGGTGAATTTACGGGCTTGGAGAAAGACTTCAGGTCCCAGTCAACCTTCTTTTCTATGCAGTATTGTACTCTTCTTCACTTTACGCACTGCGCACCACCACTGCATGGTAGTTTAGTATGTATGCACTGTGGACTGTGTTGGCCTTCTACCCACGGTCTGCAAAGCAATTTGGACTCTTGTGCCAGTCCAGGCTGTGGACGGAAATGAGTTAAAAATGAAGGAGAGATAATCGAAAATTCAATTCGCTGCGGAAACAAACACTGCTGGACCTGGATTGTTGCTCTTTTACAGTCTTGTTCTCACACTTCTAAGATGGAAATAAATCGAGATTTGGCCGCCGCCGCGGCGGTGGCGGTCAAAGATTTTTGTTTGGAGGTGATCATTACTGGAGGCAGATTCATTCTGCGGTGGAAATCGCAGAGGCGCCACCAAGTAATTGGACAAGTCGAGCCCGATTTAGCTTTTGTGGGCAGAAGAACAACGCAACGCCAAATCTTCCTCCCAGCTCTGCTATTCCAATCCATCATGGCTTTCGTGCGTTTATCGACCTCCCGTCCTGTCCTGTAATGGGTACCGTAAGCACAGTTGGGGAATGCCGAGCGCCAAGCGTGCAAGAAACTTACCACTGACGTTGAGGCTGCAGGAAGCATCAGCAGGCATTTTGGACGGCCCGACGCATCCGTCCACAGTGCGTGTTTTCTTCTGGTTGCTCGTCAAATGTTTCGCGGATTAATGAGGGGCCATAATGAAAGAGCTCCATCATCGTTGCCCAGTCTAAATGACTGGACCTCCTGTTTCTACGTAGGTGCCTCCTCCACCAGCCCGACCTACGTACACGCTACCTGCACCAGGTAAGTAGTTGCGCAAGTCCATCAATAATAATCGACCGTCGAATGAGTGTATTGTACGCACCGAGAGTGGCTGGCGGCCTAGCCACATCTTAAAGCTCATCATCATCAGCCACTTTAAAATGATGATGACTATGAAGGTGCGAGCAACAACAGTGTGTACTGCTTCAAAGGAAGTTGACGGTCACAGGATATGACATGAACATCATTCACACTCTCTCCCACCTTAATACGCGGACTGCGCACTGGCTGCATGCGTGTCCGGGCGTTGCTTCGAGCAACCTGCCAGCTCAGGGCGAAGTGCTGGGGCTAAGACAATTACTTAGCGACGAGGAGTGTGAGTGGGACCCAGACTTTGTAGTCTACATACGTATAGCGTGGTAGGTTGGCACCCCGAGACTGGGGAGGCCATACGACAATGGAAAAGGAAAATCGGGCAGTCATCACGCGCTCTATTTGGAGTGCATGAGGTATCAAAAAACCCGGAGAAAAGAAGAAGAGTCTCCGATCAAGTAGAAAGAGATGATTTATGCCGTCAAAATTAATTAAGGGCGGCCTCGACTCTTTGCTGCTCTTGACACAGGTGGAGCAGGCGAAGTTTCCCACGTCTTCGTCTGCGTGTACGTAGATGTATGACTGGCCAAAAAAATGGTCATACAAGTAGTAGACTGATTTGATGGTGGCCAAACCGTATTGACCCTTCGCCGCTCCTTTATCAGTCTCCTTCACATCTTTTTTTTTGCTCGTTTATTCCCTATGGTTCGGTGTCAGTACAGTGTTAGGAGCGTCCAAGGTAGGGCAGCGCCTCGGTGTAGACGAGGCTTCTGTACCAAAAATAAAAGAAAATACACTGCCTTTTGTGTTCGCTTCCTGCAGGACTAGTGTGCGGGCTGAACGGACAGTGCAGAAAAATAAGCTTTTTGTACACAAGAACAGACCAATAAGCTGACAGCTTGATTCCTCCTTGACCAGGTTATGTGTAGTACAAACGTCTATGACATTATTTCTTGCCCGCTGCTGACAGTAACTTTCAGGGGCTTTTGACGTTTGGTTTCGATAGTGGCCATCCTGAACAGATGATAGTAACAGTAATAGTTAGGTTTTACCTTCAGCTACTGCTTGACATTTCCCCTTACATGTTATGACATCCTGCTCTCTCTGACGGGGGGAGGGGGAGGGGAAACGTACATATCTCAGTGCAGGTCTATTCGTCTGCCTGA
>JAAUXU010061509.1_pt1 | contig 60729 bp, 39 predicted proteins | sample 7278151 | NCBI WGS metagenome assembly JAAUXU01 (sample SAMN14350113, study PRJNA611818) | marine sediment metagenome | isolation source: surface marine sediment (1.8m) | place: French Polynesia: Moorea | collected 2018-08
AAGCAGAGGATGGAAACGAGTCAACAGTCAAAGACTTCAATGAAGTGGAAATGCTTCCAAGATGAGAAGGTGAATCACATGTCAACTTCCTGGCTCATGAAGCTCTCAAACGAGAGGTTAGAACCCCCGACATGAAACAGTTGCGCAGACATTTTAAAATCAGTTTTAAACATTTCACTGAAGCAAAGAGTTGAAACAAATGAAGTTTGTCACGTCTACTTTAGAATGATTATGTTTCAATGACTTAGAAGAGGATTAACTGATGGTAAAACGATCATGTATAAGACCTCCCAGATCAGTATCGTGTTGAGTTTTTGAAAGTGTTGGCATTGCATCGAACACTTTGGGTTATTTTTCAACTAAATTTGCTATTTGGGTGAATGCCCAAAGTCTCTTCTCGCCGCCCACGATGTTCTTAGCGCAGAAGCACATATTCTAGGCCGGCAGCGTGATTCTATAGGAACCTAAAAAATAAACCCTGTGCACCCTACACAAGGTTAGGTGGCATGGAACAGTCCCTCCCTCTCACCCCCAGTCGATGTCTGGTTTTACAATCCCCTCCAGTCACCAGCATAAAAAGGTATGCACGAGTAAGAAATTAAGAGTTTTACTTTAACAGTGTATTATGCGAGGCTACCCGAGAGAGCAGAGTGCGTGCAACTTCGTCCCTCAGCTGCCCCGCCGCAGCAACCCGGTTTCAGTAATAAGGCAAACCCCCTCGGTGATCCTTCCGTGTCCCCATCGCCACCCCCACAGAAGACACAAGTTGTACAGGCCTGACTGTGCCACGCACAGCAACAGCTGATAGTGATTAAACGGGATAACGTACAATAAAGACACGGGCGCGTGTCATAAAAGTAAAAAAAAACACCCTCAGGGTAGAGAGAATAAGTTTATGCCACTTTCTTGCCTCTGATGTCTGTGCAGCTACTAAAAACGAGCTTTGTTACTACTGTAGTCTTCTTGCTCTCTTTTTATCCTTCACCATCAGAAGGCGTTCCCACAAACCATGAATCACGAGGGCAAAAAAACCCACAACAACGCAAGGCACGCACGTCAAGGGGGGCAAAAGAAAAGAGAGGAGGAAGCGCGCTTGTGTTTAAGGGGTTGTTTTTACTTCAATACACACATAGCAGCTTTGTAACGTGCGCGGAGGAGGAAAGCAAAGAAGAGTCCCCCTCGTGAGCGACGGCGACGGCCACGACGACCACGACCACAATGTGCATTAAGCAAGCTTCGGCACATTCCTATGTAGAGTGGAAAGCAGAGGCCAGACTTTCGTGCAGTCAAGAGTTGGACTTGAGAGGCTGGCTTTTATTAAGCAGACATTGGAAATTTGCAGCGGGAGAAAAGTGCTTAAAGGGAGTCCTGGTGAAAATCAAAATAAGCACCCCAATGATTATCATTGTAATTACAGCGATAGAAAGAAGGAAATGTTACGGAAATAGCGTGCGTCAAGAAAAAGGCACGCGAAAAGAAATGACGAAGAGGCCTCAGCGGGCTTTTGACGCTAATGAGTCACGAAGTTGCGCTCGTAGGGGTAAAAAAAAAAGTAGGGGGTTCGCGGTTCAAGTCACGTACAGCAGGAACTGTAGCGCCGACTCCGCGGCTAGAGGATCCTCCTTCTCTGCGGCCGCCGTGCGGAGAACAAGGACAAACTTTCTTCAAAGACCTGCAGGAGTTTCTTTGTTTTGTTTTGTTTTGTTTTAAAAAAACAGAAAACTACTTGACCCCACGTATCAAAGAACACGCATGACGGAATGTGCATTGCTGTGCAGTGCGTTGCAGTGCAGTGCAGCGGTTTGTCTGAGGCCCATCTTACAGGTGAGCAACAAATACCGTGCGTTCGCATTTTATATGCAGACGGTTTTTGGAATGATTTCCCAGGCTTTATTTACACGGTTTCAGATGATCCTATTCACCCTTTGTTTATTTTGTGCTTCATGTACTGGGAATCGTGGTGCAGGGAAACAAGTGGCTGCAGCTCCAGAACAAATTATATGACAAAGGAAATGAATAAAATGAGTCTTGTTCAGAAGACTTTGCTGCAGCTTTTTTCATAAAGGCAATTTTAGTTACAATGAGCAGGAAGAGAACTGGTAGGCTCGCAAGAGCAGTTCATATGCTTTAGCAGTGGTATGTACTACATGCAAAAGTGGCTTTCTTGGAAAAATGCTTTTTTTCATTTAAGAAGGGTAGGCAGGTAGGTCATTTTGGTACAGTCGATCTCGCACTTTCAGTTGCATGTATTCACTTTGCAATCGATGGTTTTTCCTTACAGTGCCACTATTTCACAACGCCCAGCACGTACAGCACGGTACAGTGCATATCAAAAACGAACAAGGCAAAAAGCAATTTTTGCATAGCGTTACCTAAAGATGTTTGGAATCATGTCGAAAACCATCATGGGTCAATCCGTCACACAAAACTGCCTTGACTGTCAGCTCACCAAACTGACTCAGTCATGAAACCTTTAAAAAATGTATTTGCATATCTCGCACTGTATCTGTTGCTCAGATCGGCCTCAGACAAACAGCTGCGCTGAACTTTCTTGAACTTCCGCACCCACCCGCGGCCCTTGGCCACCAAGAAAAACACCATCGACTATTCATGGACCTGAGCCCTGGATGAATGAAAAAGGGGGCTGCTGTCGCCCGGCATTATATTTCTCCATTAGTGGAAAGTGCTCTCCTTTCTTCTTTCATGCACAACTTTTCTAAATTAAAAACTTTCGTCATGAGGCTGAGACTGTACCTGAGCTGGAAAACCCCTCCTGCAATAATTAGGGCAAATGCCATAAGCAGAGATGGGTGGGGAGGCAGGGAGCGAGTCTTAATTTCGCGAAATTGAAATGCACCTACCCATTGAGCAAGACAAGGCGGGATTAAAGGAGGGGGTTCAAGTAGCATTTCAGATTAACTGTTGCACTTAGCTGATTGCAACGAGGCAGGCAGGTCAGCGGTGGGTCTAAGACTCTTTTTTGCAGATGAATTGTTAGGCCCATGATAATATGTCGACTATGAATGGCCCAGCATTGTTGGCCTGCACGTAGGCCTCGACAAAGAAAAGGGAGCTTTCCCCCAGACTGCTCATACCACTGCCCAGCTAAGATCAGTGGGGTTCATATGCATCGAGGTAGTATAAGTAGTCTGTGACAAAATCATCTTTTTTTTCCCTCCACCCCTACCAATATTACTGTTGACAGCACAGGCAAAGTTCCGTGCACATTTGCAGCTTGGACATGCTTCTCAAAACATTTTTTTTTTCAGCTCTGTACTCTGAAGACATGTGCAAAATCTAGCCTGACGTAACAATTCGTCAAAGATGAATCGATAAGTCGCTGTCTGCTACGTGAGCAGACAAGAGACGTCACTGACCATATGGTTAACGGTGTTGTTGACGGTCTCGACGATCTGGCGCTGCCACTGATCCTCGCCCTCCACTCGATAGAGCACGTGGTAGACGTCGACTGTCCTGTAGAAGGTGGTGGGCCTCAACCACTTGAGGAACATCGTGTGGGCGTTCTGGCAAGTGAGATTCACGACGATCGGCCTCCCGGGGGCCACCACATCCGTGCGCACCAGCAGAGGCTCGCTCGGCTTGCCCTCGTTCTTCAGCGTGTACGCGCGGAGCCAGATCTTGTACTCCGAATACGGTTCTGCGAAGGCAAAAGGAGATCAGGTCAAGCGAAGAATCTGGAAAAGTTGATTGCGTGATGACGTCATGGTAACGTGAGAGCAAACTTTGCATCTCGTTGGAGGAAAGCTACCACCAATGTAAACGCACCCTCAGGTGAATGAGAGGCCGGAACCATTCCAGAAAGTGAGGGGACAGCAGTGATTCCAATCTCTCAGCGTGACGATGACACATTCTGACGGATAACCAAATCTGCGAAACTTTTCTGACAAGCTAAAGGAGTTTTCTGGAGGCAATGTACGTACGGTACGTGTCAGGACAGCTCTCCGCGACGCAAGAGCTACGTGCAGTGCGTTCCTGTGCACGTTGGACTGCTTACGAGAGCTGCCACTGTACTTGCTTTCCTTGAAGAAATTAGGAGAAATGAGAGAAACTCCTAAGTCAGCAACGCATGTGTCGTGCCACCTCGTATGTACCTTGTGAGCCAAACAGAAAACGACGACTCAGAATGCCCCAACACAGCAGAGCAGATTGGACGGTTTCTGCCACTGCTGGGTGGCTTTGAACATTTTTCATGGTTTCTGAGACCCGCGCAGTCGTCAGAGGACCCAGAAGAATCTATTCCGACAGATTCTTTCTTTCTTTGCCTGCCCTTCTACCTTTTTTCCTCTTTTCGGAAAATTTAACGAGGAGAAGAAACCTGGAGATTTTGAAGGGAGGCAAATCAAGTTAGGGCCGCGAATCGACGGAATTTATGCAAATTGCACTCCCCGCCGCTGCCGGAGCAGCCGGCGTTGGTGGAGCTGGCGGAGCTGGCGGAGCTCGTGGTGCTGCCGTCGACGCTGCCGTCGACGCTGCCGCTACCCCCCTCCTCTCTCATGGAATCGGACAAGAAAACTTTTCAGGAGGGAGGAGGAGAAGGCTCTTTGGTTCACTCGTCTGTCTCCTCTTCCGAGCTTTTCTTCATGTAAATAAGTGCCAAAACATATGTTAAGAAGGGCGCTTCGTCTTTCAGAGAAGTGACGCTTCTCTGCCAAGAGGAATGAACAGTATTGTTAGTCAATGGAAGGAGGGAGATACGAATCATCTCAAGTTGGGTGAATATGTGTCCATTTCTCCAATCGCTCCTACCTACGAGATGTTGCATGCCAAAATGTTCGCAAAATTAAGACAGCAAAGGATGCCCTTGCATGATCTGCAGTAAGGTGCGTACAGAATGCGTGGGACGTGAAGTTTGGAGGAAGAATTCATCGTGGCAAATCTGCCACACCCTGTTGGTGGAGGCCACTGTCCGGACGGACATGTGCACGGTGAACTAGCGGTAGCTTCGGGTTGGAATCAGAATGATCTTACATCAAGACTACCAAGGCGGACTCGACTCGTAACAAAATTTATTCATTCCCCCGTGGAGATTTTTTTAAAAAAAAGATTTTATTTTCTGCCGTCGTGGACGTGTAAACAAGCTTAGTTTGTAGGCATGTTGTAGATTGCAGCAAATTTCTTGTTAATGTTACGTCTCGGAGCAGTCTCGATTCTCGTTGTCTCTGACATTCTTTTCTTATAACAATGTGTAGCAATATGTTCCTGCAACACATCTGAAGGATGTGGGTGCTGAATTGGTGTGTACTAGTAAAAAGCGTCAGCGTGCACCAAAAACTGTGACTGCACCAGGTTTGGCTTGGTCAGCTTAGCTTTAGTCACTTTGGAGCACACAACTTTCATTTTGGAGTACACTAAATTCGACCGTAATATAGAAATACAACTCTATTGTACCCGCATGCCAAAGTTGTCTCGACCATTAGGCGTCATAACGACATGGAGGGAAATGCACTGTAAAACAAGAAGTCAAATTTCCTTGACGCATTTATTGGGGCAACTGGCATTACAAAATTATTACACGGGAGGAGTCGGTGGAAGTTACCCTTTTCTCCTCCCCCCATGAATTTTTGTGCCAACTTTTGTTACGACTCTAACCCTCCCCTCGCTCCACCCTGGGGCTCCCCCGTAGCCAAGAACCCCTCCTCTGAGCAAGAATGTCTGCGAGACACCTGCTGAAAGAAATTACAAAGTCAAAACTTTCGTACTGGAGAGAAGGCGATGGATTTGTGAGACAAGTTTAATGAGTTGGTACTGCTAAACTCCTTATCAATTGAGAAATTCCAGTGCTGCAGCTCTGAAGAGCCCTCGGGGAGGCCACAGGGTGACTCCGGAATATTCGTCGTCCATGCAAGTGGGAGACTGGAGAGATCAGCCCCTCTCTTTATCACCTTAATCAATATGGTCGTCGCCCCCGGGCAATTTATCACATGACCCCTGCAACGGCATTCAAATATTTCTTCTTCAACCTCAACCCCCTCCTCCACCTCCTACTGAGCACCCCGAGTTCGCAGCCCTGGTGCTGCATTCTCACGTTAATAAATTTTGAAGGCAGAGGGAGTCTCCAACTTCTTTTTTACTAGTCAAACGTGTTACTTTTCATTCTGTCGTACGTGCTACAGGGTGGTGTGAAGAGACAACTTTAGTGGACGTACATTTGAGTGGGGTGTAGGAAAATGGTGGCTAAGGTGAGAATGCACTTCGAAACTCATCGGGAGGAAGCCTCCAAGGGAGAAATGATTTCTGCACCTAGAAGGTGTTGTCGAATGTGCCAAAAAAGACAGCTCTTTTTAGGTGAAAATTTGCAGAAAAGCAAAGCTTCAGGCAGAATTTGTTTCACATAAGACTGTCACAAATGGCAGGGACAAATCATAACTTTTAATACTCGCCGTCGTCAAACTGTGTATATTATCTTAGTATATTGTACCTGCAGAGGTTTCTCTGTACATATGTCACCTGTGGCAGTCCGTAGGTGAAATCGTGAACGTGGTTACCAGTGCAGGTGGAACAGTACAGTACGATGTGGGCCAGGTACGTATTGTTGTCACTCACTAGTCGTCATTGTCTATATTGTTGCTCGTGCTTGGACATGACACTTGAGAAGTCGATGAAAAAAATTTCTAACAAGCGACTTGCAACAGTCACTAGTGGCACTTTACATAGGAATTTTTTTTATAAAAATATGTTGTCCTTCCCCATTATACTATGCAATGCTGTGTATGCGTGCTTGTGTGACTGTATGCACTTACTAAGTCTGGTAATGGTCTCCACCATGGACGACTTGTTGTCCCGGATGGTCTGAACGGAGGTGAAGTTGTTGTGTAGGAAGTAGATACGGTATCCCTGCAGGACGCCGTTGGCCCTCGCCGGCTCCCACCATGACACCTGCACCGTGGAGTCGGTCACGCTTAAGATGCGCACATTGCGTGGAGAACTGGGAGCTGCAATGCAACAAACATGCGGGTTAACTAGAGTCTCATTGGGGGCTCCAAAAAGCAGCAGCAACGACGACAATAGCAATGACGATTCATTGTAGGCCGTCATTTTTAAGTTCATCATCATCAAGATTTCCAAGGTGTGCACCACTTTACCCGATTTTAACCAAGCCCAGTGCACAAAAGAACTAGATGGAGTGCGCTGAACACGTCCCACCGCACCAGATACGTTGAGGTGAACTTTCCAGAGCTCTCCCAAGCATGTTGTACACCTTTGCAATGAATCCCCTGGCATCAAGCACACCAATGGACGGAATGCACCCTGCGCATCTTCCAAGAATCAGTGTGAATTCGACGATATTGGCCTCGCTGCAAACTTCTCTGGCGCACTCGTGGGTGCGCGCGCACTCTTTTGGCAAGAGGATCTGCAGCATTCGCATAAACTGATGTAGTACTCAGTCTCGGTCCTCCCTCCATTTGGTAGCAATGCACAAAAAAATAATTCTTGACCCTGTTTCTTCCACATCTCGTGGCGTTCATTTGGCGGAACGATTTCTTGGCGATTCGGTGAAGGCCTCTATGCCGTTTCTTGTGTCCCGAAAACTTCCTTTTCTGCTCCTCATCTCTGCCAAAAGGCCGATTCCAGCATACGTAGGCCGGCCGGCCGGCAGGGCGGCAGTCAGGCCGACCGGCTGCCAGGTCGGCCGGCGGCCAGGAGTGAGGGATGGAGGGAGATGCAACAAAAAAGCCACAGAGGAGAGATATCATCATCATCCATTCAGGAGCATTCAGAATCAAGGACGGAAGGCCAAGTGGAGAGGAGAAAAAAAAACACGTAGTGGTGGAGAGCAAAGTTCGCTCCGCTCTACCACTTCGGGATGTCACACGTGTGCAAGAGCTGGCTGAGGATGTCATCTTGTCCACACTCAAGCACACACAGAGTCCCAAGTCGTGGTGGCCTCTTTTTTTTCAGCTGTTTCTTCCTGTGGAGGCCCATTTGCCAAAGAAAAAAACTTGAAATCTCCGTCTTTCCGCGAATGCATCATCTCTCTTTTCAAGTGCTTTTCTTACTCCTGCCTGTCAGGGATTCACGCTTCCTGTCTGACATATGAGAGTGACTGACACCACCATTTGTTTCTTCCACGTAGCACTCTCTTCTGCCCCCTCCCTCCTGGTACGTATGAATATTCCGGGGATGTCTTAAAAAACTAATGGGCCTCTTAACGTTTCTCCTCTTGAAGCCACTTTCATAACAGCAGACTCCACCACCACAACAGCCTTTTTTCATCATTAAGTCACATTGCTCATGGTCGTAGCTGTGCAAAGACTCGCTCTGCAAAGGCCACATCAGCGTGACGCATATTCTCGATCTGTTTGACGAGTTTTGGTCACTCTCGGTCCGAATTTCATATTCATGCTCGTTGCCAGCGCTCGACTAGCCAGAAAATGCCTAGTAAATGGGCCCATCCACAGCGGGCCTTCCTCGTGATGACCCCTTGAGAGAATTGCTCGGATCACTTCCAAATCAAAAACCTGAGCCAAGTACATTTTTTGCCATGTGTTGGGTAGGAAAAGCAAGTTTGCCCATTCACTAATGACCGACCCTGAGTTGATAGAAATCTCTTTTCTCTCAGTATCTTGAATCGGATCAGCCTCTTCTTGCTCTGTGCCGAGTGCTGACTTCCTCTTTTTCGCCCCAAGAATAAATGGCGTCGACAGAGGAGGGGAAGCAGAAAAAAAGGAAAAGAAAGTAGGTCCCTCTTTCATTCATCGTCGCTTTGCAAAACGTCTCCCTCTTATCCAGTGGCTGCAGCAATCCTCTTTTCATTTGGAAGGTTCGTTCTGCTTCTCCCTTTTCGCCCATTGAAAGAGCCTTTTTACACAAAACTTCTACGTGTGCAATGTTTGCTGTAGTAAATACTTCTCTTTTTCGCCGCAAAAAAGAGTCTCCCTCTCACATCTCATCCATCCCAGAAGGATTTCTTTTCTCTATTTCTGGAGAAAAGTTTCCTTCTTTCTCCTCAAGAGAGAGAGAGAAGTCTCTTCAGAATAATGGCGTGTGACCACGAGACCAAGTGCAAAACCTCTATATGACAAAGGCCGGACAGATTCCCCTTCAGTACAGACAGCTTTTCCTATGTTGGACTCGGGATAAAATGCTCTTGATATAGAGTTGGGTGAAACGCAACATCTTTAAAAAGTGCACTCAAAAAGTTTGAAACTGGCGCATTTTCGACCTAACACACTGCGCTGGGTATAAACGACAGAAATGGCAACTGTAAATATAGGAAACTTCCTGGTACGCCCAGCCAGTCAATGCTCATGAATTCTCTCTGACAAGAGAAGAAACCATGTTTCCAAAAATGTTCAGACTTTTCTCTTGACAATGTCAAAGTCCTTGCACAAAAGCCTCACCCTAAAAGGAACTCATGGACACCTCCCCTCCTCATAAAGTGACTGCTCGCGGAGAGCACAATGCAGTTTAGGCAGCAGTGTAATTTGGTTGTTGCATCGCACAACACGCTGAAAAGGCTATCAATGTTGTCAATGCTACAGTGAGTCCAAAACTGATTCGAGTTTTACAGTCACTCAAAGTAGTAACAGTCGATTTCTGACACAAACTCACTCCCTGAGCCCTCTAAAATGTCTCTCTTGCTTATAGTGAACCTCTCCATATAGTAGAACCTTCCCTGCTGATCAGAGAATGGACTACATGTACTATACCCAATGATGAAGAAACAAAACTTTGGACATTTGAAATGAAAGTCCCGTGACCTTCTGTTTCTGAAAGTAGACAAAAATGCTACACTCTGTGGTTTTTTTCAGTTGCTCAGAGCCAACAGTGAGGAAAATCCCCATGAGGGAATGTCGTTCAATGGGGGAAATGTGGCCTCGAGAAGGGGGCTCTAATGAGGCCAGGTCATTCACTGTTCGTACTGTACTTCAGTATGAAAATGTCGCAATGAAAAACGTTTGCATCACCGCCTTTTTTATGCATAGGCCTACAGCTTGGTATGCTGAGAATGACACACGTATGTTATTTATAGCACACTGACTTACCTCCTTCATCAGTCATGACAACAACGATAGTCTCTGGACCATTGCCTTCAGGGTTGAACACGCGCAGAGACACCAAATACTGCGTGTACACTTTCAGGTCAGTCAAGGTGTACTCCTAAAGAAAAAAAAGTGTGATGTTTTGCTTAATATCAGGTTCACAGCATGTAAATTGAAAGCGACAGTACGAGCTAGTTAATCAGCTGTCGTCACTCATATTCACATTGCTTCAGCACAGGTAGCTAATAGCAGAATTGCCTCGGGGAAAGGGGTCAACTTCGGGGTCAACCCTCCGGGTTAACCCGCCGAGTTGGCCCAGCCTACGGCGGTCAGTTTCAATGCTGACGGAAGGGGAGCTAAGCAGAACACTTTGGTATGGACACGCATGGTAAAGGATTTAGTCCAAATCGGTCGAAATACTCATATATTACAAAAATTACGTAAACAGTGCCGCAATGACATGATATGACGATGATATGTAATTAATTGTATGTGTGACAAGCATATACATTAAAAGCATAAATAACTATCCGTCGATAGGCAGATAGATAGATTGTGCGTGATCTTAACATAGTTAGCGAGAAATCGCCGCAAGTTTGTCTTTCTAAGAGGTACAATTAGTAGAAAGTCACGATATCACACGCGCTGACGTCGCATACCGTGTGAGTGAAATAGTGTCAGAGTCCTCGTGTCCCCTCTACATCTGCCAATTTTGTTCTGACAACCTTTGTCCTCGCAGCGCATTCGTCATGACTCACACTGCATGCGTTGCCTGCCCACGACGGCTGCACACAGGGTGAAGTTATGGTGCATTTAACCAATGCAACATTCATGAATGGAGCGGAGGGGGCAAATTGGAGCCTATGATACTGTCTCACTGGCATTTTCCCAGTCATACAAGCACAGAGGGGTGGGTCTGTGGCCAGGGAGATGGGACCCAGATTTGCTTCACCCTCAAAAAAGCATACAGAGCTGTTATGCATTATGAATCAACACGACAACGCTGCCTCACACTCGTGCAAACTGCACAGCCCACACACATACATACACACGCACACGCGATACATAATTCTACTACTGAGACTGAGTTTGTGGCGTACTTCCTCAAATACTGCAAAACCCCATATCCAAATGGTGACGTTTGCTCGCTCAAATAGTAGCCTAGGTCTGACGTTGAAAATTCAAATAGTAATAACCTATGCTCTAATATAACCCGGGGGCACTACTAAATGTTGCGTTCGACTGGACTTTGGAAGAGGAAAGAGAAAAAAATAGCACTACAGTCACAACCGCACACCCCGAGTGACTGAAGAAAATGACGAAATATTTAAATCCCGGCCCCTACTCACATAGGCACTGATCTATTTCAAGAGCTGGCGAAAAAATAGCAACTCAGGGTTTCCATTTGAGGCAATAGAATACGGTGCGTCGTGAACTTGATGTCGTATTTCAAGTCTCTTCATTACGCCAGCAAGTGTCGTTGGCCAGGACGTCTGGCCCGCCACTCAGTACTCCTTGGTGCCATTCAGATTATTCTGTAAGTACGTGGACAAAAATGCCGTGGCTCTTGACATTAACTCCTTAGCATCGAATCAGGGGTTCAGAGGGACGAAGTCACCCTGTACAACGCACAGACACAATAGTCTTTAAGAGATACTGATCCCAAGAGAGGGGAAATGAAATAATCATTTCTGACGGTGGTTCTTCACACATCTGCCAAAAACGTGCCGAGAGAACCTTAACAGGTACCATCCATTGGATCTCCCTCCTACTTTGTGTCGTCTCTGGCAAACTTATTTAAAGTTCTTTATGTGCTCGCGTGTTTGGACAAGGATTCTTTTCTCTCTCATGTCGTGAACAGTTTCTCGGGAGCTGTTTTTTTTCTCGTCCTACGGCGTGGACGTCGATCCTCTGTCTAAAATTGAAGGGAGGGAAGCAAAGATTATTCAATATAGGAAACTTGCACGCGATTTTGAAGCACAAAAAATGTCTGAAGCCACTGACGCCAAGAAAATTTTCTCCCCCCCCCCTTAGCAGTGCCTTTTACCTTTATAACGACACACGTACAACATGGAGTAACTTTGACGTCAAAGAAGTGGTCAGGAAACGCTGGCTAAAGGTCACTGCTCCCCATGCGTTGAAGCACTACAGGGTGAAGAAGGCTGATTTGGACAAACTTGGTCGGACGCGTTCAACCAGTCCTGTCGCCAGTCAGTGCATGTGCCATTGAATGAAAACTCTTTGCGCTCACGTGTCAGCAAGTTATTACTCGGAGTCGAAGTTGACCTGCCTTGATCCGACGTCATTGAAGGCCTCGCTCTCCACGACAAAGGCCAAGCTGCGCTGCTTGTATAGCCAATTCCTCCTAACGAAGTCATACCCGGGCAGTAACAGCACCGGTGCTTTACCTCTCAAGGACCAGAGAAAGATTTGAAACGCTTGTAGCACACTAACTCAGTACGTACGAACAGATGCTTCTCCACGAGATTCTCGATCTTGACCAACTTGGCGGCTGAGTGACTCCGTACTGCGACTCGAGTTCTTCTGCCCCACCCTGTACTGCAAGAATCATTACGTGTCTGAAGAATTAATGGCAAATCATGCAGGATTAGAGAGAGCCAAAAAAGGGTTGAGTCGTTCGAACGACGGCGTGGAAACACACAAAAAAAACAACAGAAATGTCCAATAAAGTAAAACGCAAAACTCCTTTTCAGGTCGCACAGAGGTCTCACGACGAGGAGGAGAGAAAAAATTGGATATTGGACAATAAAGGAGAGGAGGAGAAGTTACAATATTCGAGCTTTCCCCGCAAAAAAAGGTAAAGCGTCGTCGAGTGTTTGTAGTAATCCGAAAGGAAAATATGCACGCTGAGCAGGAATATCGGATTTAAGTGGGATTACATACAGCTGGCGCTCTTTTTTCGCGCTATTGTGCTCGACGTTACACCGAAAGCCACAATCCAGAAATGCAGCTAACTGAACTGCAAGGAGAAGCCACGTTGTCCGGGACATCACCTGACCGCAAATCCGGTGTACTTAGCTACGTCAGGCAGCAAGGAGAAGTCCATTCGTGCAGGGTGAAGCTGTGGATATCGGTTGCTGCCTACCTGCAGGGCTCAACTGCAAGAATCAGGCCTTCACTGGGAAAGACTTTGTCGGCAAAATCTGGGAAAAAAGGCCTTCGCTGCCTACACACTGTCAGTTATAAGGAAGCGTCTGATGAGGAGACTGTGAAGTAAGAGGCGGAGAGCACTGACAGGGTGAAAACAAACGAGTCGTCACAGACACAACTCCGAAGGGGTTGTCACTGAGGCAGGGATCCTGGCTGAATTTCGCTCTCTGTTCGTGTCTGGCCAGGTGAGTCTTAAGCACTGAACAAGGACGGGCACGATGTTGTGTTCTTCCCCACCTTCTCAGTGAGTTGGACGTAAATCTCCTTAGTCCACCCTGTATAATCTTCTACCTCCAAACCGATTGGATGAGCGCGTGTGTGCGTCTTCAGCACCCAAAGGGGTGACTCACTGGACTACTTGGCTAAAGGTGCAGTCACCCAGGACAAAAAAAGAGTCAAGCACTCGACCGCGTTCCTCTTATGACAGCTGCGCTGCAACCAGAAACAGCGTAACAATGCCAGCTCTGCTGTCCTCAGCCCTGGCGGAGGTGTCGTTTATGCTCCTCGATCGGTGCATAACGTGCCATAAAAGATCTGCACGGATGCAGGGCGAGAGCAGTGATACAGCTTGTCTGCACTCACGTCCACCCGCTCGGCACCATATAAACACCATCCCAGTTATTACAAGTTTGCTAACCTAAAGCGCGGCTGAAGAAATGGGCATCCGCCCGGAAAGTCCAACTAATTCCCCATTTGCAGACTTTGTGCTCGCTGCATCCCCCACATTTGCATACTATTTTTTCTTCCCCTCGCTCGCCTCCTGCGTATCCTTTCTGGGAAGTGCGATTGCATCTCCGGAAGATGAGAGGCCAATTTGTTCACCCGAGAGAGAGAAAGAAAGGCTTTTCCGCCTCTTGGTGTGTTCCTAACAATCCCTACGCCATTCAATTCACTCTTGGAGGTTCCTAAAGACAGAGAAGTGATCCAACAACTGTTACTCACTCTTTTGGGAGCAGAAAAGCACAGAAGGAGAAGAATGAAATTTTCATCACACGATCATCTCCTAAGCTCCTCTCTAATGTGTGGAAAGGATCGCAGTTGCAACGCGTCTCTTTGCGCTGCCTACAGTGTGGGTCAGAAAAAAAGAAGGCTTTTGTTTCAGGCTGGCCGACTCCTTTGCCATCAGCTCTCACGACCGCAGTTGTGTTAAGAAAGAGCTGCTTTCAGTTGAGACTAACTAATGCGGCTTACAAACCCCGACTTCCGCCGGTGCGCTCTAAAGACTTGGTCGGCGGAGGAGAGCACGCCAGAAGTTTTGATCCTGCCCAGCAGGTGCCACCCATGGTACTTATGAATGAGAGCACTCTGGCGCTGAGCAGCAGCCCACTAAGGGGGGGGGCCTCAAAATCCTAACCTTGAAGAAAGAAGCTGCCCTTGTTCGCTCCCCAACAAACTGGCATAAAAAAGTTGGGTCCCTTCCTTAATTGCACGCACGCGGGTGCCTTTTTGTGAAAAACCTCCTCTGGCTGAGACCAGGATATTCCGGGTCATGCATGACGTTCCCCATTCACATCCATGTCTTTTTGAGACAAAAGGTTTTTTAGGACTCTGCACTTTCTCGCAGTCCCTGAGGGGATCTCTTCACACTTGAGAGAAAGAGAACTTTTCGCATGAGAGGAGGCGGCAACTACTTCTGACTTGAAGATTTTTTCACCGAACTTTCCTCATATTTGCTAAAGAATAGTAGATAGTGAAGTAGAACATTTACAGAAGTGTATGCAATCGGCAAGAAAGGCTTTCACCAAGCCTGATTTTCTCTCAATCTCACAGTTGTGTTAAAGAAATTGCAGTTGGATGGGGCAATTTCCAAGCTTACTGTGACTGTGATGTCCTCGATGGTGATCTCGTCGGCCTTGGCCTCGCCCATGTCCCTTGGACGGTACGTGAGTCTGTAGCCCAGGAACTGCCCGTGGATGGTGTGGTCCTCCGGCGCCTGCCAGCTCAAGAAGAGCGAGGTGCTCGACAGATTGTGGGCGGCCGTCACCCGAGGTTTTCCGCTGGGCTCTGAAGAAAAGAAGAAAAAAGGGAACCATCTAGGCCTTGTTTAATGCTTGTGTTGCTATAACATAATCTCTTTTCAAGCCAGGTTGGAGCTGCAAGTTAACTAAAGTTTGCTCCAGGGGAAATGTTTTTTACTCCTTCCAACAAGCAAGGCCGAACTTTCAACGGAAAGTTTTTTCTTCTACCTCGTAGCATTCTTCCTGCTTCCTCTTCTGCATAAGTGGAGTTTAAGAATGGATTTAAAGGGGCATGTCGAATTTACTTTAAGGGTATCTGCAGCTCTGCGCAGTTCATGTGCGTGGTACTGGGTGAGTCAGAAGCCCCTGGAGGCGTCCACATCTCTGGCTAATAAGACAGGGATTTCCTTGCTCCACCAAAATGACCAGATTGGGAAGGTTCGACAGACCAATCATCGAAAGTTTCATGTGGTTCTGACTTAGAGTGACTTGATGCAAAGAAATGTTGACTTCCAAGTCAAGAATGAGTGAGGGTTTCATGTTTCTTTTGTCCTGCCCTGTAGTGTGTGTGTGTGTGTGTGTGTGTGTAACTAAGCAAGCTTTCCTCAAAGCCACATCAAAGCTTGAACAGTATAATGATGGCTCTCAAATAGGTCCCCATGAATTCAAAAAGAAAATGCACTGAAAGCCTCTAAAGCCTCTGTGCTGTGACAATTGCAGGAATAGTCGTTATCAGGACGATGGAATAACGAGTGGGTGTAATGGGCCAGAGGAATGGCAGTCAAAGACGTTTTTTCATGACTCACTCTGTATCGTGACACTCACTTTCTTGCAGGGTAACTGCGGGATAGGAGTTCTTGCTTGGCAGAGACCTGCCCACCACGTTGAGGGCCGAGACCCTGAAGCTGTAGACGGTGTACGGCTGCAGGTTGGTCACCGTGTAGCGCGGGGCAGAAGAGTTTGTGGGGAGCTCCTGGTCCAGGTAGTTGAATCCGCTCTTGTCGTCAGCCGTCACAGGACGATACCTTCAAAAAAGACCCTCACAACAGTCAGTCACGTCAGCGTTAACCCTTCATAAGTACGTTAATGGTCTTGCAGCGGTTCCCCGAATTATCTTGAGCCAGTCAGCGCAGGTCTTGATTAACTTAATCTGGATAAATTCCAGTCTTGGTCTACCAGAGACTCCGCAAAGTGAAGAGAATTAACGCCCTAAGCTGGAGCTGTCGCTGGCAGGCTTTGATAAAGCTTTCCCTCATGCTAAAGAGTTCTAGTACAGAGAGAGAGAGGAACAAATCCAAACCTGCTGTAGCTACATGGTTACAGAGTGCGGGGGAAGCTCGAGGTACGACGGCAGTTTTCAATATGCATAACAAAGCATTAGTGGAATGCTGCTTTATACATGAGTCGAGTGCTGCCTCAACCTCCGGTGTTACCCACTCTGCAATGCTGATTTGGTCTTCATACTCAAAAAATTCGCCAATGGGAGAAGGCCCAGGCCGGCGGGCACGGACTGGGGCAGTCAATAGGAATACATAAGTACGGTAGCTGTCCTAGCTGCCAGAAGAGGTCTCAACTGTTGCCACTTCATTGCCTTGCTCAGGGTGCTCAAGGACGTCGTGGTTTTCGTCCAACTTGAAGCTGTTCTTTCATTAGAGACCTGCTGATTGCGCCGGGGACAGTCGAGGTCAGGCTCTGGGCACTTTCCCAATGCGAGCCCCGGACAGTTGAGCCTCCTGGATAATCGGGACTTAGCCAAGTGCGCAAGGAACCCACGGGTCGTCCTCATTTTTTGGTGCGTGTGTAACAGGTATTTGAGCTCCAGAGATTGAGCCTCCTGGATAGTTGAGATTTAGCCATGAAAGACATGTGTGGGGGGAATTGAGAAGTGAGGTTTTTTGTGTGCACTTCACCTTGTCAGCTTTTTTCGTGGTAAGCCTAACCAAGGCGTAATACACCAGGTCTCACTCAGGTACTTTTTTATGCCTCCTCTGGGACTTGAAGTCAGGACCTTTGGCATTGCATGCCAGGACTTTGCCTCTGAGAGCATTGAAATTGGTGTCGACCCACCAAAGCTTCGATTCCACTCCAAGGAAGCTCTAAAACTGTCTGGGCCCGAAAAAGGAAATGGAGGCACCCAAAAAAGTCAGGTCTGGCAGAAAGAACATCACTAATACGCACTCTGCTGTCCTCCACTTTCTGCTCACCCTGTACTAATGTACATACTAAGACAAGGCAGCAAAGTCATTTCGGGCCGGAGCCACTGACTGCACGAGTACTCCGAAAAGCGTTTTTCGAGAAGAGTCGTCATTTATTTCAGGGAGAAAAAAGGGGGAAGCCTGACGTTTTTCATTTGTCATGGAAGGAAAAGCTTTCCTGTCCGCGCAACCGTTGACGGGATAAATCTGGCGGAAAATTTTTCGCAGAGGCTCTTGGCCAAACTTATCCTTATCTCATTTCGCACTCTCAGAGCAGGGAAAAAGTTAGACAATTAGATTTTGACGCGATGGTCGGTCTAAATGTGTCCCACGCACAAATGAGGTCGGCCAGTGACAACAAAGCCTTTGTTTACAGCCACGATTGATGCATTGTGTGTGACTGATGACTCTGCCACGCCGCTGGCGGAGGAGAGCCTTTTTGCTCGGGAGCAGGGGCACAGATTATATCTGGCAAACCTGACACTGCTATTAGCATTCATTGATTTAATATCGCGAGAAGGTAGAAAAATGAGGGGTTCTGAGCCACATGAGGAAGACGTCGAGTGTAGCTACAGGCTGGCCATTAGGCCGTGCCACTTGTTCAATCGGTTTGCCTGGACCAGACTTGACAATTATACCCTTTGAACAAACTATTCAAGGTTGGTGTTATTCATTTCGAATGCAAGAAGCATCAACACTCGCACCACATCAGGACCGTTGGTCCCGAAGTCCTCGTTGGTGTTGGAGGGACAAAGGGGGAGGGGAGGGGGGAGAGACCAACTGGGAAGTTGTGCAAAATTCCTTTGCAAGACCTTCCACGGGTGTTCGGCTCAGGCCATAGAGGACATTTCGAGAGACTCCGCCTTTATGTGCTGTGCATATGGAACAGCCTGGGCACTCAACAGTTTGTTCACACCGAACCTGTCGAACACGAAGCAGAACCTCTTGGTCACCCTGTAGGTCCACGGAGAGTCGTGATCAGACTTTGTTCTGCGTGCTCTCATGAGAATGTGTGACAAAACTGATAGCAATGAAAGCTGTGTCTGCGCGCATTCTCCGAGGCCATCTGCATATCTCGAAGACTCCTCCGCAATCTAAGGCAGCAGAAGAATCCTGCTTTCTCAGTCGCATTTCTCATTCTCTCGAACAAAAGTTATTTTCTGCAGCCAAGAAGAGGACGACGAAGAAGGAGAAGAAGAGGGTGGGACTCGCGTAGGCGCAAGCAAGGAAGAGGACAAAGTTTGAGAAGTTAGCGACCGCGCTGACAAGGACGAAAAAAGTCATGAAGGGATTACTTTCCTCCTACCCAGCAAAAAGAAGGGATTCTTCTCTATCTTTTCAGACTCTGCAAGGGAAAAGAAGCTGTATATGAAATCGAGCTTCGTGACGTCTCCTAATATCTGACGACGAAGTGGAAGGTCTTTCTGAACCCAATCAGGAGATTGGGGAGGGACGCTTGTCTGCCTTTGCCAGAGGATAAGGTATGATGTCTGAAGGCCGTGCGTGACTCCATCAGACATCTTCAGCCACCAAACAGTGGTGCTGTTTGTGCTGAAGCAGTGAAGACAGCAGCAAAAAAGATAACTTGACTCTCTCTCTCTCACTCTCTCTCTCTCTCTCTCTCTCTGTACGTGCGTATCTAGGAGAATGGTGAAGTGAAACCTTCCACATAGTCGTGACTTTATTGCACCGAGGCTTTGCACTTCGGGGAACGAATGGGTTAATTGCAATAAGCGCTCAGCGCATAATCTCTACTATATCTATATTGATTGTACTGGCAGACAAATGTCTGGCGGAGCAGTTGCCTGCTGCGTGCACAGTTTTGTACGTACCCTGTGGTGATGATGTAGCCAATGATGGGCGCTTCTTTGTCGGTCTTAGGCTTGGTCCAGGTGAGGCTCATGGAGCGGGAATTGAACCGCGTCACCAGGGGACGATCAGGAGGATCAGGCTTGCCTGAAATGCGAAAAAAAGGACAAATATGAGGTCCACGCACGCGTCGATACATTGTTCGGTTGTTTACTCCCTCCCCTCTCAGCAAGGATTTCCTCGTAAACTTGGAGCTGAGACACTTCTTCATGTAGCAGAGATTTCAGCTTTTGAGACAAGCTAATCTTTCTCATCATGCCCACTTTGTAGAAGTCCAAGGTCACAAAGAGTCGGACAGACTTGGCGCGGTCGTAAGGACGAATTCATAGGGGGTGGGGGAAAATGGCAAATCGATGGATCCTGCTACAAACAGTTCGTCGCCGTCCGCACGCTCACACCCTACCCACCTTGTTGTTCAGAACCTTTGCCTGTTCATCGTAATCGCTTGCAGTAGCAAAAGCACTTTTATAATACTTTGACTGCGCTGCTGAAACCGCCTCGTCGTGCGTCTTCCCCTCCTAGCTTCACTCCAAGTCCGGCGTGACCAAGATAGAGGAAAACCTCAGAGAAATAAAAGTCGTCTAGTGGTAGCTCACGACCGGAATTACGGTTTAGTCTATTTCATTTCAAAAATCCCACTGCAAATGGTGCAAAACAATAGTAGGACCCGGTAGTGCAGCTGATGATTCCCATCATTTGTGCTGGAGTTCTTCCATCTTGCTCGACCAGTGCTGAGGCTCTGCGCAATCCGCTTGATGACTTTCTTCTGGAGTTCTCCAATCTTGCAAAAAGCAGTGCGAATGAGACATAAGAGTCTCCGGGGGAAGGATGCATCAGCTGCGTCCGGACATTCAAAGAGTCATTGTAAGCCAAGAGCAGCGTCTGATGACTTACGGCGGACCGACCGTGTATAATTGTCAGTCACACAAGTCTCCGGGTTTACACGGGTTAACCCCTTGTCTCAATTTGAGATAACGGGAACATTCCTTTTCCCCTGTCTCTCCCCTAAGCTTACAAAGAGATACCGCAAAAGATCTGGAGGAAAAGGAGGACGGAGGAGAATCGTCTCAAGTTACTAACAAGCTCCGAAGTACGCAGAAGTTTTTATGAGGGAATCGCACACCCATTTCAAACGAAGTAGTGGGCGCGCCTTCGCCTTCCAAGGTTGGGGACAATCCCCAGTCCAGGCAGAAGACACAGCGCTGATTGCGCGTCCCGCGCGGCTGATTGTCAGCTGTTTCGAGCGCGCCGGACGAACTCGCCGGACGAACCCACCGGCCACAATGGCGTAAAAAGTGAAACTCTCATACGGGCAGATCTGTCCTCGAAAGTGTACTTGACTTTCCGCCCGTTTATTAAGCTCTCCTCCTTAACGGGCAGCGTCGAAAGTGTACGTAACAGTGTTGAAAACGCCCGCCGCCCTTAAAAGCAGGCCGTATGTGTACATTGAACACCATATTCTCAATACTGTATTGTCACGAAGCCATTTCTAATTTTAAAAGCAAGCAAAGAGACGTCGAGACATGAATCCCAAAGGCATGACAAATTGCGCTCAACCACGCTTTCTTTCAGCCTATAACACGAAAGTCTGTGCGAAAATTGTCAGCAGTACCAAGCAATCCCCTTTTCTTCTTTTTTGCGCTTAAGCATAGGGGGGGGAGGGGGAAAGGAGGGAAGGAAAGGGGGGGGGCGATCGTCTTTCTGGGGGTAAAAAAAGACGAGGGAGTAATTTCTCAAGCGACTTTTCCTGAGGGAAACGACGTGGGGAATTTGACGTTAATTGCTGCCACTGGCGCATGCGCGTCACACCATGTGTGTGTACGTATGGAGGTCGTGGGTGAGGGAGGAGAAGGCGAAAATATGCGAGTGTTTTGCAAGGATGAGAGGGGATCAAAGGGAGAAAGTTGCAGGGAAATCGAGTGTCGAAAGAGACCTAATTAAGGCAAGCAGTAGTTGTAGAGTCTCTCGTCGCACGTGACTCACTCAAGTTGGCTGCGCTGAAGTGCTCGTGTGTGAGGGAGCAAAATGGCACTGCTTCTATATCGTGAGTGAGTGAGTGAGTGAGTGAGTGAGTTGGTCTCACTGAGGTCACTTTCACGTAGAGGAAGTTGAGATGATGACAAATCTGCTCCAGCAGCCACGACTCCTCCGTGGAGACGCTTTGATATAAATAGACGTGGCAGAAGGAAAAAGAAAGCACAAATGGGGCTCTTTTGTGCAGGCAAGTTAGTAGTTGTGTTCACAGTTCCCGCACCGGTATCAGTTTGGGCTCATACGAGATACTTGGACAAGTCTATTTTCGTACAGTGCTACAGGAAGAGACACGCATACAGGGTGCCGGTGAACGAGATGGTCTGGCCCAAGCTCGACCACGCCGTCTCCCTGAACACACATGTCGGAACAGGGTGGTCGAGACGCTTCCGCTGGCTGCCAGAAAAGTACTCTTTGCTAACCGCCCACGTTTATCGGTGACAAGATCTCTGCCGTCAAATTGGCGGTCGCTGTCGGCGAGTAGCCACAGTTGGCGAGGGACTTCCGGGTACGACCAGTGAGTTGTTGGCTTTCCGAACACCGTGTGGTCGGCCTCCATTGCCGAGGTCATGAGGGGCTTCAAGATGACTATGATCACTGGCGACATGGACGGTGATCAGGCCCACCACCCAAGACCCGGCGGGTGATGCCCGGGCACACCAGCAAAGTAGGGCAGAGCGTCCCCTGGTGCTTCTTTCCACCCACCTGGCTGTGGGCTTAGCTGCACGGGGGTGGGTAAGCGTCTGGGACCACAACTTTGCTTGTTCCCCCAGCTCTGAAGTTAAGCCATACAATTTTTTAGGGAAAGCACGAGCTTTTCTACACGTGGGAAGAAACCTAGCTGAATATTTGATGCGAGCTTCTTTCATCCGGACAATTTTGCAATTTTCTGCCTCGTGTGAGCGCGCCCTAAGGTTTGGAGGACAATACAATATAGAGCAGCCATCATAAAGTGTTCCCTTCCATTTGGGTCGTGCTGCATGCAAAACAAATCGTCGGTGTGGGAGCCCTGCGGCATTTTTACCACCACCCTCTTTGCCATTATTGTGCTCGTTTGCTTTGCTCTGCCCAGAAGAGAGCTTATGGCTGGAAAGAAAGGCACATAAACTCCTTAGTGCGCGAGCAATATCACTCTCCCCTCCTTTCTCTGTTTACTCTGGCATATAGCAGTAGTGGCAGGGATACCTTGAGAGTTTGTGCACCAGAATGTGCATTTAGACACAACTTTTCTATTTCTGGAGCTGACAAATTCCTCATAGGCAGAGCAATAGCTCTACCAATTGTTGCCTGTTTGTCGGAGAGAAGAAGAACGCAGAGTCAAGCATGTCCGAATACGTCAGTGTGTGTGTGTGTGGGGGGGGGGTGTTTGCAGGTGGGTGTTTGCAGGTGGGATCAACACCAGTGAGACGACGTCGTCGAGAGCATGAACGGCTGAAGGAGGAACAGAGGACAAGCAATATGCAGCGGCTGCTCTGGCAGTTGTCCTTATTTGTACGTGTTGCTGTGCGCAGATGATCACTAGTGAGAGAAGTTGACTCTGCTCGCCATCTTTGCCTCATCCTTGTTAGATAGGGATTTTTAAGATTTCGAACAGGGTGACTTCATTATCATTCAGCTCACATTTGTAGCACAAAGAAAACTGCTATGCCAAAGTGCTTTTCTTCCTGCTTAAGTTGCATTGTTGCTCCTTTCTTTAACCCTCCCTCTATCCTTTCCTCCCCCCCCCCCATACGAATAAATTCATTTTTGAAGAAACCGTTTTGCATGAAAATTCTGGGAAAGCGTGAGGACGCATGGGGAAGAGAGAAAATAGGAAAGGAAGAAAAGTTTTCAGAATTTATTGCTTAGTTCTCATTGCTTCAATTTCCCCCACTTCTGCGAGAGAGAGAGAGAAAGGATTGGGGGAAAACATGGCTCAGGGAAGAAGTTGTTTTTTTTAGTTCGTAAGCTTCTAAATGCCTCGACCAAAGGCATAACTAACACATCCTCGACTTTTACAGGTGACGTCCTCTTCCCAGGGGTGGCCGGGGTGGGTGGGTTCGCCAGTTTCGTAGCCGGTGGTGGACCTTTCCAACAACTCACAGGTCTCTTCAAGGCAAGTTCGATAGTTCGCGTGGACTGAGTGGAATCAAGGCCCGAAGTGCATAAAGGGTTATGAGCAGTAGTAGCGTCATTGGGTTTTGTAACGGACCCCGTGGATTTTTCCTTATCCTGGTTGGAGGCAGGCACGTCAGTGAGGAAGACCGTGATTAGTCAGGCAATTAATAAAGTTCTCGTCATTATATACCACATTCTGCGTATTTCCCAGCAACTTTATTCATTTCCTTTGAAAACTAATAAATGGGACACATGACCAGGTTTATTAATCGATTGGACGTGAGTTTTCGGGTGAATAAGTGACTCATCATAATAGCCTGTAAACCATTTAAAGTTCTCCTGTCCGACCTACTCACATACAACCAGCCTCTCGCCATTGGAAATACATATTGTCAACCAGAGATTACTTCCCATCCACCCTGTGCGTACAACTGCTCGTGCTCCGCAGAATTGTTCTTCCTCCTTTATTCATAACAGCTTCCGGGGTGCAAGGTAAAAGTTAGTCCTTGCACGTCCGTCCCTGCCCTTGGGGAACATTTCCTCACTTGCCTGAATGAGGGACACAGGAAGTGTGCAGTAGGCAAGAGAGGATCTGCTGAGAGGACACTTCTCCTACAATATTTGAAGACCTACACTTTCCGCTTGTGCTGATAGGAATAATGGATGGGGAAGGCAGGAAAATAGGTGGGAGAAAGACCCAATCGTAATGCATGGGTCAGCAATTCTATTATTACAGTGTGTGGTGCAGTAAAAAAAGAGATAGGAGAAACAATTGCTGCTCCTGATGGAATGCAGAAGCTTCTGCTGAGTGAGATTTCCCTCAAAAGTGGTGAATAACCAGACCAGGCAGGAAATCTCTGCGATGCGAGAGACTCCAACGTTGTTTGCGGCAGACTCGGACGATCAACATTGGACGAGCTACTGCAGACAGTACGAGGCAACTACATGTTAACTTTGCCACTGATGGCACTCGTAATTCATCCATGAAGGCTCATCTCTCAAATGAAATGAGGGGCACTCATATTTCAGATCCCCACTTATTTATTTTTTCCTGTTGTTGTTCTATTACTGAGTTAATAAGCCAGACAGACTCTCCACCCCACCCCTCTTGTGCAGTTGAGCTTCTCTACAAGGGATAAATAATTTTGTTCAAAGTCAGATAAACCCACATCTAGCAGCTCCCTTGGCTGTTTTTAGGACCCCATCTTATCTCCCGCTAGCTCGTTGGTCTTGTCGCAGCGAGCAGCGCTAACCAAGGAAAGTTACAGTGGACCCAACTTAACCTCGCAAATTGTGTTATGACTACCGACTATCTTCATAACTGATTGCGCTTTCTCTGCAAAGGCCCGGCTTATGCTGGCGGCTTTGGTGATCTCGAATCAAGCGCGTACAGTGTGACTTCAAACACCCTTTGCACTCACGAGCGTCCCTCCAAACAGCACAGAGGGTCCTTGGAGCCGTACTGTATATTATTATGAGATACTCCCTGCATTATGTATTATGAGCTTGTGTCGCATTGCTCGCCGCTGATGTGCGGCCATTTAAGATAGCGAAGCACATTATGGACACTGAAATACATTAATAAATGTGTTTCGGGCTGAGTGAAGCTGTGAAATCTCAGCGTTTCCATGAGCTCAGCGCCAATGCTAATGCCCACTTCATGACGAGGCGACTGCAGAAGAGACCAGAAAAGAACTCGCGTAAGCATTCACAAGTTTCAGCTAATGCTGCGTTTGCCACAGACATAAATCAAGATGCTCGTAGTCTGTTAATTAGTCTAATGAGTTCTGCTTTTGAGCAGAGCGCGATAATGAGGATATTCAGCGATGTGCAGGTGGGGCGTGCGTGCGTGCGTGCGCGCGCACGCGCTCGTGCGGCCACCGGATGTGAAAGCTTCGCCGAGAAAACCTACTTGTCAAGACAAGGAGCGCTAATTACGACTGCTATTCCTGGTCCAACCACAACGCTGAGGTTGCGCCCCCAGAACACGCTGACGATGCTAATGAAGACCTCTTTGGAGCAGGGAGAAGAGGGGGTGATGAGGAGCTAATTGGTCAGGGCGTTCAGGTGTCGAAATCATCGTCACTTGAATACTAAGGCAACAACAAATGCAACACTAAAGACTTTCTCGCTCAGACACAGTGGAGAATCTTGCCGTGGTAAACTTGATTAAACTGTGGGTAGAACATTTCCTTATCTGACTTGGGGGCTCAGGTTAATTCGTGGTGGGGAGGCTTGAGTCTGCCACGAGTCTTTACTACGAATTGCACATCTCGTCGAGTCCGCATTTGTGCGGCTTCCGCGTAAGTGACTTACACTACAAAGCATGTAAAACAGCACAAGAAGTAAGAAGGCGCCAAACTTTTTTTTTCCATGGAGCTACCACATAAACAAAAACTTTCCTCCTTTGCCAAAATTTTGTCTGGAGCCACTGCAATTAAAGTTTTGAGGTTGCCTCCCGCGTAACGTCGCTGACGATATGTCTCACATACGATAATGGCCATTGGCCCGAGACTCTTCTCGACGAAGTCGTTGTTGTTGTGTGCACTGCAAACGGTCTCAAATGTTTGAGTGGCAATTATAAAGTCAGCTGAATAAAGCTGTTTCAGTGACACCTTGCTCAGGAGAGACACCCATTTTCGCAGTGAGAGAGAAAGGGGGGGAATCACTTTTCCCCTGGGGAATCCGACAGCGTGGATATTTCTTCCGTCAGAGAACTTGAGTGAGTAGGGGGAACTGCTGCTGCTGCTGCTGCTGCCGCCGCCGGTACAACTCTGAATATGACCGACCGTGTGTACAGGGTGAGTCAAAAGTGATCCATCCCCGCAGCGGAAGAAAACTTGTCTTTTTTCTGACTCGCACTGTAGCATCAAGTCCGCGCCCAAGTTGCACGCACACGTAGCCCACGCCTGATAGACAGCGCTCTGCCAGACTAAAAGATGAGGCTGCTGAAGTCCGGAATGAGATTCTCTCTTTGCTGCTTCAAGACAAAAGGTTCCACTTGGAGGCTTTCCAATAAGAGAAAGTGGTTCTAGCCGGAGTCCATAAAATCAGTGGCTGAAGGTTGGCGCCACCCGAGTAAATGGGCTGAACAAGCTGAAATGCTCGGCAGCTGTAACTCATGTTTGGAACCAGGTGAACGAACAATCTCTCTGTCACCCGGCCAGACCGGCCAAAGTCGGGTGCAATTTTCCTACCGCCTTTTGTCGACTTGGTTAGTTCTAAAACCGCAACTAGCAACTTTTCCCATCAGGGGGAGATAACACGCTGAAATCGGGGAAAGCCAGTCAGGCAGCAGGAGAAATCAGAATCCTCTGCTGCATGCCAATGGGGCGGAGAGAAAGAACGAATATCATTATATTTTCTCTCAACTACGTACTATTTTAGATTCCTGTGGCACTGCGACAAAAAAGGGGGAGAAGACAGACAGAAAGCTGGATCAAATAACATCAGTTCAACTCTTCAGGACGAAGAGAAGAGATATATTTTTATTGGAAGCTCGGGCGTGGAGAGATCGTACGTGCGCGCACCAATCTTGGGACTACAGTATGCCGTGTCTCTATTGTGTGCAGACAGGGGTGGCCCGAAGAATCTGTCACTGCTGTACTTGGGAGAACACAGTTGGGACTGTGACTGTTCAGTGACACCGGCTGCATGGTAGCAGTTGACTTGACACCGGCCGAAGTCCTCTAGCCGAGTATGTCATCAGTCATCAGGTAATCAATCTCATGCATTCGCCAGCTCAGATTTTGCCATCAGCGAAGCTGTCCTCCGCATCTCTGCAGACGCCAATGGACATGGCCAGGTGACCAAGAATAGACCGCCAAGGTGTCAGCAAAGGTAGACAAAAACGACTCTGGATGATGTCATCTTCCATTCTGAATAGCCAAGTACTGAAAACCGAAAGTCAACTTATAGAGATAGCTACACAGCCAGGCCTGTTTTAACGTGCAGTTAGACTTGCAAGTATCCGTCATACCTCAAGATTAGCACTTGCTTGACAATGGCTCGTTTCAGAGAAAGTTGTAGCAATGACGACCGATTGAACTGTTGTAGCGAAATAGGCCCTCCTCGAGAATCATCGACAATCTTCTCCATGGACATGAGCAACGTGAGCGAGCCCTCGTTGCGGCAGCAGCATCTGGAAACGTCCGGAATCTCCTCCACTAACATGGACGGCAACGATTCATCACCTCACCTCCTGGCAGGATGCTTCCAATTTGGCTTGTGATGTGACATTGGCAGGTTGTGGGTTGTTGCCTTCAGAAAGTCTACTTTATATTTATAAATATCCATTCTTTCTAAATTTAACTTTGATGCCCGGTTTGACCAACAGTAAGAAAAGTCTCGGCCAGAGTATGCGGCAAAACTGATCAGCGATCATCCTTCTTCGTCAACGGTCTCTTGGAAGTCATCCCACTTTTGAGGACGCAATTTTTACTCCATACAATTGCACATGCAACATCACTAGACTTGAGCATGGATGCTGTGAAATGGAAACGTCACCACTGTGACGTCTTATAAAAAAAGGGTAGACTATGACTGCTGTTGTTGAAACAGTGCGGGGTTGTCGACTGTGGTCAGTCAAAAGGACTAAGCCGTTCTTGCTCTTTTACTTTCACTTGGTCTGCACGCAGTCCTTCGCTACCCACTGGAAAGGGACTGTCATGAGTGACACCTTTCCGAAGAGTGCTAGACCTTGTACTCTTTTCGCAGAACTTCAGACTTGCTGAATATCACCTGTGCAAGCAGACCCTCACTGCCTGGCCAAGTCAGGCAGCAATCCGCACTCTGCAGAAATGTCCTCCTTGCAATATGTCTCCTTTGAAAAGGCTAAATAAAATCCCTGGCAATCTTGTGCCAGCACAATGCAAATTCGCGCCCCGAAGCATTTCGCACCCACAAATCTCTCACGAAATGGCCCTCTAAAGTGCAGAAGTGTCATCGAAAGCAAATCTCATTCTCCTGAATGTCTCTCTGCAAGTAAAAGAGAGAGGAAACCGATTTAACCGCGTCCAATTATCTCCATTGCCAGTCTACTACGCAAACTTTGGCAGCAGCGAGAAGTTTAAAGCCCAAATGAGCCCTGGCTTTAAAAGGAGAATGACTATGGCTTGTATCTCGCCCAGACACCAGAAGAACGACGCTGACCTTGCAGCATTTAGTCGTTTGGACGACTTTTTTTCTTACGCATTAGGCCAGCTCCAGGGGAGGCACTCAGGAAGTTGCTCGTCTTCTTTTCGACGTCGTTCCGTAGGAAAGTCAGAGCGAGCTCATTCCTTTGTTCAGAGCGTGGGCAAAGCTTTCCAAAGAATTTCACAAGTTATTCGTGTCTCCACGAGAGATGTAGAAGAATTGGTCGGCTGCTAACTGAGTCATTATCCTCGGGGGTCCCTTTGTGGCCTATCTCTAGCCCCCCCCCTCCGGTCCCCACCCCGACAGAAAGAGGCTGCAGCAAAAAAGTTTTGCTCCCCCCAGGCAAGAAACACCAATAAGAAAGCTCAGCTAAGCGCGCTCTAAATGGCCCAAGCGTCGTAAATTACACACATGCCGCAATATGTGCGCGTGCACGGGCACCTCTGCTAAGCAGAGGCGTTGGCATCTTGTCTAAAGCGCTATTTCTTTTAGGGAAAGCATCATCTGTGAGCTAATAACTGACTGCTGAGAACAGTGAGGGTGATGTTTTGGCTCCAAATGAAGTTCCAGCCTGGCCAGGTCAACCAATGCACCAGGAAGGAAAAAAGTTCCAGCCAATTAAGAGATTAGCTACACTCTATTTCTTTCTTTGCTTTTCACTGCTTGCATATAGAAAAAGGCCCATTTTTTGTTACAGAAGTAAAGCAAGAAAGTTCTTTTCCTCTCCCTTTCAGGCTTTGTTTTCCGCTCGCCTTTTTCTCCCCTTTGGCCTCATCCATCTGAGACAGCAGCAGTTAGGTGAAAACGAGTCGGCTCCTGAAGGGGGATTGGGTTACCACATGTGTGTATGTATGGACACCAGTATACTACAGCCTATGTACGTCCAGCGCGTACGGTTCATGCTGCGCACTTGTCCTTAAGGCTGCACAACGAGTAGCATCAGTGTCCAACCAATATTTCATGCTAAATATTGATCCATCACAATGAAAAATTTGTGAATAACAAATATAGGAATCAGGAGGAAGAATAATGGAGCTGAGTTTTAGCTGGAGGAGGACGATTTCCAGATGAATTATTTAGCACGATCAAAGCTGAGATGATTGAACAACCAATGGCGGGTGGCTTTGGACGAGATCTCGTAGACCCCCAACAATTTTGGGGATCGTTGCTAGCAGTTAGGTGAAAGTAGGGATGATCTGTCATACTCACCGATAACATTCAGTCGTAGACGTGAATGAGGCTGATGGTTGTTGATGATGCACAAGTACGTGCCTCTGTCTTGCGGCTTGACGGGAGCGAAGGCCAGGGAGAAGAGGTCGCTCTCCAGCCTGAGCCTGTCTTTGTTCTTGAAGACAGTGGCTCCAGCGTCCTGCACGTACTTGAGCAGGCCGTGCTCGTCCTTCTTCATGGCGCTGTTACCGCACTGCCCTACGCAGCGCCACTCAACAGACATGACGAAGGCGTCACGAGAGAATCCAGGACAACCGATTGAAACGTTGGTGCCCGATTCCACCAGGACTTCTTCCACCAGGTCGATGTTTGCTCCGTTGTCGTCCACTTCGTTGATTTCTGTGGGAAAATGTAGGGTTTTTTTTCTGAGAAACCACCGTCTCAATCGAAGGCTCGTTTATTTTGCAACATTTGAGGTGCCTCCGTTCAATGTCTAGCAAGCTCAGGGTAGGGAGTGCACCAATATGCTGTACATATGTAGGGTGACGACGTGATCATAGCTGGACAAATCTGGAGTTTGGTAAGCCACGTAGAAAAAGCCTCAATAGCGCTTTGTCACTTCCATGACTAGACAGAAAGTGCTCTACGAATGACGAAGAAGCCGCGAGTGGTGTTGTCATGTCTTAAGCACGCACAATGTTGACCTCCCTCATATTGTCTCCATCAGGCACTCTTGATGAGTCACACTGTACGCAAACCGTTCCAGCATTATGTATCCTACCTGGCCCACCTGATAGAACGCGCTGATCTCCGGAGATCTAATCAGCTCACAGCTGTTTGACAGGAGAAGCAGCAAAAACAAACTCATTAGCTGATGGTCGCAGCCAAATCCGGCCAGGGGAAACAAGGGGGTGATAGTGGAACAAATGGAAAGCTTTGTGCTGGGGGTTTTGGCTGCAATTAGAAAGCAGCTCAAATTGCGTTATGGACCGAAGATGCCAATAAAACTTGAACTGGCGGGAACACCTCCTTAAGCTGTGCTTGAGCCACCCCTTCCAAGCGAACTTCATCTTAGGAACCATCGGAAAATGCTGTCCCTTGTACGTACATGAAGAGTTCCATGTGATCACAGCACAGAAATGAGGGCAGGAAAACCGAGGGGAAATTGCCACGAATCAGCACCGAAAAAAAAAAAAAATCGGCCCCATATTTGCTTTTACCGCCCCCCTTCCCGCCCCCTGACCCTAGGGCCGCCCTCATAATTAACTGAATGAACAGCGTAGGAGCTTCCGCTTTCATACGAGGATTCGAGTGCGAGGATGTAACAGCAGCTTCGTTATAAGATTTTGTCATAGACTCCTTATATACCACTGCGCTGCTCATTTTGAAATAAGTGACTTTTTTTCTTCAGTGCAGCGACATGACGAGTCTAGGACGAATGCTCAATAAAATCCTATTCCTACTCATCGGGGTCACTGCGACCGGAGACGGTACAAACTGTAATCCTTACATATTCGTAGGCCTTGCTCAAGATGTTAAGACTGTCCGGTTAATTAACTCCGAGGTCAATCATTAAATTTTCGAGGATTTCCCCAACACTTATGTCCCGATTTCTCATTTCCTGGGATTTTTTAGGTGTTGCCTTAGTGAAGCACTGGTTGCTTGACAGTGTCCACAATCTGTCATTTTTGAGAGAACCGGTGACCAAATAAATGGACCCATAATGGAATAGAACGACACCGAAAGTCAATTAATGGAGATAATCGTGCAGTCTCACTATCACTAAGTACTTCTAAGAGAATGCCTAGAAAGCACCTTGGCTGTCTCGTTTAGTCGTCACCCCGTGACGCCTTCTGCGGGGTAGCTAGAGCTCCGTAAATTAGATCTATCTAGATTAGCTTCAGCTGAGATCTTGTGTCAGATCACGTCTAGGTGAAGACCGACCTGACCTGGTCTGGGATGGGGGGAGGCAGGCTTGAAATTTAGCCTGGAAGCCTCTGACAAGAATTTCGCACGATCTGGGCAAGTTCCCTTTGTTAGAAGTTGAGTGTTGTGCCCAGAATGAGTTGTCCCCGCCAGGGAAAAGCCACCCTCCCCAGCAGCCGCAGCTTTCATTGCGTGAGATGTTTGTGAAGGCAAAACCGCCTAAAAAGAGTCGAGATGAAGATGTCATCGTCCTCCCTGTGTCAGCATTGGTGAGCCAAGGAGGGCGAGCAAAGATCAAAGTTGTTTGTCCCGGGGTCAAAGGAGAAGGGGGGGGGCAGGGAGCTGCAGGAGAAAAAGTAGTGACTTTGCTCCATGGAATATGATTCCCTCCTCTCCCCCCAGCCTTTGGCCTGGATATCCCCGGAAATCTGGACAGATAAAGCTCGCAAACACACGATGCTTTTGATGTATCGCTCGCATGGTAGGGATACATGGAGAGCATGAGCGTGAGACGCATTGAGCGACATGAATGCTAATGCTGCAGACAAGAGAAGTGGACAAGATGAGGAGGACACGTGATTGCCTCTACCTATGAGACTCTTTCTCCAGAAGAAGAAAGACGACGACAACGTGAGAGAGCTCATCGGAGCGAGCGACAGAATGATGCCAGGAACAAGGACAGGCAGCCTTCAGAGACTTGCGCCACTCCCGACATTTGGTCGCTGCTCATAAATGCCCAAATTTGCTTTTGTTGGCCTTGAAGGACAATTCTGAGTCATCCACCCTTTCTGCTAAACTTTCCACAGCGAGAATGATAAACAAAGCAGTCTGGCAATTGCTTTCGTTGGCTATTTCAATGAAAAATCCGAGTTGGACAGGACATTGTTTGAAAGTTTCCTCCCCAAGAAGAAGAACAACAGCTGACAGTGGCGGGTCCGCCAAGAGGAAGATCTGAGTATGATGCCTCTTTTTGCCCGCTTATTCCCGCATCCATCTTTCTGTGTACAAGCAATGAAAGGAATCTGGGGAAAAGGAAGAGATGGGCCAAGAAGAGATTCAATCAGAGACTATTTTCAGCGATCGATATAATCTTTTTTTTCTGCGGGAAGAAAGTGCGATAAGATGCCCTCGCCTCAGTTGAGCTGAGGCTGAGTGAGCTTTAATGCAGATGTGATTCTCTTGATCCTTCTCGTACGGGCAGGACTTGGGTGAAGAATGGGAAGTCCCGCAATTTGAGGCAGAATATCTGAATTCTTTGTCCTCGTACATATTCAATCTTTCGGTAATGAGGCTCGAGCGCGCTGTTCCCAGTTCTTTATGACATCATAAATTATCCGTTTGGAGCGACGACTTTAGTAGTTCTACTTTTTCGGGGGTTCTGGGTGCTGCTAACAAGCGTCTCTTTTTTTTTTTTTTGGCAGGACACTCTGACTCTGCTGCACGCACGCACGCACCCAAAGGGCCACGGGGAATCGGCCAGGGGGGACACGGTGATTGGATAGACGGAAAAGCGATCAACTTGGCAACCCTGGGAGCTCTCGAAGAAGCTTGAAAGTAGGGATGCAATCGAGTTGGGTTAAATTGGGTCACAAAGCAGCCTAACACCAGATGAGGACTGCCAACGGTCAGGTCAACTGCATAATGCAAAACGTTTCCACAGTGAGTTTGGAGTCCGTAAGTGTCATGTACCATGAAGAATAGGCTAGGCTGGAGTTCGAAGAGAGGAGTTTGAGAAATCTGGTTCGGGCTAATTCGGACTGACCCACAAAGGGGTTCGGGGTTTCAGGTTTTTGCACTCGGGGTTCAACCCCATTTCATCACTAGTTGGAAGAGCTCTATGTCTTTGGTCACTGATTCAAATGGATCAACTGCTCAGCCTGGTTCAACTGGATGTCTGGGAGAAAAGCTTGCATAACATTTTTGACCTGAGGATCTTTTAAAGACAGTCTTTCTAGGTAGATGAATGAAGGTCTGATTTCTCACATGTACGAATAGTGAACACATTCGGAGAGACGACATAACTTGGCCGGTGTTTGTATGCAAGGAATGTCTCCAAAAAGTGATCTGGAGCAATATCTAGGCTGTGTCTCGAGTGGTAATTGTCAGGGGAGCACTTGGAGTCTGTCCATAAGCGGATTGACTGCAATCACTCAGTGGTGACCTCTGCCGTCACTGGGCAGCACAGCTGGTTGTAGTCACTGCAGTGACCAACAAGTGACGGATGTTTCATCAGTCATTCCCATCTGAGCAACAGCATGTCCGTCTATAAGGCAATTGCTTACAAAAAATACGGGTGCACGATCAATAGGGAGTCTATAAAAGGACTGTCTATGAACCCACCGCTTCCCAAAACTTCCACACATCATCCCAGTGAAACACAAACTCTATCGCTTTCTCGGAGAAGGAGAGAAATGGGGGTCATTAATTCTTGGGCAATGGCCTCTTGGGCGGCGAGCAATTGTTGTAACAGCAGCCAGCATTATACAGATAATGCGCTTCACAGACTGCTGCTGTCGTCGCCTTCATAGCAGCAACAGCAGCAGCAGCAGCAGCAGCAGCAGCAACTACAACAACAACAACAACGACGACGACGACGACGATGCCGTAACTCCGCCGGACGGGATCAAAATGGACTGGGCTGAACAAAAAGGGTCAAAGAAGTTTGCTATCCCTGGATGGAGAAGGACTTCCCTACACCGAATTTTGCCAATTTCACGACGGACTTCTCTTAGCATTAAAAGGAGTCAAGACTGCAACGAGTTTCTCCTTGGCATAAGTAAGCATCGTCGTAGGAACGCTCTTGCAGTCACTTTTTTTTCTCCTCCATAGAACCAGCCATATCCACAAATCCTTTGCAGTTCTGTTCAAGTTTCTCTTCTTTTTGTCTGGACGAGCGCGGTGTAATACGGGAGATGAAAGCGTACGATTATTGGACAGACGGCATTTTTTCCCTTCCTACGCTCTCTCAAGGAGACATTACGAGATAGGGATAAAAATATGACGGTCGTCGATGACGATCGCCTGAAGGTCAGGCTGGGTCTGGGGTGAAAATTGCGTTCTTTCGCTCTCTGCACGCGTCGTTTTGAACCTTGGAGGGGACACAAACAGCTGGATTTGAAAGCGTTTCCTTGTTTCAGTTATGCCTACTTCGTTCTGCGTTGTCCCCGTTGACAGAGCGGAACCCGCGTCACCGACATCACCGACTCCATGTGAGGCGGCTGCAGATTTGTGCGTCAAATCAGAAGGTGAATGGAGAGAAAGAAAAAGACTTCATCTCGATTACACGCTTGTGGTAGCATCAATGAGATAGATGGAAGAGATGCTCAGTAGCTGCTCCTCGCACGAGCTCATAACACAATGCCTGCCACTTGCACAGTGCTGTAAGAGTAACAAAGGGAGATTGACGCTGCAAGAGCTATTTATTACGCAGGCGGAGGTGTGAGGGCTTTCGAAATTTTCCACCTTGCAATGTTTTATACGCCAACGATATTGTTATGGCCAATAAAAAGCCAGTAGAAAAGTCCCACAATTGTTCGTCCTGTCTCGTTGTGCCGACAGGACAAGGACGCAGACAACCATAAACTTGATCTCTCAACTACACCAACACACGCTCGCTCGCCCTTTGTTAGTTTTTTTTTTACTTTCTAGGTCGCCTTTTGTATGACTCATACAGTCCTGGGAAAAGTCTTGCCCTGGAGCAAAATTGGCAGCGCTCCCACCTCAGACGTCTCAAGTCACTCGGAGAACGAAGCATTTGGGGATATCACAGGACACTGGGCAGTCGACTCGGCACTCCCTCCCCGCGTTGGTGCCAGGCAAGCATCAGCAGCAACCCAAGGGTGCGGTGGACAAGAACACGGTCATTCGTGTCCCACAGAGCAAGAGGAAGGCTGCGACTGACGCAAGAGAGGGAGAAACACCTGGAGTTGAAACAAAACTCCTCGGTGACCCTAAAGGTGTCTTCCCCGACGTTGAGGTGGAGGCTGACCCACACCTACCCCCTGCCTCCTTAGTTAAACCCGGCCGCTCCGCGCGCACTGCAGCAATCCTTCTTCTTGGTGAAGAGTCCCGTGCACATGCATGCGTCACTCTTATTCCGCCGAGTGGCAACTCGCCAAGTGTTGGCTGGGCCTTTTTCTCTCGATCTGTGTCGACTCCTGAGTGATCTCGATGCCTACATACGTAGCAGCATCAAAGCTCATCTCCTACTTTTCCTTTTATCCTTGGCTGCATCCCCTCTACCTCCCCCCCCTCCACTCGTAATAGCTCATCAGCCCCGTCATTATTGGGTCCCTACGTTGCAGGAGTGCCTGGCAGCATCCAGGCTTTGAGGCATACGCGCGCATGTACAAAAGGGGGCTTTGTTGCAGTCCAAAGTAGCACACATCACTGTTGTTGCTCGTTCGTTGATGGCTTAAAAGGTTGCTGACACTTATCAGCAGATGCATCGGGGGGGGGGGAGGGGGGGACGGAAGGGGCTTTCACACACACGCACTGCAAGGAGATAATAATCTGCTTTGCCATAAATTTTTTCCCTCCTCCCCACGGGAGCTTCGAGTACAGGGCGATCCCCGTAAGAATGACGAATTAGAACATTGGTGTCGCTGTTGGCGGTGGCAGCCCTGTACGGCGGTTTCCACTGGCAATGCTTTCAGCGTGATAAAATGTTCATTCTTAAGCGGATGGCTCTGTACTTCCTCCTCACCCCTCCTCTGGTAACCCACCAACCACAGAGAGGATTTACCACCAGGGAAGAACCGTTCCCGCCAGTCAATTTATTACGTTTGTGTTTTGTGCTCGCACATATTATCTTTGCGCCAATTCATGGATATTGTAGGCAGGCGCTCTTTTTCCCTCTCTGCGAAACATTATATGGCAAGATAAACACGGTATAATCCCTCGGTCTCTCTCTCTCTCATCCTGCTCAGCTTGAGCAAACATTGGGAGCCACCACTTTATGAAGGTCGCACCCAGAATGCTTAATTTCTTCTGTCATCAGACAGTGTGAGACACCCCGGACGTGCGCCTCTTTTGTGGCTCGCAGTGCAGAGCCAATCTGGAAATTGTTTTCACTCCTTGTAGCTGCTGGATTTTTTTGTCTTGTTAAGACGGGCTTATGCCCATTGATACAGCTGTACATGAATCTTCTAGAAGGATGCGGTTGGATGCGTATATTTTAACGGTGTCGTCACCGGAGAAAGACGAGAAATATGTAAAATCGATGTTTTATATAATTCACTTGGTGGAGGAAAAGTGAACGTAAGTTTCACGCATTTGAGCCAAGAAACAGACAGGGACGACAGAGATTCTCTTTTTGAGAACTCTGTTAGAGACAGTCGAAATTGGTACTGAGAGAAAATACCTTGAATAGGAATCAAGACCTGGGGATGCCTTTATGTTTTAAACATAGTCGAATTCCAATACAGTCCATCTCTTCGTCAGCATCAGGAATTGGACTACTATGGCCTTTGATTGAGACGAGGGTAAGGCCAAACCGGCCTTGCATAGATGTTTTTTGTGACAAGTACTCAGTGACAAGTACTGATGTTGCTGATTTTAACGTTATTTTTCTAAAGAAAGGTTGGTTTCTTAGCCTCTTTAAGCCACTCCGTCTCTATGTGATGCAAGGACAAGAAAAGGTGTCTGTCCTGCTTCAATCCTGACGACAACCTTCGGTGTTGTCGAAAAACGTCTTTCAAACTCATGCATTTTGCAAGAAAAAAATCGTTGGAGTCTCATGGACTCTAATAGAAGTTTCCGTTGGTGATTCTGACGTCATAAATGGTATTTCATGCAATAAAATTAGCAGGAAGCAGAGAAAAAATTGCCTATGTCGAGATTTTTGACCACATCGGAGTTCACTATACCGGAGGTCGACTGTACTGTCTTGATTCCAGCGTCGACTACGTGTGGATGGAGTTTTTTTCGCGTTCTCTGAGTGACGGAAGACGCAATTGAACATTTAAGGCAGACTTTGTTAATTCACTGCTACTTCGACAAGACCTAGTTAGGGTGAATGCTTTTTCATACATTCTGCTGGAAAATCTTTATAAATTGCTTTAAGGGACGAAATACTTTTGGTCAGGACATCACATACGTACTAGTCTTGTGTAGCAACTGCTACTGCGTTTTAAGACTTGAACGCAGAGTTAACAAAGAGACGCTGATGTAGTCTAAACTCAGTCAAAGGTTAAGACTTTCCTACAGGAGCATTTTTTTTCTGTTGCGTTGGAAAAGTGAAAAGAAGTCTGAGAACCGTTTCGTGAGCTCGTCACGTATCGAGGCTCTTGACATTTTTGCCACTGCAAAGTCACTTTTCCCCAATATCTCTTTGCTTTCCCATCTCCTCTGCATTGGACAGTCGATTTCTCCTCTTCTTCTTCGGTCAATTGGGTCGTGAGGTGGAAGAAGAACACGCCTGCGTCCTCCTCCTCCTCCTCCTCCTCCTCCTCGGCCACCGCAGCCGCCGCAGCCGCCGCAGCCGCCGCAGCCGCAGCCGCAGCCGCAACCGCCGCCATCCACATCCTTGCATGAAAGTGCCAGTAAAAACAAACTGTTTCTTCTACCTTCCACCTAAAGTCATTTTACCGCGGGGACGGGAGAGGGGGGGGGACGAACTGGAACGCCTACTCAATTTTCAGATCGGATGTTCAGATATGGCGAAGGTCCTTTTAGGACAATTTCCTGGGCCTGATAGTTGCAGGACAGCTAGTGGAAGGCGAGGGACGACACGCAACATTGACTGACTTTCGTCGACTCGTCTGTCCCTTGGACTTGAAGTTTCGTCTCATCGGCGGCAGATTTGTGGCGTTCAGGAGCGTCGCTGCCCTGTCCTGCATCAACTCCGTCCCTCTGTTCTGGACCACCGGGGTTGGGTCGTTCCAACGAATGCAGTGCGAGCGAAACTGAGACGGGGGTGGTTTTTTTGTCACTCTTACTGTAGGTCACTCTCCAAACATCCCTGCAACTTTACATGCAGAAGGAGGTCAACAGTTCCATGGAGACTGGAAGTTGTGCAGTCGTAAGCGCAACTTGACAGAGAAATAAAGAGACATCATTGAGAGTCAACTGTGAGTTGCACATCAGAGTCTTGTAAGAGAGCAAACGCGCACAATTGGTGGGCGCATCATTCTGCCTGCAATTAGTTCCTCCATCTTTTTTTCTGAGTTCGTGCTCAAAATATCGTCCTCCTTCAAATCTGACGCGACTGCTGATGCACGTGGAAAAAAAGACATTTTCTCGCCTTTTTTGCCCCCTGCGATTACAATATCGAGGGCGACAGGCGAGAGCTGCAGGCCCACCCGGCCTTTTTGCCTGATCATACCTCCGTACAACGGTGGAGAAAAGGGGGAAGGGGGGGGGATCGGTGATAAATTATGGCCTTAGAGAGAGAAGGCAGCGCCGAGAATACAACGCTACTCATACTATCAGCTGCAAGAACATGGTGTGCATGCCAACAGGAAGCGGGAGCGTGGTAGAATTCATGCCTGGCGCACGTGCTTAGTACGCGGAATCAAGGCCGGCAGGCGCGAAGACGAAGTCGCTCACCTTGTTCTCGTCAGTGGACCTTGCTGATAAACAAGGACCTGTCTGAGTGAGCAGTCAAGGGGTGAAAGCATTTTGACTTGACCCCCCGACGGACGGACCCTGGGGGTGCGTTTACGCTGGCAAATTTGACACCGTGCATATCACACCTTCTGTCTGCTACATAACGGAGGTGTTCTGCCTACACCGGCGCTAATGCTATCATGCTAATAGTTGATGACAGAGCAGAGAAAGGAAGAAGGCGGGGAAAAAAGTATCGGTGGCATGAATAGGCAGAACACGCCCCGAGTCAACAGGGGCGACGAAACCCAGCCGAGGACAGCAAGTGCAAACGCGCCCTTAGTCCGAGGAAATGCCAAACTCTCTCTCTCACTCTCTATCGATATCATGTTCTCCTTGATCCTTGTTTGTGGGGAGCGAGGCAAAAAAAGACCGTCCGGGCACGCACAATAATAGAAAAGTAATGGCTCTTTCACATTTTCGCAATGAAAATAATTACGGCTCTTGGCTGTCCTCGCCGTCAACTTTTTGGCCGCAAACTTTGCTCTTTTTTTTTGCCGGCGGCTACCTGAAACCGATTCCTGCCGCACGAAGATAGAAAAATCGCCAATCGATGCGCGGACACAACTCATTCAGCAAATATTGCGGCAAAAATTAGTCGTGATCAATTGAGTCCGCTTAGAACGTTCACCTCATTTGCCACAAAACAAAAGGCGCAAACTTCTTCTGTGTCTATCAATCAAGCGATCTGGGCAGGCGCCGACTGTGGCTTTTGACACGATGGATAAAGAATGGGGAAGAAAACACTCAATTTGCGAAGAAACGTTCGTTGTCTATTGATCGAAACCGTCATCGAGAGAGCAAACAAAACAGATTCTCCCTAGACAGTTCCATTAACAACCTCTGTCTTTGTTGCTCCGATATTTCGGACAGCCTCTCGAGTGTCTTTCAGAAGAATTCACTAATAAGTAGGTGCAAATTTAATGCATGTATAATGCGTAGGCAAAGTGCCAAGTTATGCGCCACTGATGCAAAATGCCTGCTGAGACGCTGAAAAAGCCAAAACTGAAGTTTCTGAATAGCTGAAAAGTAGCGTCAGGTGGTCTCAGACAGAGAAAGGATGGCAAGCGAGCCGACTGTACCATCCAACTGACTGCAGATGACTCGGAGAATGAGAGAAATGCTCACCAAATGCTGCCGCGTCCATCCCCAGCACCAGGATGCAGAGCACCCAGGCCTTCGTCCTCCGGTCTTCCATGCTCGACGTGCGGAAGATCACTTGGGAACCCCGTTCAGGTCTCTTTTTCCACGCATGAAGCAACACCACGACGGTCCTTTCTCATGAGTCTCAAAGCTCCTCCTCACTCGTCGGCAACTGGCACAGGACTGAGGTTTGAGTCGTTGCCCTCTGTCTCCCGCCCGCTCTCCTTCCTCGTGGTGAACGGGATTCTGCGCCGCGGCGCGCCGTTGGGAGACAATCGTGCGCGCGCGCCGCACGCGCGCGCACTCCTCATTTACGCTCCCAATGCTTTCCTGCTACCACCGGAAGAAGAAGACACAGGGGGGACTTTCGACTTTCTTCTGTTGTGAACTGTTTTGGTCTTTTTTCTCTTGAGGAAGCGATACCTCCTGGAATTGGGGTGCTGCTTCAAGAGGGGCGGAAAGAAAGAAGAAAGAACGAACGAGCGAAGGAAAGAAAGAAAGGGGTGGGAGGAGGCACCAGTTTGTGGAATGGAGTGCGATTTGCGACTGTGAACTCACAGACGGACGGACAGACAGACAGACAGACACCAAGACAGACAGGGTGCTGCTATGAGAAAGAGACAACTGGCCAGGATGGACTAAGCTGTTGCTGCTATCCTAAACTCCAGGCCTGCATATGTTCACAAGGCTCTGCACTGTTCTGTCAACCACTTTAGGTCCACCACATGGATGCAGACTGTCTCAGTTAAGTTGCGAGTCGCTTCTGTCAGGTTTATTCAGCTGTAGCATAACGTAGAACATTCAAAATTGGTGACTAAACACTACGGAACAAGTCATGGCTAAAGTATTTTACCTCTATTACTGCTAGCGCACCCGCCAAAAGGCAAAAATTGACTGAAAAAATTAAAGACTTGTAATTGAAAAATTATCGATTGAGCCTCATTTTTGTTTCCTTCAACAACCCTCTCTGGGTCATAGACAATCAGCAGAGCAAGTTAGAGTGTCATTAGGTCAGTCATTGTGACGTCAACCTGTGACAGTGAACACACAACTTTCCTTTATGTCTTTAAGAAGATTGTACGATGCCACCTTGATCTACGCGAGATGGAACTTGAGAAGAGACAGAAAGCACAACGTCTTATGTAATTCATCCTGTGCTGTCTTAATTGCTGTCTTCAGACGTCTTGTTGCGCACATTTCAGAAAGTGTTGCCATGTTCAAACCGTGAACTCGATGCCAAATGGACAAAACTTACTTTAAGAGACACAGAGAGCTCAAATAAGAAAAGTTGCTGCGTCACTGAAACAATGTGAATGTCCTGATATCTCAGAAAGTTGCACCCTCATGAAGAACAATTTTTAAAGCAACCAAAGCCAAGTGAACTTTAAAGGATACTCGGACTGTGTGTCCAACAGGCCAGGATTTTATTTCTAGCATTTCTTCTGCTTATGGAACAGCAACAGAAGCTGATGGTGCTCAGAGGAGCGCGCAACTAATTTTTCCGAGGGGTCCCCTTAAGAGTCTGTGACTGTAACTGCCTCCCTGGTCGTGCTTGGTGCCAGCCGTCCAACAACGTTAGAGTCCCGAAAAAAAAGTGCTAATGTACACTATGCTAATACTTGCACTGATCAATGTGCCCTTAAAGGAAAAGATCCCATTTTAGTACACTCTTAGGTCGTTCCATTGCAGCTAGGAAATTCCTCCTCGGTCGGTTAGTTTTTCTCAGGGAAAAGAGAGTTCCTTAATCCCCAAATGCGCTCAACAACTTCCTCCCCTAGCAAATAAAATGTTTGAATGGTCCTCGGACTTTCTGTCTCTTCCCCGAGATATCTTTGTAGGTAGCACTTTTAGGTTTAGGCGTGCCTCTGCCAAGGTTCGTTAACGCCAACACTCTCGGAGTGAAAACCAACATTGGAAGGTGCGTAGTCAAGTCATTGGAGGTGCCTTGTGTAGGTATGGGTACGTGCTCACGCCCTGCTCGTGTGGACAGAGTGGCTGGCCAAGAGGCTCGGTCACATGTTCAATTGGTCTTTGTTTTGTCAAAAGCAGCATTCCATATCTGACTTCGTCCCCATACTTGCACCACAGCTGGCAGGTCCTTAAGTCCTCGGTGGTGATGGCGGGAGCCGGGGGACACCGACATGAGCTGCCCGGCCTTCCACGGGTGTTTGGGGCGCGTCTCCGCGGACATTTTGAATGAATCTATTTGCGGATGTGTGATGCATACGCCATGAATAGCGCCAATATTCAATAGTTTGTTAAGAGGCATTGTCAAATAGACCCAATAGAACAGAACTCATTGGCCACCTGGTAGGCACAACAGTGTGAGCCATGAAAATGTTCGTCGCTGATGGGAACAATACGTGTGTAAGGAGGAGGGAGGGGACAAAGAAGGAATGTGAAGGGGAGGGGGGTGGTTAAGCTGGTCACAGATATGATGGAGAATAAAAGAGTTGTAAGATAAAAGACATATAAGGAAAAAAATGGCCCCAGGGTATCAGACACCCTTTGACTCACGTGTGCTCACACTGTAACCTGGGGCGGATGGGTCTGCAGGTATCAACCATTTGTTTGTTTCTCCCAAAACCATTGATCTCAGAACTCGACTGAAAGTCATTCCTGATCTTTGATTTGGCCCTGGCTCCTTTTCCCTGCCAAAACATACACACACTTTCCTTTTCTCTTTTACTACTATTTTACTGCCTCTAATAAAGGGGGAAAGTTCGTCGCTCCTGCACGAAGAGACCACGGTTGGTTCTTTCTGTCTGAGCGATCGAGACAATACCAGAGGAGGAGAAGAAGAAGAGAGACCGCCAAGAAAAATATATCTATCTCCTGGATCTTCCAATCCATTGCACGTTCGCGAGCAGGAAAAAAACCTGGAATCTTAGACATAAAAGTAGTCCAAGAGAAAACAGATATCACCATTTTGAGGGCGGTCACGTGTGCTGTGCCTTGAGTCAGCAATGGAAATTTGAGGGGGGGAGGTCTTGAATGAGGCCTTCGTTGCATTGAGGGGTCGAACAAAGGCCGTTTCGGAGTATTTCGTTCGTGTTTCACGCGCACGCGCTATTGAAGTATGTACACAATGCAACACGCAACAAAAGCACTGTTCGACAATGACGTATTCGTGACATCGCATCCATTAGCAGCTCAATCTCTCACTCTCCAGACAGTCCTAATCAACACACACTTATTATGCATGTACCAATGGATCGAGCATCATTACCAACTGTACGCACATGAAGCTTGCGGGAAGAATATTACTTTTAGGTTGCACATTAAGAGCAATGTTGCAACTGAACATCAGACATTTAGGGGATGGCCTTTTTCGCTACTCAGCCTCAGGCAAGTTGCTAGCCCTGTTCAGCCATGGTTCGACGAAGAACCTTCAAAATTTGCAGACAAAATATAACAAATCATGGCTCATGTTATATATCATTGGATCCGCATTCGCGTACACGACGGGGAACTTGGGCAAAGGCGGCAAGCAACAATGTCTTTATCTAATTCATCCTGTGCTGACTTCGGGCTTCTTGTTGAATACATTTCAGAAAGTGTTGCCATGTTCAAATCTGCAACTCGATGCCAAACAAAAGAAACTTATCTTAAGAGATACCACGAGCTCAAATATGACTACATATTCCATAAGCCAACCAAAATGACTATGAATACCAAACAATACCAAAAGTTCCGACATCATCAAGACAACCTCAGGCACAATTGCCAATGAGCCTCGTCGAGCTTGACGGCACACTTGGTGGCAACTCTGCCATCCGTTCAGCTCCTGTTCAGTTGATGGGTCTGAGTCGAATGTGACTCTTCTTCTTCCCCATCCTTTGCTCCTGTATACGTATGTACAATGTGAGTCAAAAACATGTCTGTCACTCGCTCCGTCACGAGTTATGTCGTCCTCTCTCCCCTAACCAGAGTGTCCCATGCCTCTGCCATGACTGCATATGTAGTCGGACATTTTCGCGAATCACACTGTGCCACTTGCACGTCCTCGCATGGTGGCAGGCGCTTGCCTCCATGACTTCAACCAATATCGAGGGTTCCATGCTGTTCCTGCACTGATGAAGAATGCGCGTGCTTACACTGATCGAAATTATGCACGTGTTTTTGTGTGAATCCCGCGATATTTTTACCTCCCCTTCCAAAAGAGGGCAACAGCCTCAATCCCCATGAGCCATAAAATAAGTTTCCCCCTGGTTTCCGCTGTCTATACTTTGCTGCGCTGTCTTTTTCGCTCTCTCTTGCCGCACTAGTCGAGCAAGCTTAAGAACTGTCAAAGTTGTTTTTGTTGAGAGAGTTTAAATTTTCGACAGCGGCTGAGAATTGGGGACGACTTCAGCGAGACAACGCTGCTTTTCAGGAGACACAACTTTCCTCTCTTCGAGGTCGCTATGGAGCTGCTAATGTGACAGCCTCGAAGGCCAGAAACGTGGGTGTCAGACAGAATCAGGATGCACTATGCATACGATGCCCCGATAAGAGTCTGTCAAGCCCCTTCAAAAGTGTTTCCATAAACCTTAAAGGCCAGCAGATAAGATTTGAGATCACAAAGGCAATTTTCCACCCGGAGAAGCAAAATAAATCTACTCAAAAAGAGCACGCGTCCTACTTGCTTTGATGCATTGTTTGCAGCAGTAAAATCTCACTCAATGAACTGAGGTTGGCCGCGTAGAAAAGTGGTTGGCAAGTCCACTCTGAAGGCTGAGGGCGGCCTTGTATGAAGCCACTGGCCTTCAAAGAATGTTCCGTCTTGTTTCCGAAGGGAGAGAGAGAAATCGAGGGGGGAATTGGACCGTCGACTGTACGCACTTCAGTATTATGCAGGGAACGAACGACTGTATTGTCATGAAGTGCCTCAATCCATGGACTTCCGTTGATCGATAGTTATGGGATGCTTGGCCTTTGGCTGATGGGGAGGAAAATGGTCATAAAAGAAGACGTTCGCATATCATCTCTGACAGAGAAATTTCAACTCGAGCGTTGTTTAATCCTAGGTGGGACAATGAAAGCCCTCTCAGAAATTATTCATGCATGTTCTCATTGGAAAGAAGTAGGCAAGAAATCCGGAACAGAAAACATTTCCATCAGGAAAAAAAGACTTGAAAATGGAAATCAGCCCCAACGGAAATGCTGTGAAAAGTTCTTCCTCCCTCCAACCCCCCCCCCCCCGAAAGTTTGCCTAAACTCTCACTCCAGAACTCTCCAGCTGCCTATTGTGTCGTAGTAGCTACAACATTGGAAACAGAGTCGTATATCCTGTCAGGGGGAGGAGGAGAAAGCAGCCCAACAGTTGCAAGAATAAAAGATTTGTGCGCGGATCTTTCTAATCAGGCTTTTCGCTTTCTCCGACTTGGGCTTGGCATTCATATTGCATTTCTTCCCTCTTTCGACCCCTGCTACATCCACCCACCCTCCCTTTTTTCTGCGGGAGAGGTCCAAAAGTTGCTTCTTCCGCTCCTCTTTAGAAAATCCATGCATGTTTCAGCATAAGAAGAGAGGGGAGGGAGGGTTTGGCGGAAAATGATTGGAAAAAGGGCATTGGTCTGACTTCCAACACATGGGGAGGCTTCAGAAACACTTGCTTGTGTCTCGGTTCTCCCCACCCCCTGCATGTACAGTGTGAGTGGGCAAAAAGGGGCATCCTCAACAGCAAGTACTCATCCTTCCGACAACTGGCAGGGCAGGTATGTCCGCTGACGCGGACGAAGACACATTCAGTGGATCTCGACAATCTGATGGACTTCCCCAACGTGAATTTGCAGACTTCTCCCTGGTCGCGGCTGGCGCTGCACCGGGCTTAAAGTGACCACGCTGGTTTAAAATGCCGGCATGGAGGAGAGAAGAACTTGTCAGCTCGTCCATTGCTACAGGGTGTGTCAGTCCTACACTGCATGCATGGTGTCTCTTCTACAGGGACATCTTTGTCTCAGCTACGAAGTAGCAACTCCTGGTTGGGGTAGAGGAGGGTGGCGGCGGTGGCTCTGTCGAGATTGAGCTCTCCTCCCCCTCCCTCCCCTCAATCTGGTCTTGTGTGTGGGGGGGGGACCAAAGTAAAATCGAAGCCAGCTTAGAAGACTGCCAATATGAATGGCGTATCTGCCTCTTCCATAGCCTTTTCAATGAGGAAGGAAGGTAAATGGCATCGGTAGATAGCAGCACACCCTGTATGGACGACGCAACACGGGGGAGGGAGATATGGGGCGTAGAAGGGGGTTAATCTGAGCATGAGATTGCTCACCTATTGGAAAACCAAAGCAGAATGGCCACTCTCTAACTCACCATATCATACTGGAGGGGAAAACTCGCCGAGACATAAAATGGCGTGTGTCGCACTTCTCAGGTCTGAGGCAAAAAGAAGGCCTCAGCTCCTGATAATATATGATGTGTACGTTTGTAGTCTGCCTGTCCGGCTCTTGTGGCTGATTTTCAGTTTGTAGCATGAAGCGTGTGGTAGGAGCCACAGACAGACAAACACACACACACACACACACACAGCTTTATGCTGTTGCCATTCTTCCTACCCAACCAAGAGGGCCGCCAGCGTGAAAGCGGTAGTAAAGTACCTCCACAGCTCCCAGGACGGTTAAGTGACTACAAGTGGTGTGCACAGGGGTCGAGCTAACTCCAGCTGTCTGGACGAGGACATGGGCATCCAGATTTCTACCATGTAGAGTAGAAAGGTGAAATTGAGCTCTTGAAGCAGTGAAATAAGAAATTCTTCCCCCTTTCCATGTGTGTGTAGTGGGCAGTCGGATCTTTATTGTTCGCCTCTCCGATGGAAATTCCTCCACCCGCAGGGATTGATCTGGAGGAATTTCCAATTGATTTTGATCACGACTTACGACAAATGAGTAGTGATCGAGGCTTAGGAGGGGCACATCAAGACTTCTTTTTTCGGGAAATGGAGGGAAAGAAGGGACCCAAAAGCAAGCCTAGAATGAGAATACGGTTCGACTCTCTCTCTCTCCCTCCCTAATGGGTTGGAACGTGGAGAAATGGGCGAGGATTCTTCGCGCGCCTTTTCCGGGGATGCATGGATGGGAGGTATTTTCGCCTTTTGATCGCAACGGTGTCATTCTCTCCCACCACTAAATCTGGACATATGAATCAGCTGATCAGAATATACCTATTTAGCACTGTTCCTACCTTGCTTCCCCCCTCTAGGAGTCCCCGAGGAGGAGTAAAGAATATATTGGCAGATTCCTGATGATATCGCACGAGACGAATTGCCGAAAGAACCAAGCTACGAAGAAAAGAGGGGAGGGGAGCTAAAAAATTCAGTAATAGGAGCCTCAAGCTCGGGGGCCAAGAAAGGGAAGAAATATTGGGGAGATCGCCTTTCTTCTCCTCCTGCGTATGTTAATGCTCATTGAACATCTGCTGCTCTCAGATATGTGTAACAAGCATGATACATGTGTCCTTATGCGTTAAAGGCCTTGATAGCAAGAGTATTTTGTTACTAATAAGCCCTAGGGCACAGCTTGCGGCTTCTTTTCTTCTTCAGGGATTCCTTACAGGGAGTCGTCTAACATACCGGGTGGGTCATAAGTTGGTCCCTACAAATGAATGTACTCGAGTACAGGGTGTTCCATTCTAGAGAGGACACTTCGGAAATGGGGACACATATTCTGGGAAAAATGAGAGATCCTTCGCGTGGTAAAGGCGAACATCACTTCGGTTTCGGAGAAATATACCTTTATATGGCTCAATTCTTGCAGCATTGTTTTTCGACCTTTGCCTTCTCGACCACGTGGTGAAGACATAGGTGATTTGGGGGCAAATATGCAAAAACGATACTTTTGCAGAAGAGTCTGAGCTTCCTGTAGAAGGTCGATGGTGTAGGTCAGCCGAGTCAAAAGTTATGAACAACTGGCCAAAATTGCGCGGAAGTCATCAAATTGATCAACTTGGCCCACTTGGTCAACTTGGCCCACTTGGTCAACTTGGCCCACGTGGTCAACTTGGCCCACTTGGACAACTTGGCCCACTTGGACAACTTGGCCCACTTGGTCAACTTCGTAAGGCCATAACTTTTGGCTGGGTTGAGCTTCAGAAGTGTTTCATCCCCCTATGGAAAGCTCAGACTCTCCTCTCAAACCCGACTTATGTGCAGTTTCGCCACTAATTTGATCTCAATATTGACATTGGCGAAGCGAAGAATTTTGAGGGGGACACATTGTATTTCCTGTCTGGGCTCTTGCAAGTTCGCATAAAATGTGCGTGTGGCGACGCTGGGCATGGAGAAATGCAGAGAGAACAACAGCAGCAGCTACTCTGGATCTCCAAGGATCTTGAACTGAAGTGTTGCCCGAACAGACAGGGTGTTCAAATGGTCGGATCTATCTCTATCGATCCACACTCCAGAATCTTGTCGTACGCAAGCCGCGGAAAATAATAAGTAGAGCAGCATAGGCGGTGACGCTAGTTTGAAATACCCTCTTGACTCATTATTAGAACAAGACATTGGACTTCCGAACGTGACATAGCTTTTTGGACACCCAATACAGTCGTCCTCCTACTCCCCGAGGTCACTTAGATTTAGAGGGAGGTGAAGAGCAACGCACTGTGAAAAAGACACGGGCTTAACGAGGCTATCTGAACAGGCGAGAAAATTAAACCTTTCGTACTTCAAAATTTTAGGGGCATTGGCTAAAAAAAGACTTTGTTGAAAAAGATAGACTGACCTTTTATTGTCCTGCTTTCTTTGTCTGATTTCTCATGCCCGACACTGACTTTTTAAGCCTCTTTGCTTCACAGTTCGGTTCGAAAAGTCATTTTCAGGCATGAGAAATCAGACAAATAAAGCAGGACAATAAAAAACTTTTTCGAAAATGCCATTTTCATATAGAAAACTGCTTTTTCTTCATGACAATGAGGTTCTACATGACATTTTCCACGCTTTATTGTATAGCTATTCTGTTCTACATGAAATCTGTGCTTCCTCCTGGGTAGATAGTGCTATAATAGCTTTGTAGAGGAAAATGAGGTCAATCAAGTAAAATGAGGACAATAAAGTCTTTTCTTGATCGAAATTTCAGGACAAAAAAGAAAGCATGATGATTCTTATATCATATATTACGGCCGTTAATTGTATGGTTCTAAATTGTACAGATTGTTCTAAATTCTCCTCCCCCCCTTATCTTGTCGTTGCCCACGGCTTCGACCACTTCCAAGTCCCTCCTGTTGACTTCTCCCTTCCTCTTGATGTCATATTCAATTGACTTTTTTTGCTCTTACGATGCGTCGTTCATTGTCAGGCACATAAGTGTGTGAGCCAATGTCAGTGGGGAGAAGACAAGGCAGACGCAACGAGAGGGTGGAAGTCGCCCTAGGTGGGGGGCAAAATTATCAGTCTAATGTACGTACTGTATGGGTACGAGCACGTGCCTGTTTGCCCTCAAAATATTAGCAAGACATTGCATGCATGTACATGTATGTCATGGCCTCGGAATAACCTACGCCATTGCACACGTACAGGGTGTGTCGAAATTAGTGTCACCAAGCATGGGACATTTCTCGTTAGACATCAGCAGTTTGAACATGAAATGACATGTCTGAGAAACTGGACTGTAACAGTTTATTCTGTATCGACCTCCTGTCATCTTGCAGAGAGAGTGAAACAGCACCTCGACCAGAAGCACCAGGCACAGGACCTCTTGTACCCGCTGATTGAGATAGTGTTGAGCAGTTACATCAGTCGGTCTCCGTCACACCACGCCTATTGACGTCGTTGAATCTTTGGAGATCCTCATGGATCGCCCACTTTTCTCAAGACTGACACTAATTCAGACACACCTTGTACCTCCCTTGGTGCATGGGCCTGCCTTCTTGCTTGTTCACGTGGTTGAAGTGCACACAGGACGATATTTGCTTTTTAAGCATGCAACAGACGAAAGCAGCCTCGTACGAAAAAAAGGTTCAATGCCCTCCCTACTTTTTCCCCATTTCTCGTACCTTTGTCTTGTCGCCCCTCGCATATCCCTCAGCATCCTCCCTGTTGCCATTAACCTAACCTCATCTCATCCCCATTTTTTGACACACTTTGTACATGCAAGCGGAAAGAAAGGGGTGTTGTGGTGTTGACCAGGCCTTTTATTGGGAAAGAGTGACGTAGACACTGAGTGGGGCCCACTCGGTCATTACGTACCATTAGCGCATTACCATTAACCCCTTCCTCCATGCATGTTCAGTGCCTGGTCATTACCATGCTACACTTACGAACATCCATATGTACAGACCATGAATGAGAGAATGGCTCCAACTAACTTTTTCCATTAGGCAGCAATTTCGATTCGCCTGTTCTCCCTTTTTTCTCTATTGGCAGTCAGAAGCCAGCGATTGAAAGGTCCCATTGGTGTCAGCTGACACGAGCCTTTAATAGGCTGAAGCATGGGGTCACTGTCACTTAGCAGAGGCTGAGGCTCACCTGTCTGGTCGGACCGGGCTTGTTGGAGTCCTGCGTACGTGCCTCGTCACATGTGTTGGACAAATTGCCCGGGTCCCTAATGACTCAGGGTCATCGTCTGATACGGTTGACTTGATCAGGTTATCATCGACAAGGGAATCAAGGCAGGATTTGAAAATTATATTTCGGGCGATTGAACGCCTGCGGGTACAGATGATGTCAGACCTAAAGTTCACAGGGTGCCGAGGTGAGATCTGTTCAGGACTGGCAGTGAAAGGATCCAACTTCTTGTCTGCAAGTACAGGTCCAGCATTTGCACATGTATTCCATGACGCAGCCGCCTTGCTTAAACTTCTCAGCTCCGGGTGGAAGGTTTTCATTCATTCCATTGATCCGACTCCAACAAGGACCTGGCCAAGTTGGCGGCACCAGTCAGGTAAGCCTCCTTCTTTGTAAGGCTACTGTTTTGTTAGGGACTTGGGCAATCTGTCTAATAAATGTGACAAGGCATGTTCTAACATACACAAGACATAAAACATACTACTTTTTTCTTTTGCGCAGACAAAGAGAGAGAATACTTCTTTTCCGCTCGTTTTCTCTGTCCCCCCCTCTTATTTCTCTGGAAGGAAAAGAGGGGAGGGATGGAACTTTCTCCCTCATGTCTCGGATCGACCCCGGGGGTAGGAAGGAGGGGGGGGGGGAGGGTACGAAGGGGGAGGGAGGCAGGCAGGGAGGGAGGGAGGGAGGATCCCGACGAAGTGAGGAAGCAGAGATAAATGGGTAGCAGAGAGAAAGAAAGATCCTTATCAAAAACCTCTCCTCTGGATGCTGACTGTTGTTGGCAAAAGTCGAATCTGAAGCCTTGGTCTTATTGTTCCCTGCACTCTGAATAATGAGGGCTTCGTCTGGACGGGAAGTCATTTTGTCACCCTGTGAATGGAATGTGCATAGCCAAGAGTTTCGTCTTCATAAGGGCAATGTTGGGTCCATAAGTGGCCCAAGGGGAATCGAGGGGACAGAGGAGAAAATCAAGTGGCTGCTTCGCCGCTGCCGGTGAAAGCAATAAAAGGTCTTTCCAGAGGACGGAAAAGTCTCTTTGTCAAGTCAACCAACTAATAATAGAGAGCAGAAGAATGGACTTTTCATTTGAGTCGCCCACAGCGCTCACATTGCATCCACATTGGTCCCCCTGAAACAGGGAGACAATTGCAATTTGCAGTTAGTCGTGGAGTTAGTTCTGTACTCACTCAGAACACACAAAAAGTCAACGGCAAAAAGAAAGTTGATGGCATTTTCGAAGGCGTCCCCACCCAAAAAAATCAGACTCTTGATCTTCCGCAAACACCTCTTGACTCCTTTCTTTCTTTCTTTCTTTCCTTCTTTCTGCAATGTTGGAATAAAGACACAAAAAACGCAAACTCACTTACTGTCCAGATTCAGAAAAAGTTTTTACAACACCACCACTTTTTGCCCAACACTCCAGGGATCGTTTCAGCTCATTGGCCTGGAGGATTTTCTCCCAGCAGGAAGGTATTTGGCTATATTCTTCCTGGGTTGGTCTAAGCGTGACCTGTCCAAGCTTTCTTCTCTCCTTTGCACTACATTTTACTTGTCCGTTGACGTTAAGTGCCATTGCAAAGATTGCTACGAGGCGATTTACCCCAGGGAAATGGGAGGAGATAGAGCAGGAAGGAAAGAGATTGAACCCCGGTGAACTCTCGCACCGCTTAATATTGCTGGTGGCCTCACAGGCTGGTAAAAAAAAAAAGAGGCCGAAGGGATAAAGGAGGAACAAGGGGAGACATCATTCAAAGGCCTGCGACTTCACTTGGCAGACACTGAGCTTGACTTCATAAATTCGTTTTGCTTTGTGCCTGGGGTGGGTGAAACAGGCTCCCTCTGCCGGATGCTGCAACATCAGTTTGGACTGTTTCTTTAGTTCGATTGTTCTGCTCGTCCGGGGCCAGGAGGGAAACCGACCTCCGGTAGCGTTAGTTGGATCGCCAGGGGCCAAGTCTGAAACCGCACCTTCTGTGTGACCAAAGGCCGAATCCTGTCTCGAAACAGTCACTTTCCTCGCAGTCACAGCAACCTCGCGTTGAATGAGGAACGAGGTACTCGCCGAAATTGTGTCGTTGTTGTCGACATTTCTGAGCTTCCCTCCTCTTCTCAACAACAACTTTGACTGTTCTCAGGCAAAAAAAAAAACCAGCGCGTGGGACATGGACAAGGGGTGTAGGAAATACCTCCACCAGTTCAGTGCCCTCAAAAACAGGTGTATACGTGCTTATGTATCGACTTTATATGCTGTACAAAACACAATCTGTTTTTGTCTTCCACCACCGAAGTCGTGTGTGGTTTACATCCCTCAGTGCAAACACTTGGGTGCCCACTATTTTCCATCTATTTCCTCTTTGATGATGGTCTCGCTCCCTCCCTCCCCTCGTGCACACTTAATCCTCCTCATATCACCTACTATTACTGCACAGAGAAGACGAAGAAGGAAAAACAAGAAGAAAAGGGTGTCCTTACTCCGTCAGACGAGAGCTACGTAATTGGGTTTCTTTCCCCCCATTTTCCTTCTTTATAAGGACATGGTTAATATAGTTTTGAGGGATGTGACGCACCACGAATAATTCTGTCATCTGCATCAAGTCCTCGTTCGTTTGCGTGGACTGCGTTGCGCACGGCAGGGGGAAAAAGAGCAACAACCTCAGATGTAATCTGGACATATCACTCTGCTCCCCTCCCCCCTCTCCACTGCAGACTGGAGCGGCGGCAGCGACCTGGCTGAGTAATTCGGCAAGCAGTGGCAGCTCCTGTCCCTCCTCACCCTCAACCCCATACTACTTCCTGAATGGTCGGAAGAGCCGAAATCCCTCAATCTCCTCAAGCGTTATCCTCACTTTGCCGCCCTAGACGATACTGTACAAGTACAACACAGGTAGGGACACAGTGAGAGTCACAAAAAAGGGAGAACCCGTCCGGTATAAACGAGGAGGACAAGGAGGAGGTCAATAGAGCTTCAATGGGAGGTGGAATAGCATGGGGAAGGATAAGAGAGGAGTTGGAGGAAAGATGGCATCGGTGTCGCTCTTTTTGGGGACTTGCGTAGAATGTGGGAGGATCAGTTCAGGACCGGAATACATGTGCAACCGCCATCTTTTTTTTTCTTTCTCTGACTCTCATCCCTCCGGGCACCTGATGAGGAAGTTCCACCCTTTCGAGGAGTGCTGGGCTCTACGCACAGTGAGATCAAGATTTAACCTTTCGTAAATCGATATCTTTCCTCAAATCGACGTCAACTTCGGACGTTTTGAACCGTCGAGACGACGTCACTGTTTCTGCAATTTGGCTAAAATCGAGACCTCGGCAAATGAACACTCTACTGTGTGCATGAGTAATGTGTATTCACCGGTATTTATTCCGCATTGGAGTTCCTGAGCTTTTTCCGGTCTTGGGCTCAACCTCCCTCCCCCTGTACCCGTACAATTGGGGTGTGCCCGTCTTCTTTGGGTGCCCTCGCCCACTCTCTCTTTAGTGGCTGCTTGGGCTGTCTCACCCAGACGTGGAGAACTCCCAAAGTGAGTGAGGGGCAACCCCAGAGAGCTGACAAAATGGTGCCGGCAAACTCGATTACGTTGTCTTTCAGGCAGTGTGAGAATAACAAGTTGGAACTTTTTCTCCGCGATCTTCTTGATGAAGAAGCGCCAACTTCCCAGGGCTGAATGTCTTGTTCGTCCACCCACGGAGTCTCTGCGTGCCAGCCATCGGGTTGTACCACATAATGAGCAAGAAATGGGCCGCCGCGTACACGTTTTCAAAGTCAGCGCTCATTCATGTGCACTGAAGTGAGGCCGATCGGAGGGATCTGCTATGCAAGATTTGAGCTTTGTGAGTCACAGCCTTAGGTAGGGCGAGGCCAGGAATGCCTCTACTACATCGAGCTTCTTCACTATGCCCAAGGATGTTGTTGTTATGCAATAAATGATTCAGAGGCAAAAAGCCCTCGATAGACAGCAGGCTCGAATCTCCACTATATCAAAGGTTGACTGCGAACAAGAACTTTTTTTTTCAGCCGGATGCGGTATGCAGCATTAGAGTGAGTAAAAAAAATTTGTTGAAGCCTGACTCTAGGTTTCCGCATCTCATCTGATAAAGCTCAGGCTCCTGATCAAAATGAGCCCTCTAGGACCTCTTCTTTCTGGGGAGCAGGGCTCCCCTTCGCCAAGTGATCCCAGAGGCCTACTGGAAGCATGGAGATAGGCCCAGGCCCGATGAAAACAAAAATTTGTTAACTAAATTGACCATTCCACACCCAGACGCCATACTAAACAGAGATGACCAGAGGCAGTAGCTACGTCAAGTTGTTGAGGAAGACCAGAAGGTATTATTCTTTCCTGATGCTATGACGAAGTCCCATGTGAAGAGTAACAATACGTCAGTTTACTAATAGAACTTTTGAAATATTCATTTCCCATACTCAATTATTTACTTGAACCATTTCTAAAATGGTTAAGTTTGTTTTCTCCACGTCCGCCTATCTCCATGCCTGCAGAAGGCCTCTGCCTGAATTTGGGTTCATTTTGATCAGCAGTCCAAGCTGCACTAGATGCGGTGCAGAAACCTAAAATCAGGTTGCAACAACAACAAAAATTACTCGCCTTTAATACAAAACATGTATTCGACGATGAAAGAAAAACTTTCTATTCCCTTCTTTTATTTCGTACGAACGACAAATATTGATGCTATAGTCGACGCATGACTTTTCACCGATGCCGGACAGTAGGTACGTCCAAATGAGCTTTCCAACGTCAGGCACCTCATGCGGTGACGCCCGTGCTCCATCTATCTGTCTGTCCGTCCGTCAGTTGTTCATCCGTCCCCTCCCCCCCGGCGGTGGCGTCGGAGATGGGGAAGGAGGCGGCGGTGGCGGCGGTGGCGGCGTGGGCGGCGGTGATGGTGGTGGGCGTGTGCCAACAGCATCGGTCTGGCCATCATTGTGTCTTGTAGCAGCGCTCGCGCACACCAACATGCACGTGCATGTGTGCGTGTATGGCATAAAAGGGATCTCTGTCTTTAACCCTCCCTCGTCTTCTGATCATCAGTGTAGGTGGGAAAGCAAGCGTATTCAGATGAGTCTCGTGTGTCGTTGTTGACTGCGCGGGGAGTCTGTCAACTGTGAAAGTTCTTCTTCGCCTTCCTGGGACAAAGTTCTAAAGCATTCAGTAATTTTCCATTCTTAGGGAAACATGAAGGAAAAACAGCGACAAGCAAACAGTTGTTGCCTGCTCCTCTCCCCCTGTCACCTACTACAGGGTGACCCCAAACGCCGTTGACACTTCACACCCGGCGCCACACTGTCCCTGGAGTCGTGCTGCAAGCCCTGGCAGTCATGTGGAGGCGCGAGGCTTTGAGGACCGTCTTCCCTTGTTTCTTCCCGAATGATGCACCACCCTTGGCCCCAAACAAAATCACCAGCTTTCTCTCCTGATTGTGAGCCACGGTTATGCCAGGTCCATATCCGTATGTAGCGCCCAAAAAGGCCATCAACAACGCGTCTCTGTGAGGAGAAATGGGCGCGCGCCAGCCCAGACAGGATGAATATCGCCCAGGTAATGAAAAGTGACGCTGACAAAAATGTTCTCTGGATGCGTCGGGGCCCAGGCATGAAGGCCTAAGTATGAAAGTGTGGACTCTTAATTAAATGTGCTGCTGACCAAACAACGTGTCTGTTTGGATGCTTGCTCTATTCAGGCTGGGGCTCATCAGAGCTGGTGTAGAAGAAGGAAGGATCGTTTAGAAGGGTGTGGGTAGAAGGGGGGAGGAGGAAGGAGGAAGGGGGATGTAAGGGGATAAAGGGTCCAGCAGCTACTAGGGGAGATCAAAGAGAAAGGGGTGCAAGTGCAAGGGGGAGAAATTCCCTACCCTCTCTTCCCTCTCTATGAGTGTCCGAATGGTCAACAACATTTTTTCGTTCATTTTGGCTCCGCTCATTCTGACTGGGCTGAGGATTGATGAACAGTCCTGGTACGACTGTGTGAGTCACAGAAAAAGCGCAGCTAATGTTTCAGCAACTTTGGTCACATCACTGAGCCAGAGGTACGTCAGAGTTACTTCCAATGTCTGAGAAAAAAAATGGGCGAACAAAGTTGCCACGCTGGTTTTTCTTTCTTGGACTTACACACGACAATGTGTGTGTTTTGAGCATGTGGGGGAGAAGACGCAGCAGCAGCACCACGACCACCATCGCCAGGGGTAAGAGAAGCTGTTTCAGCATTAAGGAACAACATTTTTCATTTTGTCATCACGCACACGACAAATATGAAAAAAAGGTACCGGAACAGTAATGGACATGCCGCACATACGCCTGTACTTACTTGTACAGGGTGCTCCAAAGAGACTGGCACCTCATTTTCAGTGCGGGGTGACAGCAGGGGCCACCCGGTAGACCCGCAGTTCGCACGCTGGCAAAGAGTGTTAGTTGTGCAAGGATGGCTGCTTCAACTTGGTCGGCACCGAGGAGGACAGAAGCGTTGGCCCACTTTGCTCCTCCATCAGCATGTCCCAAGAGCCCGAAGCGTCCCTCGCCCTCTTCCCTCCTGGCTTCCCCTCCCTGGCAGCTTTCCTCGAAAGGGTTAATCAAGGGGGTTAGAACAATAAACCATCCATTTTGTTCACCCTACGATACCTAAGTATGGGCAGCTGTGTGACACACTGGCTCACTCGATGGGGCGGAGAGGACGGCAGCTGTGGCATGAGCTGCACGAGAATGCACGGCCTCGGCCGCAGAGCTGCAATGAGCGGTTTTGCCTCTTTTCAAGCTTCATATGTCGTGCACGGTCAAGCCTTTCATGGGCCTACAATGCGGAGAAAAGAGGCAGAAACCCAAAGAAAATATCATCCTCAATGAAAAGTTAAAGTTATCGTGCCTGCGCACCCCCCCCAGAAGGCTAAAACGACCACATGAAAAGAGTTTCTTTGAAGAAGCAGTTACACTATGCATGAATAAACCAGCTGGCTGCGTCACCTGCGTTGCCAAGAGATTTGTCGGCGCCGCGGCAAAGGATTGAAAGAGCAAATTGGCGAATTGATGACTTTACGCGGATTAGGCTAATGGATGAGGAAGGGACGTTAGAATGAGCAGTATCGATCCATGGTCACTGTAACATTAAATGGCGTCAGATCCAGGGCTTCTGGACTAGGAAGCATTGGGAGAAAAAAATCTTCTCCTCACCGAACAATCCTCCACCCCTTTTCCAAGTCCAACTTTGATGTCCCTCCAAGATCTTTCTTCCGTATGTAGTACAGTGTGTCCAAAAAGTCATGTCACTTCAAATCAATCCACACTCAAGAAGCTTCGCCCAGGGGTTGCTCAGATGTTAGATGAACAAAAGTGGCCTCATTCAAAAAGGATGAAAAACCAATATACTCTGGATGAAGCTTTAGATTTTCGAACATGACATGACTTTTCAGACACCCCTTACAGCTATACCACAAGAGTATGTAGTAGTTGCCTCCTTTCTCGGCATTCTTCTCACCCTGACAGCCCCCAACCATTTCCTTGTCTGGACTTTTCTCTTTTAGGACTTTCTGAAATTGTACAATAAGATGTTGAACAAAAGGAGGGCGCAGGAGTACCTCTTTGCAAACATGAGCAAACTTGTTTAAGAACAAGACGGACTTAAACGAGTGCAAGACCAACTGGGACAGGTACAAGACCAACTTGTAAGAGGGCAGGATGGAGTCATTATTTACTCATTTGGCTAGACCAAAAATTGAAAATTCTGAAATTTGGCAGAGTGCATCTTATTCTGCTTCTTAATGCCAAGTGGTAAAGATATAGTCAAATGATAAAAAGACCCATGAACACCCCTGCTCTCGCTTTCAGTAAAGTTTTGCCACAGTGGATAACAAGGTGTTCAGACTTTGAAGACAAAGCTAAACACGCTTTGTTTTCAGCTTCATTTGACTATAGTGCAACACTTTAGCGTGAGGAACGTGATTAAGCAGGTCCACGTCAAATTTGAAATGTTGACCGAACATCCTTATGTTCTGTGTTCACAAAATTTTGAATCAGAAAAGGGACCCCAAAACTGATTAGCTCTTCATTCCATTTGTCTAGAATGAATTCAACTGGAGTCTTGCAACAAATATAGCTCGACGCCAGAGATAAAAAAATGGTCTAGTCTATTGCTCATATTAACTAGGAATACCACAAATCTGAGGATTAGGATTCAGAGTTTGAATCTTGGTATACAAGGGGGAGCGGGGATTCGAATTGAAAACCTAAATATTCAAATCTTTTTGGAACTTGGGGATACTTCCAACTTCTCCCCCCTCCACACACACCTACACTAAAAATAAGCTCATTAGAGGAAAAGCATGAAAATAATGCATGGGACTCCTGACAAGCTTGATGACAAATAGTTTTAACAAGCATCAGAGTTGCCAACCTCGCAAAATTTATGCCACTCTTTACCATTGTGTGGCTTGGAAGTTCTGGCATAAAGCGCCGTGCGAGCAAAATCACCAAATTACGGATAGTGTTCAGCCTCACTCTCATTGACATCTACCAAGCAACAGAAGGCCGACAAATACAGTGAAGGTGGAGACGCGATCCCGGCCTGGAAAGTACGAGCAGTTTGGCAATTTCGGTGGGAAAGAGAAAGGATTCAAGCGTCGCTCCAAAGGGCTCGAATCTTTCAAGTCTTCTTCAAAATACTATCATTCCTAATTTCATCTGGACACGCGTGGGCTTCACTTTGCGGGCCATCTTCTCGGTCCCTTTTTGCGAACACTGTTGGGTGGTGTTGGCAGAGGAAGAGAGGATCAGAGCTCTTTTCTTGAAGGGATCCAATTCTTCAACAATGTCACAAACGCTATTGATTAGTCTTTCTCGGAGGTCCTTTGATGGAGTCTCATGTTATTTCAGGCCTAAATTGTTGTGCTAAGGAACTTCTACACTCATGAATGCATGACGCAGTGGATATTTGATTACAGCAAAAACTTCGACTTTCGGCCGGGTTTTAAAACTGAAGTTTTTTTAAGACAGACTTTCTATTGAAAAATATTTCAACTCCGATTTTTTTTTGCATATCAGTCAGCAGGATAATCTCGCAAAACTTTCGAGTTCGGCCAGCTTATTCTGCCGACTGAGCCACTTCGACCTCGTTCGAATATGCTCTTTATGGAAGGCCCAAACAATCAGCTCGTGAGTCCTCACAGTGGCAGCAAAGGGACTCAGGGGCTCAGGAGTCCTTGGACAGTCAGGACTCGGCCCAACAATAGCAAAACTAGCAGACTTACGCGCCTCATCTGTTGGAGGTGGAATGTAGGATTCATCAAATCGAGACTCGGGGCAAAGGCGAAGAATGCGTAAGAATGTGAGATGCCCCGGATGGATTCATGATGCATCCATGACGCTGTAGAATAAAAGCTCCACCTCGACTTCTTGAGACACCATCATGGATTTCTTATTTCAAAAGGTCTTTAGGCTGCTCTCAAGGAGCCGAAAAGTGCCTTTCGGATCCTACCCGAATAGTGGATGCAATGTGTCGGACTTGAGCCCGACCACTATGCCATAACAACCCGACGTCACCTTGCCTCAGCCCTGCCCGGCCCAGTTGACTGTTCTGCCAGCAGTTACGATCTCATCTTCTCCTACGTCGTCTCGCTGAAGTTTGCCCCGAAGAGCGAGAGCGACACACCCCTACTGCAACTGTTCGTCCAAAAAGGCCCGCGTCAACCCTCATTCACATGCAAGCTCGTCCCGACAGACAATACTACCCTTCCACCCCATCCTGCTACGTCGCGTTAACCTGACATGACAGTGTAGATCTAGTCTCATTGTTATTCGAGTTGAAGTGCGAGATGGACTTCCGTAGAAGTCTTCAGAAATTGCCTTGGCCGACGGTATTTCACGTCGTCCAGGCGGGGTATTGGGATTAGTTTTCAACTAGCAATAATTCCACCTCTCTATTCGATCATTGGTTAGAATATCG
>JAAUXU010100294.1_pt1 | contig 60701 bp, 54 predicted proteins | sample 7278151 | NCBI WGS metagenome assembly JAAUXU01 (sample SAMN14350113, study PRJNA611818) | marine sediment metagenome | isolation source: surface marine sediment (1.8m) | place: French Polynesia: Moorea | collected 2018-08
ACAAGTAGGTAGCTTTAGAAACATCCCAAAATTTTACGTACTTGGGAAGAAGTAAGGAGAATGGGTAGTTCAAGGTCTCAGCATTGAACTCTCCCCACAGGTCCCAGGTATCGGCTTGGTAGAACTTGAAGACACTGCCTGTCCCTATCCTGAATTGATCGCACTTAAACCTGACCTGAAGCCCGGCTTCCACTTTGAAACTAGCCCAGCAGCTGGATGGAGAAGATAAATATCTTCAAGGTTTTCCTTGTCTTTCAAGTCAGAGGCTTCTACTCACTTGTCCACGATACCATTGATGTTGTACTCAAAGACATCACCTACTCCAAGAGGGTAAACTTCACTTTTACAACTGATCCGGGTTGTCATCCTCTGGGTGGCTACTGTGGGCTGATCTTCATCCCTGGGCTGGGGGATGTAGTCCATGGGTTCTCCCTTGCTGTGGTACACATTCGGCTTCGGTGGTGGTATCTTGTCCCTGGACTCGGGGATGTAGTTCGTGGGCTCCCCCTTGAAGTGGTACACATTCGGCTTTGGTGGTGGTATCTTGTCTCTGGGGTGTGCGGTGTAACCTGTCGACCCACTGGCCCCACTGGAGGGGGGTTGCAAAGTGGCAGCCAAACATGGCTGAATGACAATGAAGGTATAGCTTTTACCAGTAGATGTAGTAAGTAAGGCAAGATTTTCTAGCAATTTTGGTGATGGAACTACTATGTTTGTGTTATTCCCTGCTCATTTATCATCTGCAGCAATGTTATTAACATTTAGTTCATAACTCATGTAGGGTAGCTTGTACCATAGGGTTTCAAACTAACAGCTTTCATAAAAAGTATTCTCCACTGATAAAAGCAGCTTGAGTCTGCTGTGCCTAATCCAAACTAGTGGATTCCTCTGCTATTGTAACCTTTCTGAGTAGAAACTAGGATAGAAGGTGCAAGTTCTGTTTCTCGTCTGCTCTTGTGCCGCTGAGGGAGTTTCATGATGTCCGCCAAGACGTACTCATGCATCCTGGCCACGTGCGCAGTGACTGCAGCCACCAAGTTGGAACTATCTGCATCACAGCTTCTTCTCTGAGAGTGAAATTACCCAAGCTACCCAAAATTTGGCAAAAACATGCAAATATGAGACTTTCCAGGAAAGTTTTTGGTGCCAATTCTTTATGGAAATCCACCGTCCCATTTTCCAAGAGCAGCATAAATATATCCTTGTTTATCATCTTTAAAAAATGTCATTTTCTTTGAGAACTGTCATTTAGTCAAATTTTGGTCATCACCAATGACATCGTCTATCTGGGTCTTAGTCACAGAAACCACCAGAAGTAAAATACTTCAATGAGTCCAAACTTTTCGGGTTCACTTACGATGGTGCCAAGTGTAGACAGGACGAGGAGAACTTTGCTTCCAAACATTGCGAACTGAGGGTTCTTGTTGATGTGCAATGGCAGGTCATGAGTGCTTTTATACCCCATCAAACACTAAATATCGTGTAATCAGTGTTATCAGCTAGACAATTTCTTGTCAGATATTAGCAATAAGCTACTTTCCCATGGAAAATGATGTTGTAGGCATAAATACACATGCATATTTTCTACAAGATAAGCATCACTCATCACCAAATATGTATGTGCAGGGAAAGCAAGTTTGCTTTCTACTGAGTGCATTTTTAATCATACAGTTCATGTCATCGCAGCAAATATTTTGCCTGATACTGAGAGAGGAGTCATATGGAAGGCTGATCTTAATCCTTTGTGGTGCAGTTGGGCTAAATGCAGTCAATGCTTCATCAAGTGTGTGCATGTTCACATGTAACGTATATTTTCCTGCCATTGTTTCACTATATTGTAATCTCCGTACATTGCTATGCTGACGAACAAAATGCGCACATCACTAACCAGTCTTCTCTGCAACATCGAGCACATGACATTGCTACTCATCTTTCATGACATAAAAGTCGTGGTTGCACAACTGGTGACCCACGACTCCGGACATGTCTCAAGCCACTGAGGACCGAGGAGGTTGCGGCAGTCATGGTCTTGACATCGATGAGTCCCAATTCACCTTGAAGATCAGACCAACTTCGACCAAGTCACTGCTACCCCAGACTGCCAACACCTGCAAAGGGGTCCACGACCTCATCCCGAACTCTCAAAGACACCCTGGCCAAGCCATGTATCAAGTTGGACCTCATTAGGGCCTGGACGACATTTGTCCTTTGGCACTCAGGGTTCAACTCATCACCCTTGGCGACGGCTAAGGCTGTGCTCTACTTCTGCGCATTCCAGCCATCAGCCCCAGCAGGCGAGATCACCCCAACTCTCCGACACCTGAGGGAGGAACACATTGGCGAGCCTGGAGATTCAGCACTGGACTACAAACAAAAAGTAGCATTTCCCACGATTTTGGGTGTTGCTGCTCGACGAGCATTGACAACCACTGCATGATTTTAGGTGAATAAAGTGACCAAAAATTGTTCTTGACAAATTCAAGTATTTTCTGTTCCTTTAGGTCCCCATGAGCACAAGGATAAAAATTTTGAAATATTTTGTTGGTATCTCTTTGAGAAAGTCCACTGTTGCTACCAACTGCTTCTTTTTGCATCAAAAATGGAATAATGTTTGTACTGTCACTCCCTTTTCTTCCTCTCACCTTTGGTTTTTTACTTCTTCACCTTTGGTTTTTTTTCTTCTTCACCTTCGGTTTTTTACTTCTTCACCTTTGGTTTTTTACTTCTTCACCTTTGGTTTTTCATAGTTTTCTCTTTCTTATCACAGATGAATGCTGTTGTACTTTAAAACAGCTTTTAAAAGCTGGTCACCAAATTGAGGATGACTCTGACTCCTTGAATGTCTGGCCCAAACTGTTGCAAAGTCATGGTGTACTGACTCACTAGCCTGCTCACTAAAGAGTCCTAGTGCCATACTTTTTTTTCACTGAATTCAATGATATGTACAAATACACAGTGAACTTTTGGGGTAATGGAAATGCCTACTTTTCTGTATGCTTTCTCAAAGTTGAAGATCACCTTTTTATAACTTGGATCCTATGTCTCACTGAAGCAGGACTTCCTAACAGAGTTAAAGAGTTCCAGAGCAAGTGCAAATTTTTTGGGCGATCTTCTGCTAATTGGCCTGCTTTCCCTAACATTTGCTTGCACTGATTTCCCTCAAATCCTCCACCCCTGTACTGAGATCTGAAATGCTTTGTCCCTGTGCCCATTTAATTGCTGAGTCATTGCCCCAAAGGTCATTGAGTCTATTGAAGATGTGGTTTGTTACCCCCAGCATCAAGTGGAGCTCAGGTGGTGGAATAATATCCAACACTGGAGTGTTTCCTGGACCTTCCAAAAGAGGCCAGTTGATGCAATTGAAAAACTCCAAAGCTTTGCTCGATTGTGCACCTGCTTTTCTGACACAGTCAACCTGTTCTTTAAATCTCTCCAAAGTTCTTAATGGTGCTTTTGTGTTGAATGGGCTGCATGCTTCACACCAAGTACATGGGTGCTTACTTGCATGAGATTGCAGTCCTACTATAATGTTGCAGAATTTGAGATCAGCAGCCACAGAAAATTTAATGTTGTTCAGCTGTAAAATTTCAAAAACCAGACGAAGGTTGCTGTAATTCTCTTGAACATCAAATGCAATGTCAATTAGCACCAATTTCTTTACCCCAGAATCCAAGAACTTGTCAGTATTTGTTTTCTTCTTCAATGGGGATTGAGAAGCACCTCTCCCTCGAAAGTGAATGATGTTGAGACAGAGCTTCAGACTTCCCCCTCTGCCATCAATTCCCAGCTTAACCAAATGTGTTGGGGTGCCTCTTAATTTGCAGATCTCTTCCACAAGACCCTTCAGGTTGTTACAAAAAACAAATGGTTTTGCCATCGTCTTTTGATGATCTTTGTCAATGACTGAAAAGTCTACAACACAAAAATTGAAATAGTCATGGAGCAGCAAAGTCTGTTCTTTTAAAGCTTGAGGCAAATTTGGCTCAACTGCTTGTCTGTTTTGTGTTGTCTATTGCAGAAAAGTAGCCATACCTTTGGTGTGATTGTCTGATAAGTTAAACTGAGCTTGCATTTTAAACATGTCATCATGGCTCAATGGTCTTGGTGGTGGAAAAAGCTCACAAAATGCATTTCCAGCCTCCACAACAGCCACAGTTGTTGGTCTACCCAGAGTGGCTAGCTGAACCACTCTGGAAGAAGATGGATCCTCTGCAGTCAGTCTAGGCAGTGCGGTCACCAAACATTTGCAAATTCGCCGGAAAGACACTGCCATTTCAGGTCATGGCCAAATTCTGACATCGTCCAAGTGAAGAATCGTACTTAGCGACGAAACACATTTCTGAACAGAAGACTGTTGAATTGAGAATCGACTGTATTTATTTCACTCTCTATCTCCGTCCTTACCCATTATGGGAAGCTGCCGTGGGCATACTTCATGTTAATGTACTCCCTGCACGAGAAGGAAAAATCCCATTAGTAGCACGCACTCGTCTAGTGCATGTTTTTTTGGTTCTTTTGCCTGTCCAAACTCACCTCGCAACCTGCAAGAGAGTTCTGTTAATGTTAATATCTGTGAAGAAGCTGTTGCCCATCCTGTAGCAGCAAGAATGACGATACTCACAGCTCCAACTTGTGCACGACCGATCTCGGGCATTTGTTCTGCAACTTGGTGTGGCACTGCTTGTGGCAGACGATGCCACAGCCTCTGCACTCGTATCCCTGCCTGCCGAAGCGCTTCACGATGGCCTTGGAGCAGGCATGACAGCTCAAACCCCTGAAACATGCGCGTGGACGACACATACATACGTAGAGTGGGTCGAGTCAAGTGTTTTGGCCAAGTTTGCGACCGGAGTCTTTGACCTGGGTGTTCAAGTCGTCGCACTGACAAGATATTCTCGGATAGAAAACTCAGGCAGTTAGCAGCAGACACAAATTGAAGCTGATGTTCATCAACGATGAGTCACTGGTCATGGACTCGCCGGTGATCGTGTCACAGACTGCTCAAGCTATCCCTATTCAGATCATAGGGATTTTATCCGGTGCAGTCGCAACATTGCAGTGAGCAGTCTGTGACGAAATCATGTGAAAATCCGAACTCACCACGGTCTCTTTGACAACGGCAAACTTTTGACTAAAAGATCAACTTCATCCTTTGAAGATTCTTTCTCCTCGTTTACAGTTTAGTGAGTCGTAACTGCAAAGTCTCGACGAGACAAAGATGCCATATTCAGTGACTTGACCCACCACTCGTAGCACAGGGTGGACATGGGAGACGTGCAGCTCGCCTACGTCGCTTTCTACCATCAAGATGAGTTGCAAATCTCCTTAGATCACCCTGTGCACGTCAAAGACTTGTTGCTGGTCTACGTGGCAACGTCCTACAGACCTCTTGATCCGCTGCGCTGCAAAGACGTGGTGCTGGCTGAGGTGCAGTTTTATCCCCTTCTGCTTGAGCTTCTTGGCCTTGACGTTGTCGGGCAACAGATAGTGTCTAGTCACTCCGGCCACCGCGTCCACGGTCTCCAGGATCACCATGGACTTCTTGTCACTGCCGCCGTCGGGACAACTCAGACTTGACACCTCACTGGAAGAGACCTCCTCAAGACCTTAACGGTGAAGCACAAATGCCTCTTGTCAGCACTGAACAGTCTCTTTATCACTGAACTTACAACTACTGCGTATGACTACTCAGTGTAACAATAAACGTCCACTGACCTGAACTGAGCGATTCCCAACTCTTTGAGAGAAACCCTCTCCAACCAGTCAGCTCGACTGATTTCTCGCTGTCGCTTTCACCACTCTCCGAACCTGTCCATGAACAGCACTCAGGTAAGATCTGCTGGGCTTGTGCAGTATAGAAGTCTACAGGGTGGATCATATTTCGTTCATTCAATTTGGTAACGGACGCACTGCATCATTCCTAGCATTTCATTCTTTTCCCCGTGGCAAGGTCAAGCAACATCAAAACCAAGTAGGATCGGCTGCATTGCGATGAATATTATTGTGTTTGAAGCTATTAAAAGGGACATGGATATCTGGATTTATTTGATCCAGTCAACGTGAAATTTTGACGGAACAACGTGTGTTCGGCTAAAATTGCTCTTACAATGTGAATTTCAAGTCCGCTTGATCAATGAACTCAGCGACATAGCCTTCATGGAAATATCAACCGAACTATAACACCCTGTGTATGTATTTTTAATTTAAAGTCTCTCAAAAACTGCAAAGCAGAAGTGGCCAAAAATCCGGGAAACAAACTGCAACTAAAGTGCATGAAAAAGGATAAAAATGCAGAAAACCTTGAAAGCTCTTGTCTTTTCTTTGCCATGCCTTCGAAAAGTTTCAAGCAATTTCTGGGAACAATACGACATCACATTAAACACCAGCCACAAGAAGTTTGCAGTGCTTCTCATCTCGCCAGGCACTTGGAAAAGATGGTTGCCTAATCACAATTGTACCAATCGGTAGTATCGTCTTTAATCTCCACATTATCTTTACACAAGTCATGGTGCAAGGATGTGCCCATAAGAAGTTTTCCTCGTGTAAACCCCATCTTAAAAGTCTTCTCATGTTTCTGTACATACTCAGCAAATTCTGTGGCTACGTAGTCAGTGACCAAAAAATCCCTCAAAAAGAAAACGTAGCAGTCTCTGAGACAATCAATCTTCAAGACTTAGTTATGGATCCTTTCCATGAGGATCAAGTGCCACCAAATGATGCTAGATGAGTGAAGTTCATATTTAACAATTTCGCCGCCATCCTTGCCATAGACGCTTTATTGATTTCTATCAATGAGTGGATGGCAAAAACAGAGGCAAAGTAAACCAACTAAAGCTCAAAAAAAAACAAGAAAAAAGAACTGAGCTTTCGAGCTTCTAAGCAACTGTAATTAATATATATGGACTTACTATAGCCACAGGATGCTTCTTGTGCTTCTCCGTCAAACGTGACAGCTGGTGGCTGCTGGTGTGACTTGACCTACGTGCGAATGATGATGGGCAAATGCTCGACAAAAGTCAATACTCCAATGATTCTTACCCTGAGCACAGACGATATGAATATGGTCGATCTTGAGGGATTTGGCAGAGTCTCCTTGTTCTGGAGATGGAGCAGAGCGGCCTCAGTCACCGAGCAGTCTGGAGACGAGATGAGTGTTTCTTTTTCCACTAGAGTGTGAAATAGAGTGATGGAAGACGTACCTGACTGGGCGTTGGGCCTAATGAGGCCTTTCCCGCTAAGAGTTTCTTCGCCTCGCTGCCATTTGTTCTGAGTTGAAGTCTCCAGGGAGAGCTAAAAACCAAGTCATTTGGGAAGACGCACAGTGTGGGGACCCAAGTGGATTAGACGTTTGAACTTTGTCAAGATCAATCTGCTGAACTTCATGTGCGCTTTTACGGAGGAAGCCGCGAAGAAGCTCTTAAGACGGTTCCAGATTGCAGGAAGAAGAACGGACAAGTGCGATCTCCAAATGTGCGAGCAAAATTGCTTGAATTGCAGTTTGAGAAGCGTTATTGACTTGCGTCCCTGCACTGACAAGTGGCAACCCTGAGACCTTCAATGTATCGACTCATCAAGCACACTTCAAGGCATGGCTGTGCTCCATGACTACACTGGCAGAAAACTTTTTTTTCCTAAAGTGGTCCTCAGCAGTTCTTACCTCAAAGTAAATGCTCTTGTAGCAGAGGTCGTTTGAGTCGGCCAAGAGTTCTTTACTCTCTCGCCTTTTTATGTCCTCCAGCAGCAAGGTGTGTCTGCCCAACTCTTTGCTTCCAGCTCTCACTGATAAAGTTAGCAGAGCAGACGAAAAAGCGGCCACGGAACTGCGGAGAAAGTAACTGTAATCTTGCAAAAGAAAGGGATTCCTTTTCATGCACTCTTCTACAGAACGAACTGCGGCTCAATTTCCCTAGCTTTTACAGGCAACTTTATCCCGGAAAGAGCTCCGGATATTGAATTAGGGTTCAGCGCGTAGCCTAACTTTCTTCGACAGAATCTTCTGTGCTGAATTATTTGAGTGCCCTGAGTCGTGCAATTAAGTTACGATGACAAAAGAGAAAGTTCAACTCTTAGTCTGAGGCTCTGCTTTGACGCCTAGCTTTAGTGATCCATTTCCAGGGTAATAGCTTATGGTGCATTTCCAATCAATTGACAGCAGCCCCGTGTCCTCCTTGTCCCTGTCTGTCGGGATCAACGGACTCCAGGAGCATCGACTGGTGCGTGTCGTCGCCCTTCTCCTCGGGGGCCCTGGGGGCCAACAAGCAACAGTTGAGCAGTAACATCGAAATGGCAATGTTTGATAAATCCTGGTACAATAACACTACGCCGTCAGGGAGCGTACTACTAAGTTTACGGTATAGCCTTGCCGCCATGACTCAATAGCACGACTGTTTGATTCAGCGGACAAGTAATGTATGTAAGATTCACTAAACATTAGTTGTCGACTGTTACGACACTCAATACTCCAGCTTATCAGACAACGTGACACTTTCAATGATGATATGAAAACGGATGACCAAGAGAGTCGAGAGCCACAATGGCAGCAGGAAGAAGCCGTCCAGATGGCGCTACCAGCGTGGAGTTAGTGGATTGGTACAGAAAAGCTGTTCAATGTTGACTTTTCATTTGATTCATGCCTCTATTTCGGTTCGTCACCACAATGAGCCTCACTGGTCTGACTGCACGCAAGTAGCGCCACCTGGCGGATTAGCGCTGAACTTCCAGTGAAACAGCCCCATTCCAAAGAATTCGTCCCACCTCGAGATTCGCCCCTTTTTTTAGCAAGAAACCTTTGACTGCACACTTTCTTTAAAACTATTTGTACCAATAACGATTGCTCGAATTTTTATAGCGACACAGGCCCAGCTGGGATAGCCCCGAAGTAGGCCCAGCTAGAATAGCCTCGAATCTTCTCTACATACGTGGACGGCAGTTCTTCGCCCCATAACTCCTCACAGGATGCTTTAAATTGAGCTTGCCAAGCGTCGTCGGAAAGCTAGACGTGTCCTTTGCAAAGTCTACTTTATGATTTCTTTTTTCCAAAGTTGACTTTAACACACGATTTGACAGACGTTGTGGGCTGAGCCAGGAAGGAGGGCATAGAAATTCCTTCACCGTCAGCGATGTGATCATCGCTTCATGAGCGGTCTCTCGAGAGCCATCTTAGCATTATGAATACTTTTAGGTCCGACAGTTTCGCTGCATACAATTGTACAAGTAGCATCTTCCGTATTTTGAAGAGGCTGCTATGGTGGAGCTATGGAAGGGCTGCGGTCGTTATTACTGCGATTCAGTCTTGGAGTCATTGTTTAAAATCTCGAGGTGCTATGAATGCTTCCAGCCTGACTGTGCATATATTTTGTCAAGACTCCACATGACTCCAACCTAATGGAATAAAGAAAAAAAATCATTGTTTGGATCTCCTCTGGTTCTGCTGTGGTTGCTAGTAGCTATCTCCTTTGGCAGTGCAGTTAATATCCCACTCGAGTATACAGAAAGGATCATGGCTCATGAAAAAAATTACTCTTTAAAACCCATTAGACTACGTCTTCTCGACTTAGTGTTAGCTACCAAATCTGAGATACACGCAGACGTACTATTCCAAAAATCTCGGGTTTTGATCCAGCCTAATATATGTATGCACATAACTGCCGTCATCTTTTCGTCGTGAAACGTCCAGTGCATGACGTCATCGAAGCAGGAGAAGAAAACCTAATCTAAAGTAAAAGAAATGAAGAAAGTGACCTAACCTAATTTACCCTAACCTAATCTCAAAGTGCGTCCGAACTTGGCACACAACTTGGCAGCTTTTTTCACACAACTTGTTCTGACCAGAAGGCCGTCAAGTGCTCCAAATGTTTCAGCCAAATGACCAAAATTGCTTCTGTCAGCTCACGTCTGGCTGGGTGGAACAGAATCCATCCATCTTTGTTCATCGGCGTCATGATCTCCTGGAGTCGAAGCTGCGAGACCAGCCACGTCTAGGATTCCAGCTTTGGCGTGTCACTTCTCTTTCGAGCTGAACATGGTGATGTTCTCGTTTACAAAAGGTCGCCACAGAATCTACTCCATCCGGCATGCACTAACTACATTAGCTTACGGAAGGATACAAGATATGAACCAATCTGCCATTTCGCTTTAAAAAGCTTAGTCTACGTGATATTCATGCGGAGACGAAATTGCTAAGTATTAATTTGTCATGAGGATCTAGTGAGTCCAACGTCAATTCTACACTGTTGGACCAAACTCTGTAGATGACGCATTTTGCATTGAACAGCCGTGGCTGCAGAGCAGAAAGGTGGCATCTCACAAGTATCTGCAACTGAGGTTTAGCTGCGGACTCTTCTGTGGCAGTAGATATTTTTACAAATAGTACTACTCCAGACCCTGAGATTGATGTTTTCACGTGAGTCCATCAGATGATCTGTTAACCAGCATGTCAAGCATTCTGGCATCACCTGCCTCGACATGAACTTACAGAAAAACCAGTGATTCTGACAATGAGGGACTCGAGTAGATGTTTTTCTGCCAATGAAAAACAAGTTAGCTTTGATTGCTAAAAGTCTGGTCGAGAAAGTCAGTTGCTGACAACAGAATCTGCTATCACATGAAACAGTGAGACAGGAGTTATCGACAGACTTTGGTCTAACGGTCTACGTATGTAACCTGTGTGCGGCAGCAAAAACCAGAAATGACCAAATGCTCGCAGCCCTTTTATTTTTATTGTTGTGAGTTTTGCCGATAAAAACGGTTGTGCGACTGCAAAATCTGAGCGACTTCCATGAAAATAACATTCAGCTAGCTTTTGACCATGGGCACAGAAAAGCAAAGAATCTCGCATCTGTTTTGACGCCAGAGTCATCATCTGTGAAGTCTGCCAGCTATCATCATCACTAGACTGCTCACCATTGGACTACAGCATCTGGGGCTTAGTGAAAAGAACTGCTTGAGCTGAATGCCTGGGAGGCAACTGTTGAGATGGAGTTGGGTGCGTTGCCCAAGGGGACTGCCCAGTGCATCTGCACTGCCTTTAGGCCCAGACTGGAGGCCTTGGTCACTGCTAGGAGTCGCTGCTTGTTGTAATGGTTTGCAAATAAAAGCCTAGCGTGACTTCACTGAGCTGTGAAAATGTTTATGTGCCGCTCCTGGTAGTTCTGGCAAGTCAAGGCAATGTTCGTGTTTTGCTGCCGCTCACTTGTAGTCATAAATACACAGGTGACTCACAACAGGAACTGCTGGCTCCATTGGAACCACTTGCGATCTTCACTGAGCTGTCCCGATGTCCAAGTCTCTGCCTCTTGCGCCGGGTGGTTCAACGCCAGGGACAAGTGCAAATCTGGTCCATGCTCAAGTTGTTCTTCGTCAGCCAAGCGTACCTTCAACGACGATACCGAAAGACCACGAGGGCGCTGAGATCCAAAAGCAAAGACTCTCTGAGAGTAAAAGAAAACAATTGGTCAGCTCTCTTGGTTCTTGCTCACACTGTCCAGGTCGGACATAACCTTTCCGAACCTAAGTAAGAATTACTAAGACTCAGCGCCGAAGAAGCAAATGTACCAAAACTGTCTTTTTCTTTCATGTTACCCTTGAGGCTGGGTGACTCCACTGCAGATCGGATAACTGAACTGTGGCCGTTGAACATGCCAAAATGTTGGACAGAGACCCTTGGTCTGGTAGTTGGGAGTCGACAACGCCGGAATGTTCTATCAGCAGATGTTGGTCCAACAGCGTTGCCTTGAAAGTTGCCTCCAGATCTTTGGCCACAATGGTGTGGTCACCGGTGACGCGAAAGCTTGAAATCGATAAAGACGATGTTGCGACCTATGCGTGAGAGAGAAGACTGCACTTTTTCTATCTATTACCGAGCTTTAAACATATGAATATAGAACAGCCGTGATAGCTGTACGCAGTAGGATTTTTTGCAGTCATGAGATACCAGACAAACTGCCACTCGGGCTCATATGAAAGATGATATTCTCAGTGATCACTGATGCTGGCTGGAATCACCTTCCAATCCTTTGAACCCTTGTTAGAGCCTCATGAAGTCAGCTACTTCACCACTGCCATTTTCAGCCCACTGGAAATTATTGTATCACCCATTGGATCCCTGTCTTCGTGGTGAAAAACAATGGTATGACCTGAATCTGTATCATGCCCAAAACCGAGCGTCAGCTGTGTCATCTGAGACCAAGTCACAGTTTGTCTCGCATGCTACAACTGAAGATTTTTTATTCAGTTACGGTTCTAGTTGTATGTTGATTGATTCCTCTCAGCACCAGCTGTCAATAAGTCTCTAGTATTTCATATGAGCACAAGTGGCAGTTTACTTGGCGTCTCATGACTGCAAAATTAGGGACAAACCACCTCGAGCAACTATTGTAATCATGTGTAGCTGTGGACTTCATTGCAACTGGCCAATTGGTTATTAAATCTAATTGTATCTGCTCACCCTTCAAATGATCATGGAGGGCATCACCAACAAGACCCGACATCTTCCGAATGAAGTCTACTTATCAATCTTACTAATTTCAAAGCCCAAGTACTATAGCAACTGATGTATATTTATTTATACTCACGACATCATCTCCTTCAGGTGCCACTGATACTTCTCCCAGACGCACAGAACTGAAGTCAGAAATATCCACGATTTTTCCACTGTTTTTCTCCTAAGGGACAAATACATGAGATGTGTAGCAGGTGATCAATGGGTATAAAGCCGCATCTACGATACCTGAATTTGACGGTTGATGGAGGCCAGCCAGACTCTGATGCACCTCTCCCTCGTCTCCTCGTTCTCTCTGATAGTCTTCAACACCTGATCGATCCACCTGGTGAACGCTGCCAAGTTCTCATTGCACTCAACGTTGTCACTGGACTTTTTCACTGTCATAAACTGGATCCTACGACAAAGTTGGCTGGAGAAGAACCAGAAGAACGGCGAGAGCAGCAACAAGGAGCACCACCAGGAGGGCGTGGAGGAGGTGAACGAGGACGCAGGAAAGATCTTGTTGGCCAAGTGAATTATCGAACTTGTGGAATTGAATAGCAGCAGCTCCATTTGAGGGCTCTTTGGTGTCTGCATGTGTCAGTTGGCCGGGGGAAAGAAAGTCCGACAACTCCACGGTTCTGGCGCCATCTAGGTGCGTCCTCACGAATCAGACGCTGCCACTTGCATATAGGTTGAATGCACCGCTTTAAATTGAATGTCACAGTCGACGCTCACACTAAGTGACGAAGTACAATTGCAGCCGGTCTGTCGTTTGGTCTTGTATGAGTCGTCATCGGAGTCAATGCACGTTCTCACGTTATTTTAAACGCTCGTTGTTGAGTTCAGCATTACGATGAAGCTCTCGTTCGTAGTGGCGAGTAAGTCCTGCAACGTCTTGTACGAGATCACGAAAGCCACGTTGTACTACTACCGGCTGGCGGGTACAATCATTGTGTGTGCCATTCATTCATGCAGGGTGTAGGTAAGGGTAAAACCGCTGCTAGTGTGTGCGGGAACAGCTGCCTCAATCAATAACGTGTTGCTGGCTCTTCTTCCTTCATTTCCTATGTTTCATCTGATGCTGCGCTAGAAAGCACTGGTAGCATATGGGGGGGAAGACACAAGGGATATGAAGAGTGTAAAGTTGGTTCCTCACGAGTCCACGGACTCGCGGGAGTCGATCGAGTTGGACGAGTACAGCGAGGAGGACGACGTGTTCCTCCGAAACAGCGCACAAAACGGCTACACAAAGGATGCTGCGGACAAGCCGCTGATGAAGAGCAAGGTAGGGACAAGTGCAATCAATTAGGTGATGCAGGTACAGAAAGATGTTTTTCTTCAAGAGACGGAGTAAGAAATTGCATCCAGCTGTTCGGTCTTCCCGGCCTAAATACTGCAGATGTTGTGGACCCCTTTGTTGGATCATCCTGGGCTTCAAATCGGTGATTGGTGGGAGAAACATGTCGAGGTCTGTCCAGTCAGCCACGTCATGATTGTACTGATCTCCGTTGACAGGTTTGATGATTGTGACCATTGTCATCGTGAACCTCACCACTGACAAAAGTTGGCTCCTGAGACAGTGGCGAACAGCCCAGAACAGATCTTCCTGCCATGGCTTCGACGTCACCATGGTGTGGACGAAGTCCTTTCCAAAGCTTCTTGCTCAAGGGAATTTCAAGCTTCTCAGCCTCGTCCAGGACCAGGAGAGCCCGGACGTCTTGTTCGGCTTTGGAACAGGTCAGAATACCATAGATTCAACAATCCGATACTGAGGAAGTGGACTAATATTCTGGATGATTCACAGACAAGCATAAGTCGTGCAATTAGTTAAGTGAGATTTCTTTGAGCATGTCTGATGAAATTGTCCTTAGCATGGCGATCACACAAAATTACTATTGCACGTAATTACAATGAATGAATCACTGCATTGAGTTCCCACCATTCTCATCCACCCACGATACACTGTGTATATTGAAAATATCACTGTTGGATTAATATGAACTTCAATGAGGAAATTAACGTGGATTTTAATCAATTAAGGTCTCTATTTAAGCATAGTTTTTCCAATCATTCAGGAGCGGATGGCTACGGCGTACCAGACGTAGTGTGTGATATCTACTTCGATGGGCACCGCCCGTGCAAGGGAGGCGTGAAGGCCCTCAGCGCGAACGGGACCGTCCTGTGGACCATCTGGACGGACCATGAGGTCTTCTCGGTCACGTGCCAGGATGACTTGAACAAGGACGGCAGAATAGACTGCGTCGGAGCTGGAAGAGCAGGGGTAATTTCTCATCTCAGTCTCAAGTACGTGCACTCGTACAGTGATGCAAAAGTATGCTATAAGGCGTCCTTCTTTGTTCTGCAGCTGCTCTTTGCCTTTGACACCACCAAGGGCAAAGTCTTGTGGGACTTCAAGCCGGACGTCATCAAGTCTGACCTTATGTCGATGTACGCCGCGCAGTTCGTACACGACTTGAACGGGGATGGGATCCCTGAAGTACTCGCCGTGCATGGAGGAGATCCCGGCAGCGATCCCGCACAGGAATACAAGATGTTTGGCCGGATTATCATCTTTGACGGCTCCAATGGCAGCATCTTGAAATGGATCCCCACCCCGGACCGGAGGGAGAGCTACTACCCGCCACAAATCCTCACCTCGCTGGACGGGGAGCAAATGGTGCTATTCGGCACAGGCGCGAACTTACGCTCAGGCTCGCTCTATGCTATTTCACTGTACGACCTCTACAAAGGAAAAGTGTCCAAGGTATCCAACATTCTTTCCATACCGAGAATTACACTGCGACAGAAGTAAGTTTAATTGCTCTTTGTATTTTATCAGTATGTTATTATAATTCCAGGCTGTCCAGATTTATCACGACAGTGAGAAGGGTATTTTGAACCCCGCCGCTCTAGTGGACATCAACTTGGACGGCATTGAGGACATCATCTTATCCTCGTACAACGAGCGGGTCGTGGCTCTGGACGGACGAACCTTCAAGCAGTTGTGGAACACGACCTTCAAAAAGGCCGAGTCGTACTCATCTGTGGCTGTCGGATTCTTCGACGAGGACAAAATACCAGACTTTCTGGTCACGTTCAATTATGGAAAAGGATACCCAGTGTACGAATACGCGGAGGTTAGCAAAATACCGGGGTGCCTCTGAGTCGACTCATTATGTTATTAATTATTAACTATAATTCTAGCACAACTTATTTTACATTATACTGTGTGTCAGTAATGGACCTTGCATACGATATATAATACTTATGCAGTTGTCAATCTTATTAGGTCGTTGTACTATCCGGAAGAAATGGCAGCGTCTTGAAGAAAGTGAGCCCAGTCCAGATTGGCGCAGAATCGTCCCCCTTAACCCTTTCCCTGGAGGGACTGGGGAATGACATCTTCCTTCATTGGACCTCGTTCTGCAAGGATTCAGGCGACAAGCTGACATACTCATTTCCCGAATGTGAGTTCGAAAGTCTGACTCCAAGCACATTCGTCGTGCTGTCCAGCAAAATCGCTCATCGAGGATCAACTTTGACACTCGTTCTTGCTCCTTCCAGATGTGGATATCGTGGATCAGATCAACGCCGACATTTGCCACTCTCTGTTCCAGGCTGAGCAAGTGTCTCATTTTGTGACCATGCAGAGGCGAGAGAAGCCGCAGAATATCTACGACTCGGTATTCTGGAAAAAGCTGGAGGACGGGAACCTCTCGTTGTCCACCAAACTCTCGGAGAAGTATCTCAAGCAGCATCCAGAGATCCAGAGGAAGCAGCACGAATATACAGGCGTGAAGGATGAGTCTGCCTACAAGGAGGAGACCAAGAACTGGGAGAGGGAACTGGCCAGGATATATGCCGGCGGAGCCGAGGAGGAGGAGGAGGAGGACGACGACGACAGCAGAAGAAACAACGTCGTCTACGTCGAGGGCGACAACGTCCCAGTCCTGATTCCAGCCTCGAGGCAGAAGCTAGTGCAAGATGCCGGCGCCACTCGCGAGAAGGCCACTTTTCTGACTTATAGCCAACCTCACAACATCAAGAAGAACCCCTCGATATCAGACACGTTCGAGGAACCTTACAGGCGGAGGAAGAAGAGGGAAACCTACCAGCAGGCGGACCAGCACACGAGGAGAAGAAAACTGACCTCCACTGGTGAGTCACCGGCACGTTCAGAAATGTCATATACAGGGTGGAGCAGAATCTAATGAACAAAAATTCCACTAATTTGGCGATGTCTGCTCCACCCCGTATATGTCTACGTACGCATCCGTACATCCGAGGCTCTTACTGCACAGGCACGCTAGCACCGTCTTCAAAATCATCCTCAAATTCCATTGACATCATCTTTTCCACTCATTGGATCCCTTCATCTGGAGCACCAGTCCTATCAGAGGACAATCAAAAGTGCATTGAGTCCATGACAGACCGACAAGGAAAGTATCAACACGTCACATTTGTATTTAATCAGCAGCACAGTGTGAGTCATGGTGAATGTCCTTAGACAACTGGATTAACGTTTTTTCACTCACAGGGTACTGTGAATTTTAAGATACATGTACAAACGTTCATGCATACTCATACAGGCGGTTCAGTGGACGTCGACTCTCTTCGGGAGGCAGTCACAAAGTGCGTCAACAGGAACGGCGACTACGACCCCGACGAGAAGTACGATCCCTTCTCCCTGAAGATGGGTCAGTTGACCGTGTTCAGGATGAGGCTCAAGTGCAAGTGCAGTATGGAGAAACTCCGAGAAGGAGAAACGTGCGGCCAAGTTTTGGATTTCTCCAGGCAGAGGTGGCCCTCTTACATGGGCATGATGGGGGACTCAGTATTTTGATATCAGTTTGTTATTCGAAGCTAATCTTGGGCACGTCGTGCCCGTATAGCAGCGGTATAAGATCTCGGTGGTGAATCCCGCGAGAACTGTTCAGTTCGATACCTCCGTATGTGTGCGCATCTGGTAGTCCCAGAAAGCCAATCTAGTGTATATGTTGTTGAATAAGACTTATCAAGAACTTTCAAGAAAGCTTTATTCAGGTATGCCGATTACATATGTGGTAATGCTATCTGTGTTTTTTCTCGTTTTGGTCAATTAGCGCCTATCATTATGCACCTTGAATGGTGATTTACTTGGCTGCCTTCTTCTTCTTCTTCTTCTTCTTGCCTCCCTCTGGCGCGGCTTCGGGTTCTGGCGCGGCCGCTTCCTCCTTCTTCTCCTCGGGCTCCTCCTCCTTCTTTTCCTCACCACCACCAGCGACAAAGAGTCCGATGACCTCTTTGCTGTCGATGAATCCGTCGTCGTCGACCTCGAACTCGCCGAAGATATCGTCGACCTCGGCCTGAGAAAATTTGTCACCCCAAGTCTTGAGCGCGTGTTGGAACATCTCGGCCTCGATTTTCTTGTCCTCGTTCTCGTAGGCCTTGAAGGCCTGTACGATCAAGTCATCGGGATCGTTGCTGCCTGAATTGAATTAAGACACATGGAGACAAAATCCGACGATACTGCCTCTCTCAACCACTCACCCCCGGCCATTTTATCCTGGAACAACTTGACCATGGCGTCGAATGTGCATGGTCCGCCAACCTCTCCAAGCATTTCATCGAGTTCGTCCTCGCTCATGAGCTGACCCACGTTGTCGAAGGCGGCCCTGAGGTCGTTCTTATTGATGGTTCCGTCCTTATCGATGTCCATGAGCAGGAAGCACTCCTTGTACATGTCCAGTTGCTCCTGCGAGAAGCCGCCATTGTCGCCCCTGACAGTTTCAGACAATAACGAATTATGTCACTTCTACAAGAGCTGTTTAAAAACCAACCTTAACGATTATAAATCTTAAGGCATACTAGTATTATCCCTGATGCCATATGTATTTACTGCACGTGCATTTGTACTCTAATTAATGCAAGCTGTAGTAGCCGTTGCACGAATGAGCGAGAAAAGTCATGGAACACTCACTACTATAAAGAATGGATTAAAATTATAAGAATTAAGGCCATAGCAATCTTACTTTCCCATGTTGGAACTCTTGGTGATGTTCTAAACGTTCCTGAAAGCTGAGTTGAGACAACTGAGAGCTAGGGAATAACAGAGCATTGTGCATAGTCTCGCAGAAGAGAAAGTCAGGATGCCTGGGCTATTTTTGTTCTCCTTATACTTTCGTTCTCTGCATAACACAGTAGTCGAGACATTGTGCCCACAACGCCCAAGAGGAAAGTCGCACAGAGTTATTTCTGTTCTTCATCGCACTGAGCTGGACCCCTCAGCATTGTCCTGCGCACCACGTTCATGAACCCGAGTGTCATGAACTGGTAGTAAGTAAATACACACAGGGTGTGGATAACAAGGTCATTGTTCTCTACGTCCGTAACGACAAGTACAACACCTTGGCCATGTACGGGAGAATTCCATATCACGTCCCCGGTGACGAATCACAAATATATGTCTAACGTCGATGAGTGCATCTCGTTTAATATATGATTATTTGGCATTATATTTGCATTTTTTCCACTATACTCTAATATTCCAGGGAATAACATGCTGGAAATGCCACGGATGTCGGAATCTGCTTCCTGACTTGCAAAAGAGTTGGATATCTGCATTTACATCTGCTTCTTGACATCCTCATCTGCAGAAATCGACAAGTCAAAGATTGAGCCCAACTACATCCCCACCTTGGACACCTGAGCAGCTCTTCACAAATGTTGAAAGAATTTACAGATCGCATCGCAACGCCAAATTGGTGAAAGCTACTGTTTCTAAGATATGTATGCTATATTTTTACTACTAAATGAGTCTCTTAATATCTGCATATTTAAAAAAACGTCTGCATTCGCGTTGATGTCGACTTAGACATTCGCATTTGCAGATGTCAAAAATTCCCTTTTTTCTCAGCATCTCGACTATACATTGCTCGGCCGTTTTGTAGCTCTATATTTCCTCACTTTGACTGATGTTTTGACCTGTCCTCGGCCTTACACTGCCCGGGGGGGGATAATATAACTGACGTAAACTGTGCGTACCTTTAAGTGCGCAGCAACCGTGAAGTCAAAAAGAACTCTGGTGTTAGGGGTTAAAGTTTCTAATACGGCAATAATACAAATAACAATACATGTATGCACTCTTAGTGATAGGATTTTGAGCGATAAGATAAAGTGAATTCATGACGTTGCAATATGGTCGGCCTCCCTTAAAAACAACGTTAAATTGAGAATATCGTTAAATCAAGTACTGCTTGTGCATTGTGAACACAGACTTTTGTGTTTTCGCACACACATAGGTCGGGTAACTACGGCCAGATTGAGAATCACTATTAATTTGGTAACCGTTAAACCTAGAACTGACTGTACGCTCTCGGCTGCTCCATGACCTCAGAGCTAAATAGTGACAACTGTGGCCTCCATGACTATACGCAAAATCGCCAGTACAATTATCGGGTTAAGTGATGCAACTGGACGACAGGAGCAAACTGCTGGTTGCTTCGCACTTTTTATTTTCATTTCAACTTTTGCGGTTACAGCCCATATATTTGTTTCTGCTCTTACTAGGTATGTGTTTCTGTGTGTTACATATACTATACTTTCATATAAGTTATCATCTGTATATCTTGCTCATTGCTATGCGTTACTTGTGAAACAATGTGTACTGTATGTATTGTACTCTATCTTTTGGTTGACACTATGGTACGTTGCTGACAACTATGTGTAACAGTACACGATCTGGCACGATTACCAACATTAAAAACTAAACAAACATCTCTTGCTCTCGCTCTCTCCTATAAATTTACATACTGTCATCTCTCTTCTCCTGCTATTTCTCATGTACAAAATTATATCATATTATCATAACTGTAGCTAAATCTCTCTGTCTGACACAACCTTGGTTCTTCACGAAAAGTTGTAACACTCTAAGCAGTTGACTTTGAAATCCTTGACGTACTGGGGCCATTGGACGTAGGTGGAGCATCTGTCAAGACGGCCTCGGTGGAGGTTCCCGTCCAGGAAGATACCGAACTTTCCGTCACCGGCGCCGATCATCACGCTGTTAGGCGTCCCCTTGAAGAAGTAGTCGTTTTCACCGGACCACTTGTGGACCTTCACATCGTTGTCTGCACACATCTGGATGAAGAGGATAGATAGAACTATGGTCAGTAGGTCATTACGTTCACACAGTTTTTAAGCTTTAAGATTATTGCAGTGCTGCTGACTAGCACTTGACCACTGAAAGGCCAGAAGCCAGCAAATAAAGTTCCAGCAATATAAGGGAGTGGCCAAGACGTGATTATCGTCATCAAAAATCTCATTCTTATTAAAGTCTTCGTCCGCCTCTGTGGGAATCTCAGCTTACCTATTGTACCTCTACGTAATACAAGTTTGTACCTGGAAGAGCCAACTCTCCCCGGTGCCCACGAACTCCTCAGTGACGCCGATAACGTTAGTGAGGTAGGCCCCAAATATCTCGTTCTCAGTGTCCTTGATAACGATCACGAAAGGCTCTTGGCAGGTGGAGACCTTGCGGTAGAAGTTTTGCAGGCTGTAGCCCTCGTATGCAGTCGAGTAGAGGCAAGTCCAGTGGGAGACCTTCTTCTGGAGGGGCAGGAACCCATGGATCGCCCGCAGCATTGTCTGGGACAGGATTGAGGAAGACGCGTCCACTTCGTCCGAGGAGAACTGCCTTCTGGGCAAGTCTTCGTCCGCGCCGTCGTCGTCCACCCCATCTTCGCCGCGGGAAATCATCCTGGGGATTGACTCCAGAAGATTGGGATACCACAGGTTGATGTGGCTGAGAATGGCGTCGAGGTATTGGGCGCTGCACTTCATCTTCTTGGTCCAGGAAGAAGAAGAAGAAGAAGAGAGCAAATTGGCATCATCATCATCGTCATCAATATCAGTCTTCGTCAGACTAAGAATTATATCGTTGGAATCATCGTCGTCTCCTCCTACTACGACAACTATGTTGCTGCTGGTGCTACTGGAGGCGCTACTGTACTTGGCAAAGTCATCTCTCAGTTTCTCTGGTGGAAGCAGTTCCGGAATCTCTTCTTGAGTGAATTCTATTTTGACTGACAGTCTGGAGACTGCGGAGTTCTTGGTGGTTGCGGAGGTGGTGGGAAAGCGTTCTTCGGTTCCATTGCTGAGCAGGACAACCTGGTCTGGGAAAAAGGTGAGGGTGCATTTGTCGCTAAACTTCGTCTCGTCTTCTCCAGTGGCTAAATAACAAGTAACAGTCAATGTCTCCATGGAGTGGGAGACCCGTATGTCGCCCTGCTGCTTCTGCTTGGACTTTGGCTGCTGCGGAATAATCAGCTTGCTGCCAGGATAGAGCTTGCGCGACACCAACTTGTTCTCTCGAATGAGGTCGTGGGCGCTCACGTTGTGCAGATCGCAGATGGCGGCAAAGTCTTGGCCTGGCAGGACCATGTGCACCGAGTCATCGTTGTCGCCGCTACCACCCAGCAAGAGACCACTTCCTCCTCCTTCGCCGTCCTCGGCCAGAAACAGCGTCCTATCCATGGTCTCCATGGTGTCCTGCACCGCATTCACAGAGGCAGATGTGACGATCTTGCCGGCCTCTGCCACCTTCTCCGTGGCGTGGACGACTCCCTTGCTTGCAGCCAGGGTCACGTCCTTCGTCACTCTGCCAGCGGCCTTGGTCCCTTCTACCACCCCAGCGCCGACGGCCACGGAGCCGTGGTAAACCTCAGACCCGACTGCCTTGGAGCTGCTGACGACGTTGGAGCCGAAGGCAGTGACACCGCTTCCCACAGCCTTGGCCATTCCGCCTAGACTCCAAACCTTGGTAGGATTTTTCTGGCGCATGCTTTGGCTGCGCCCACACTTGGGACCACCACGATGATGGTCGCCGCTACCACCGCCGCCGCCTCGCCCGTCACCGCTGCTACCACCACCACCACCACCTCCTCCTCCCACCCTACCCCCGCTGCTCCCGCTGCCGTCCTTGCTATGTTTGTCCTTGGCAGGCAAGGAGAGCGTGTGAGAGAGGGGGGGCTTCTCCTTATCGTCCATCTTATTTTTCGCAGCAGGAGAAATCGATAATGACTTTCTTTTTGGGAGTGGAATGAGAAGAATACGCTCACTCTACCAGAAATTTGCGTCGAAGCACCTTGGACGAAGGAGAAGACAATTTTCTCCGTCGGACAGGCGGTTAAACTTGTACCACATCGTGTTGTTCGTGGCGCACGAGAACAACACCAGCAGCTGCTGTCCTGAACAGCAGTGCTCTCCATGCCATGTGTGACTTTCATTGGAAGAGAAAACCCTTTCTGGTGGAGAATGAGGCTTGCTTCTGCGTCGTATGTAACCAAACCGCTACCTTGAGCCGATGCAGAAAGATGGAGAGCGGCCGAGCGACCGGGGAGAGAAGGGTGCGCGACCAGAGAGGCAGAAAGACGTGCCACGTAGATGCCAAATGCCAAGTGTGCCATGATCTCGTCGATCCCGTTAGAACTGAGCATCGTTTTGGTCCTGATCTGGAATTGGACATGCCAAGAGGATCGGATGACTTCGCTGCAACAAAATAAAAAAAAATGCTGCTACGAACAGCGAGTGTGATTAAGTGTGCCACTCTGGAATTGCTTTCAGTGAGAGCAGAGGGGAAGAAAGCTTTTGATGCAGAGAGCAGAGGAAAGATTTTGTTAGCGGTAGCTGGGGAAAAATAAGAAAGTCCCCACCTCTTTCAAGATCTGCGCTAGCTTACCTATACAGTAGTAGCGGTCCAGTCAAAACAAAGAGCTATGGAGAAGCATTTTATCTTGGTATTGGGACTCCTGATCATACTCCAACTCTCTCGCACTCACGATCAGGGTAAGGCGTTTGCCGACCAGTTTTTCGTCTACATTCACGAGGCGTGGCTTTTCAGGCAGCTACAACATTGTCTCAGTGACCGGGATGCTGGCCAACTTGCCGTGCAACATCACTCCACCAGTGCTGGACGACGAGGTGAACTTGGTCTTGTGGTACAAGGACGGGTACGGGAAGCCCATCTACAGGCAAGAAGAAAGTTATATGTCATCTTATGACACATAATTATTATCGTGGGTTCTTCTTGCTCTATTCTTTCAGTTTCGACCTACGAAACCGGAGCGTCGCTCCTCGCCTGAAGCTCGAGGCTCCTCCGCGTGCATTGTTCGATGTCAGCGCGACTCCAACGGCGGTCCTCTCACTCTTCGGGATCACCAGGGAGGACGTGGGCATCTTCAGCTGTCGCGTGGACTTCAAGAAGTCGCCCACGAGGTACTGGAACCTCAATGTCACGGTCATCGGTAAGTCAGTGTGACGGGTGGTTCCATTGAATATGACCACTTCTTTACGTGTAGATGAGGAGCTACTAACGCAGTTACTACATCCACATCCGCAATTGCTACATACACAGCTACAACACATGCGGTTATCACTTATGCTGTTACTACACACACTCCTACAGCATTCGAAGTTACTCCAGAGGCAGCAACTGCTTATGCAGTTACTACATACAAAGTTGCAGCACACTTAGGTCAAGGATTTGGCCCCCGGACCCACAGCAAAGTTCCAGTCAAGAGTAAAGCTGCTGTCCAGGTTGGCATTGCCGTCCAGATCGTCGACATCAATGTGTTTTGTCCTGGCTGTGTTTTGGTCCAAGGGTAACACTGGTTTTCTTTTTGGAAATCAACAGAACCTGTCAACCTCCGACCCAAACATGGGACTTTTGTGTGTGCGCACAGGGTGCCGGAGGACCCGGGGAGGGAATCCCCCTGGAAATGGTAGGCTGGGGAGCAGGATTTCCCTAGAAAATTTTCGGGAAATTCCATCAACTTTCATCACAATCACCAATTTTCAAGCCTCTTCGGCATGCCCCCCTTTCCAGTTGGCTTCTTTTTGAGCACTGGCACCAAAATGGGCAGCCTCAGCATTGGACCTCTGTACTCAATATTGCGTCTCCGCATCACATCTACATCTTTCAAATCAAAAAATCCCACTTCAACACGTTTCAGAACAGCTTATGAAGTGAACGCCTACCCCTGGCGACTACTTATGGCCAGCGTCGTATGTTTCAGTATTGCGATTTTTTAGTCCTTTTTCATGGGTCGAAACACGAGCACTACATGACTATGGCAGTGCAAGAATGTCCATGTTGCAGATCCCCCGACAGCCATCGTCATAACCGACGATCGCGGAAAGACTGTGACCAACGGGTCCGTGTTCACCAAAGAAAACGCCACCCTCATCGTGACTTGCGACGTTGTCGGAGGTAAGCCCGATGTTGTGGCACAAATATCCTGGAATGCTCTCCTCAATGTCTCCTTAGGCTGGCCTGGAAGTTCCGCCATTTGGCTTAAAGATGGGAAACTGTTCGACGACTCCTACCTACTTCTTCCTGAGAGGATTTCCAGGAATCAAATGATATATAAGAATCCTACGCGAGGAGACCACAAATCCGAGTTCACCTGCATTGGAAGCAACAATAACCTAACGTCGAAGCTGACGAAAACCTTAACTCTCTATATAAAGAGTAAGTTTGTCTTGCAAAGAGTTCCAAGCTTGGGAAAAAAAGATCTGGTTTGTTTCAGTGTTGCCACAGAGCATTTACATCGAGACCGAGGGCAGACTGATATCAGGGCAGGAGCACAAGTTCAAGTGCGTCACCGAAGGTGGATTTCCCCAAGGAAAAATCCTCTGGCGGCTTATGGGAGAGTTGATCAACTCCACACACGAGGAGACTTTGGTGAAGGGAAAAAAGACGTGGTCGCGAATAAGTGAATAAGGAAAGTTGGTCTTCTTCAGGGGAGCAACGACGAGAACGTGAGCGAGATCACCATCCTACTGGAAGCTCGCCACGACGGGAAGTCACTCGAGTGCGTCGTCATGAACAGAGCGCTCAACGCGACGTTGAGAACGTCCAAGCTTCTCAAAGTACAATGTAGGCGTTTTCCTGGTGACATGCAAAAAGCGCTCGTCGATCCTCTTTCTCCTCAAACCTACTTTACAGATTCCCCTCAGGTTGAAGTGTCTCTGGGTGTGACGCTTAAGGAAGATCAAGTCTATGCTGGCGACGACATCTACCTCGAGTGCCACGTAGAGGCCAATCCCGACGTCCGAGACATCACCTGGCTTAAGGACGTGAGTGCTTTTGTTCATACGTCTCCATATTTAGCGTCCTTTCTTTTCGAATGTCTATCCAAGAGGTGTCAAACGTTGACCTCGATCACCCCGAACATAAAAGGACGTAGAAAGTACAGTAAATGCCATTTTTTACCTAACTATCAACAAATGTTGGCATGAAAAACTGCCTTGGACCCTTGTGCCAAACGTCCCCTATGATAGTAGATGAAAACGTCTATTTCAGGACGAAAAGGTCCAGCACAAGCACGGCATCAACGAGAACAGCCTCATCATCCAGAATGTGACTAAAGACAACGGCGGATATTATTCTTGCAAGGGAGAAAACGCAGTTGGATCTGGTTTAAGCGAAGAGCTCTACCTCGACGTCAAATGTGAGTCTGCTGCGCTGTGCGTCAGTTAGTGGTGGATGACTAACTTTGACATCTTCTGCATCACTTTGTTTTAGATGCCCCTGTATGCAAAAAGTCTGGCACAACAATCCAGATCCTTACTCAGCCGGACGAGGAAATCAATGTCGTCTGCCAAGTGGATGCCAACCCTCCACCGGAGAAGTTCACGTAAGACTTGGGGACCCGTGACTGGCTTTGCGAAACCGGTCGAAAACTTCTCTGGCCGTGTGTGCTGGTGCCAACCCCTGGTGTGCTATATTTATCAGACAGATATATCATCTCAAGGTCCTCAATTAGCTGCATTTGCATCAACTACAGCGTCTTCCTGAGTAACATTCAGCAAAGCAGGTTGGCCAAGTCCCAAGAGGCTTTTAGTAATGACCTGATGTGACCAGGTGGAACCAGGCCAAGACTGTACTTGAATTAAGCTTTTTTTATCTTGCTATTAAAGAGAAGAGGGGTTCGGGTACTTTTAGACCACATTTGAAAGAACAATCGCATCAATGAAAAGTCATTGCGGAGAACCACGTGAAGCATTTCAATGTGACTCACTGAATCGTTGATCACTCAGTCTGGAGGAAGCCTTTGGGCGGTAAATGTGTCGGCGCTGTGTGGCAAATGTAGCACTCCAGAGGTTGACCCAAAAAAAGTCATCCGACCCTCATAATTTTCTAGGCATTTATCTCTACGTTGCATCTTGGGGCTCTTTGGAAAGATGAATCCTCAATATTTGATAGGAGTCTTTTACATCTGCTGATATTGGTCTGATTGCCTCTTTCGAAAAATTGAGTCAACTTTGGGAGGGAATGACTTCCTTGATTAGGGTCCACCTTTCAAAAAATTTTGGCTAATAAAATTTTGAATTTTCTCTTTCCAAAGAACCCCGATATAATGTTGTATTGTCCTACACAGCCTGCGTAATGGGCATCTATTCAAGGGAGTCACTATTGGTCCACCCTGCCTTAGGCACATGACAAGTCACATCTGAAAACACTTTTAGGTGGAAATATAACGCTACCTCCGCGTTTCTGAGCCTGCCAAAGGAGAACGTCCACTCAGAGAACTTCTTGAGTGTGACCTCGCTGCCGAGCGTCAACGCCACAGGCATGAGCGTCCTGCTCTTGTGCTGGGCGGAGAACGACATCGGAAAGCAGGAGATACCTTGCAGCTACATTTTAACAAAAGAAGGTACGCTATACAACACTTGGCGTATGTACAATATGGAGTACAAAAGTGTCTGATGTTGATGCCATATTTCAGGTCCTCCCGAGGCTCCTCAAAACTGTAGGTTGTTCTACAAGACCGCCATCATTCTGGTCATTGAGTGCATCCCGGGACCTAACAATGGCATCCAGCAAGAGTTCCACATGCAGATCTGGCGCAGAACAAAGAAGGAAAAAAAAATGGTTGTCGAGCAAAAGAATAGGCATTTCCCTTACTTCACCGTGCAACAGCCGTTGTCGCCAGCCACAAACATGGACGTGATCATCTTTTCGCAGAACGTCAAGGTAATGACACACGTACTGCGCTGTAAATAGCTCTTCCTCTCACCCACTCACACCTCAGGGCTCAAGCAAGAAGAACAACATTTCCTTCACGCCTAAGGAGAACGACAGGGAGTTTGTGTGGATAACCAAAGAGTCCAACGGGGCCTCGAACTCCTTAGTATTTTTTATATTATCCTTTGTCGCCTCTGCTGTGCTTCTTGGCTGTTGTGTCGTTGCGTCAAAGAGAAGAAGCTGCGGTAAGTCTACATATGTATGGTTCAACTTAATGTAGCTGCAGTCGACCTGCAAGTGACGTGCCTCGTATAAGGAGAAGTGTCTTAAAGTTTCTGCAGAACTCTGGAAAGTCCCCCAAGCTGGATTGTTGCAGTTGCATATGTTGAGCATACTTCTTCCTGTCCTTTTGCCAAGACTTGGCCAAGAACAGACCTAGTGACACTTAGGTGTTCAAATTTCCCTGTTATGATAAACTTTTTGATATAATCTTTTGTCTTGCTGCTGTTCCACTTAGCTGTTGTATTTGGGGTCCGATTAACATATGATAGGAAGTAACTGAAGCTAAATCAGTCGCACGCTGTATGCATACTAAATTGTAAACATATGGTGAGTCTCATTCATGAACCCTTGTACAATCTTTTCAGGCTGTCGAGCCAACAAAGCTAACACATCAGAGGTGAGTAGCAGCTGAATCCACAATTTCCATTGTACTGTCCGTTTTCAACCAGCACCACTGAGGTCTCTTGCTTTCCGTAGGTCAAGTCTTCCCAACTACTGGAACCCATTCAGTTGCAAGAGTTTGATACGAACATGACAAGATTTTAAAAGTACCTTCTTAACCTTTGTTGATGTGTCTAAGCGGTCAGAGAATAAAGTGTTAAACACCCTGGCAACGATTACGCCTACTGCCAGACAGTACGTGGAAGAAAAAAATAAGAAATTATAATCCAATGCTGCTCTCTTACTTTAATCAGCTGCCCTTATCATTCGTGCAAACACTTTTCTCGATGATGGAAGATGGCTGGATGATATTTACATCATTAAAGGTCTGATTCACCGTATAATGCAGTAGAAAAAGACATGTAGTCTAGAGCGCCTTGTACTGCATCTGGTCCGGAATAAGGTTGCATTCGCTGGATGCAGTACTCGGCCTGGTCCGGTGGCAGTTCGCGGCGAAGCTCCTCGGGAAGGATGTAGGGCTGCAGAAAAGAGAGAGTCAGCCACCAATTTCTGCACATCACCTGAACTTACGTCCTGATCAAGACCCAGGCTTACCTTATCCGCGGCTAGTATCCTGAAGGAGTCGATAACTTGTTCCGCTGTGTCCACGTCCGTTGATTCTCTGGTCATGAAGTCTAAGAAGCAGTCAAACTGCACGAAACCGCTGGCGTTGGGGTCCACGATGGAAAGGATACGTTGGAAGTCGATCTCACCCTTAGGGAAGGACACGTTTATGTTCATACGTATGCATGTCGTCCATGTACCGCGCTGACACAGTCATATGTTCTCTGTACCTGTTTGTCTTGTCCTACTGAATATCCCAGCGAAATGAGGCATGATTTGAATTCCTCGGGCGCAAGTCGACCTCCGCGGGTCTTGTCGAAGTGGTTGAACGACGCGCGGAATTCATTTAGCTGCTCTTGCGTGATGCCTTTAGAATCTCTCGTCAAGATCTGCAAGTCCGATAACTTCAGCAATGCGCCCCCTCAGTAAAACTTCATTCTCCTCACCTGGTTCTCGACCTCATTGATAGTCCGATTGACGGAGGTGACGAGCTGCTCCCAACCTACGCGCAGGGTCTCCATCGTGTACTGTGTATACCTATTCTCGAAGACGAATGACTCCTGAATCTGTTGGTTAATGCGCTCCAGCTCCTCAAGGTGCGGCTTGAACTGGTAAACGGCCTCCTCGTACTCACGCAGCCTGCCCAACTGCTCTTCTAGAGAACCCTAAAAAAGGAATAGCCCGTCGTGATTCCTGACGACACCAATAATCTCTAGTATACATAAGTTATAGTGTACATGTGCATGCTCTGAACGAAGCTGTTAATTACTGACCTGCATTCCCATGCCCAAAGCAGCGACTGCGTCCATCTGTCGCTCGATCCATGGTCCCACCTGGTTGGCCTTGTCTGCAAACTGTCTGCGCAGAGCCTCGTTGTTCTGCTGCTTGCGCAGTTCGTCTTGTAGGGTCTGGTCACGCTGGGGAACCAAGATCTTCACCTCATTCCACTTGGAATTGATGTCCTGGAAGACGTTGGGTAACCCAGTTACGTCACCCATCTCTTGTGGAACACAAAATCTACACTCACATTTCCGGTCAGATTGGTGTAGGGGTTGATGGTTGCGCCCGGCACGTTGTACTGCTTAGCAAAGTTGTCCACGTCTTTGATAAGCTTCATGATTGACTGGAACTCTTTGTCTGCCTCGCCCAACGTGGCCTTGAATTGCGCATGGGCGTCGATCAGACCTTGGATCTCTTCCAGCGTGTGCACGATGAACATGTCCACAAGATCCTCGCGAGTTCCATCAAGCCAATTGTTGAAGGGCTAAAAAAAACCCTGTTTATGACTCCTACAAGTGATGACGAGTACAAGAGCCTCAAAGGTCGCATTCTTCTTACCGCAGCTCGTTTAGCGAATTCCAGATGTAATGAATCCACTCTCTCGAGGACCTTCTCCGCCTCGTCCATGCCCAACCTGCGCTGCTGGGTCAGATTTCCCAGCCGGTCCCACTGGTCGCAGATCTTCTGGCAGCGCATGTTCACAGCCGCACTGTCCCAGTAGTCAAGCGCGTTTAACTCCTGAGCGATGGCGGCGATTTGCTCAACGCGGTCCTGGAATTGATGTCGATATATTTTAGGGGCCGGACACTCGAGCACATTTTTTTCTTTCTTTTCTACCTGGTGTGCGGCAAGATCGCTCTCAAAGGCCTCGTGCTTCTTCTTCATTGCCTTGAGCTCGAAGATCTTGCAGTTCTTGTAGTCCTGCGAAGAAAGCATCTCTTCTTTGCCGGAAGTCCAAGCCTCATGGATGTCGGCCTTGTGCTTAAACTTCTTGGCCAAGTGCTCGAGCCTCTCCAGCCTCATGAGTTCGGCCAGCAGCCATTCCTCAAATCCCTTCTCCGCACCCAGGAGACCATTCCACGCGCGCTGGATGTCTGTGATGAGCTTTCCCTCTGTGGGGATGTAGGCGGGACGGTTGGAAAGGCGCAGCTTCGTCTGCAGCGTGTTGAAGTTTGTCTCTAGCTTCGCCTTCTGCTCCACCCGAGGCGGCTTGTGCTTGCGCCGGTACTCCCGGTACTCCTCAAGCTTCTTCTGGACGGCCACCAGAGAGTTGCCCGATTGGCGGCTCTCCAGCCAAGGCAATGTACGGCGGATCCACTCCAACAGCTGTAAGATACGTCGAGGTATGGAGCAAAAGAACTTTCAGTGATTCACTGCCGCATACAACAACTTAAATCTGAATGATAGTGAAAAGTGTATCAGTCTTACATCGCTCGCCAGTCGCTCGTATTCTTCCATGAGACGCTCGTTGTCCTGGTTGACCTTCAGCACCTTGCAAATCCTGTTGGCTGCCATCTCAGCCTGAAAGTGTAAAACGTCAAATAATGTGACAGCTCTCTTAACATGCAATACTACAGGAGGATTCACTATATGGATTATTTCTTCTACTGCATGAGCACCCGAGGTGAACACTATGATTAGATTATGCAGGTATTAATGCTACTGCAAAGCCACAATCACTCGCGTTAGAAATACTCGCAAGAAAATAGAGAAAAATACCCCCAAAGATCCATGAACCCGATAACATCTGTCATCGAAGAAAAAGAAGGGTATCGCATTAAGAGCATAGCGTTCAAGATTTGGATTTGATTGACATCATGGCTTGAAAAGTATGTAGTGCTTCTGGCACCTACGGCGCTGATCCCCACCCCACCCTCAACCAGCCTTCCCCCAAACTGTCGTGGTCTCGGAACTTGCCTTTTGAGCCCCAGAAAAAGTATGATAATAAGAGGAAACACATGTCATGACTGCTCGTTCGTCGGGCATGGCTGAGGAGGACAAATCTGTAAGTACAGAAAGAAGCATGAAATCCCCTAGTAATAGACCTGCATCGCGCCCTGGAAAGCGTGGTAATAGCACGACACGTAGGTCATGATGGCCCTCTCGTCGGGCTTGTCCGTGTTCAGGAGATCTGAAAAAAGCGTGGCGGGTAAACGCAGCTGTAAGCAATAATTTTATCCATGATATTATCCCTGCTCTCTCTTTCTTTCTTTCTTTTTCTCTCTCTCTCTCTCTCTCCTGCCTTGTACTATTGGCAGTTGGCCAATCCCTTTTCCTCGCCTTTAGCGTGGAGGGACGAGTCTGTAGTAGTAAGAGCTCCATTTTTACCTACTCATGGTCATCCCGGGACAAGTCAGAAAGGCAAAGTAAACATGACTATTTACTACGAACATAACTTGTACGTACGAGTTGTTCCTGTATGCTCTGCATAACGGCTGATCAAATAAATAAGGAAGCTGTTACATAATCAATGACTTCTTCGTGAAATGACTAATCTGATATCAGACACTCCTTTCTAATGCTTCGGGATGTAAAGTCGGATGTCACGGTAATTGATATGACGAGTTTATCACATCAATTGTACAAAGAAGAAAGAAATCGAATTCTGAGTCGATTTAAATGATAATCCTGCTGTGTGTTCAACTCTAATGCAGACACAAGCGATTACACTGTGTACACACTTACACAAAGCGTCACGCACAGGAAGTGGCTCGACTCCTATTCCTTGTGAGTGTGGACAAGCACATTTTTTCCTTCTCTTCTCTTCTGTTAGAATAGTTTCAAGCAGGTACTGCTCGTCGTGTCTTACCTTCCGGGTCCAACATCCTGGGAATGTCGAGATACTTCTCCGCTATGTCGAAGGCCAGGTTCAAGTTCTCCAAAGGATTATCCTGTACAAGGGCCAAAAAAAATCATGAGACGTTTAGCTTACAGTCTAGAACCAACCAATACCGACCTTGGACAGCTTGGAGTAGTCGAGCAGGTCAGGCCTGTGTCTGTGTATGAGAGCGCAGAAGGCAAGTCCGTCCCTCCAGCTGCAATGGTGGGAATCGTGAGGTCAAGTCAAGATCCGGAAGCCATGCTATGCTGTACGTCTCTCTTACCTCAGATGGAAGTTCTGGACGTTGACGTTCTTGTATGGCGCCGTCTTCCTCTGGCACCAGAGCAGCAGGCCCTCCTTAGCGGTCATCTCCTCCACAGATATGTCTTGGATGGCAAAACGAAGAATGATCGTCCAGATCATGCCCAAGGTCATCTTGACGTTGCCGTCGACAATTTCTGAGAAATTGACAAGAAAGAACAGCATGATGAGAACAGCCCTCGATCAATGTTGGTCCCACTGCGGCAGAGAGCAGTATCTACAGTTCATACCCTCGGCGCCGATGGAGACGAGCTTGACGCCCTTGCTGGCTATGAAGTCCAGGGCCTTGTTAACGTTGGCAATCTTGTGGAAGCGCATCTTGCCCCGATCTGGCTTTGGCAGAGTCTCTCCCGAGATGACCTCGAGCAGCAACATGAGCTTGAGGCCATTGCGGAAGTCCTCCTCGATATTCTCGATCTGCGTGCCGGCCTTGCGCAGATGGGAGTTCACCCAGGCCGTAAACGTCTACGGACAGTGTTAGAAAAGACTCGTCAGTACGAAAGATGATCTACTCCCTCCCCCCCCCCTGACCGACCGACCTTTCTCTGCTGCTTCTCCCATGCAGGGTCCAGAAGCCCCTCCCGCTCCCACTCCTCCTCCTGCTCCATGTAGTGGTCCTGCTCCAGGGGAGCGCCGAACTGCTGCGGGTTGGCGGACGTCATCTGGAAGGCGTCGGTGGTGAAATAATAGGTTTGATGACGAGCCTTCCTCCTCCTGCCCTCGACGCAACAACGAACGCACGCACGCACGCGCTCCCGCCCGCGTCGCTCGACTAACTGATTAAGAGTAGATCTTTTTTCGTTTGCCTCTTCCTTCCTCCCCTTGGCAAACGACGCCTTCGTCCCAGCGAGCAAACGAGCGGACGTCCACTACTGCGACGGCAGCGGCTACGATTATTACTACGTTGCCAGAGCTTTCTCTCTTGGCCCCTTGGCCGTTGCCGGCGCAGTTGCCGTTGCCTCCACTCTTCTCACATCACGTCATCGCGTCAAACTGGACTTTCCTCCGCATTCCGTCCTTGAGCGCGTCGCCGTTCACTTACCCACCGTCACCGCCGAGGAGATGGATCGGACCTCCTTTGGGTCGCTCGCAGACTTGTAACTGTTGCTCGCTGACGACGGCAAGAGCGAGAGCGAGCGAGAGATCGCTTCCACCCACCGATCGAGAGGAGAGACGAATGTATTCATGCAGCATTTGTCTGGCGGAGTTGCCACAAAGCATCCCCGCTACGCTGAAGTCGTCACATCACTATTTCTGTACTGTTCACTGAAGGAGTCACGATGGTGACAGTTAGAACTGTCGGGACACTTTTTAAGATACTATATAACACTGCAAGACAGTTGGTAGAACTAAGATTGATTGCAGAAGTAGTTGCAGGCGATGAAGTCATTTTCAGACACAGGGCTTGAACACACAATGGAAACAGGACTGAAAATTTGCAGTCACTAATGAATTATGATGATTTGCAATTTCAACCGGAATTTCAGTTTGAAACTAGCTGGCAAGAAGAGGGCAGGCGTTACTGGAAAAATCGTAGCAATACAAGCAAAGCAAAGAAATTAGCTGGAATTTTAAATCATTTCATCATGTAACATTTAAGGTTGCTAAATACCACAGTCATAGACGAGCAACAAGTAAGTTAAATGACACTTTTTTTCTTGGCAATTTTGTTTGGCAACACTGTCGAATCTCTATTTGTGCTGTAGGCAATAGTGCCGGCGGCAGCAGCAGCAGCCTACCTACCTGCCTGCCTTGTCCGCAGCCACCTGCATCAAGTCCATACATACGGTGGGGATGGAGAGAGAATCCAAACACACAGGGAGAGTCAGCGGTGCCACACACCTAACAGATGACGGTAAGCAGACTGTGATACAATATTTTTGTACACATAAGCACACAACTAGCAGGACCGGACTGCGACGTCCAGTTTTAGTTTTAGCTGTGTTGAAAGAATTCGACTCGGCCCGACCTGGCTCGACTCAACCAAGCTCGATGTGCAAGTCAACCATTGCGGTGGGAGGTGTGTACGGTGTACCGTATAATAAGGATAAGTCACCCAGCATACGACAATTGTTCAGAGTGAAAATCAAGATCGATCCTAACAAAATTTCGAGGGAAAAAAAAGACAGCCACAGTGTATCGAGTTTCGTCGAATTTTGAGGTCAGGCTCGAGTCGAACAGTGTTCGAGCTGAAGCCACGAAGGTCGTTCTCGGAGTGATTCGACTCGACTCGAATTCGGATCCATCCCAACAGCTAAAAACAGCAACGTAGTGCTTGCCGGAGCTGTGTCGGACATGTAAGAACCGAGCCTCGAGCCTGAATCGAGCCGAGCCTACAGCAAATGGGCCAGCACGGCAGGAAGATCCGGCCCAGACCCGTGCATTTAGTCGAGGTAATATACATTGCCGCCTATGTCACGCATTAGGGCCCGGCTGGCTCATAAAATATGTTGCATAGCCGAGCTGCTTCCTAGCTTAGGGTGGACACGGCTCTGCTGCTCTGCTGCAGCACGGGAGGGTCCAACGATGACATGATGCACCTCGTCCAGAATGTAGACGTCCAACATGAGTACGCAGGTCTGTACAGGAAGTCGCTGGCTATTTTGGCGGCGCCCAACGACCACTCCAAGTTAAACCCACCACCAGCAGCAAGCACAGCGTGCTGACCTTCTCAACGCCGTGCGCGGTCCCGTCCAAGTTTGCCAAACCATATGGCATAACAATCAGCGTGGTGTCCTTCGCCCTTCGTCCGTCCGACGTCCCTTCCTTCCTCGCCTGAGGAGACCGAGAGAGAGAGAAAATTGTTACTGGTGGCGGACGCACGTGCGTGACAGCAGTTAGTAGTTCTGGAAGCTTCAAAAACAAGTCACCTCTCCTACCCCCTGCCACTCCCTCACCCCTCCCTTCAGTGAGACAAAAGATGCAGTTCAGTTGCCTTCTTGTCAGTGTGGTGTTGCTCTGCTTCGGTGGGATCAGTTGGTCTGCAAAGGTAAGGCATCGTTGGCCCTATCAGCACATTGACTTGTCCAAGGAGTGCTGTCATTTCTTGCCTCGTCGGCCAGATCCCCTACTACCAGTTCGGCTATGAAGTCACGGACGCGTACTCGAAGGACTACCACGGACACATGGAGTTCAACAAGGGGGATAAGACTCTAGGTAGAGCACAGTGCACTTTTTCCTTCACCGCGTAAGTGACCAAGATGTTCCAATGTTTGTTTGCAATTAGGGGAATTCAAGGTGAAGCTTCCTGATGGACGAGTGCAGGTGGTTTCCTACGAGGCAGACGATTATGGATATCGTCCATCTATCTCATACGAATATCCTGCTTACAAAAAGATAACACACGCAAAGGTAGGAGGCAAGAGTACACACGCGACACTTTGGCAGACAAGCAGCAGCAGCACGAACAGTATTTTTTTCTTTGCAGGACCCTCACGAGAATGAGGACTTGTACTTGGTGCCGGTTGGCGGCGCCTCGTCCCAGTTCGTCGTCTTGGCCATGAAGAAGCACTGACATCACCCGTGTAATCGTCATGTTGCCACCTACCAGTGTACATTGTGGGGACACAAATCGAGGACACTTTTTGAAACGCATTTCCAACACTTTTAATCGCACATTTGGACTCGATTGATTTCAACTTTCCTTTTCTTAGTGGCAAACTAAGTCTTCACCTAACTTTATTTGTTTGTTTCCTTATGGTATTTGAAATGATAGCAAAATGACATCGTGTGGCTGCTCTTCCTGATGCCAGATTTAACCACACTGAAACCATGGATCAGGAGAAGTATGCCAGGACCTCCCATGTGCCCCCCTTCCCGATCCCGGTCCAGGAGACGAGGGCAAGTGATACCGTAGCATCAGCTCCCTCCGGGCTATGTTGGCTGCCAGCAGTGATTCCTTTGAGGCTTAAGATTCGCAACACAGTGCCTTAAAAAGTTACATAAATAAATGTCTCTCTAAAATGTACACAAGGAGTGCGGTAGCTTAATATCAATGACTCTATAAAGTGTTATCGTGAAAGTGTGTAAGTGTTCGCATCTGTACGCAATAGTCAATTTTTTTTTTTTGAGGATGGAAAATTGGCGTTCGGTACAAGTCCCATTAATTGGAAATAAAGGTTAACAATAGCTACGGCTAACTCCAAGTTGTATAACATTTTGTATGTAGTAAGTGCAGAACACACTTCTTTTCCCAGCTATAACTTTTCATTGGATTGAGCTACAGAAGCGGTTCACTCCTCCATGGATAGCTAATAAGCTCCTCTAAAACCAAACTCATACTCATTTTTGTTCTAGGATCACTCATTGTTCCACAATATGGGATCACAGTTATGTTCTGTAGCGGAGTTTGCTACATAAAAGTTTGACTGTATTGCGAACAAATAATTGGTACTAGATCAAAAACGCATATCAGTTTGGTTTTAGAGGAGCTTCTCAGCTTTCCATAGAGGGGTCAACAACTTCGTTAGCTCCATCGAGTCAAAAGTTCTGGCTGAAAAAAGAAGTGTTCCCTACATCCTACCACATTCAGTGTGTTATAGAACTGGGAATTTACCGGTAAAGTGCCTATAGTAGGAAGGCTGAGGTCACAGCGATAATGAAGGCAGCCAGGGCCCTTCTGCCAGTTACGGGGGAGGGAGATCCTCTTCTTTGTAGACAGCCAGGCTGCCCTACACGCCTTGAATGCAATAACATTCAACTGTATATTGGTGAGACAATGCATGGACACACTGAACATCCTTTCGAAGACAAATTTTGTTACCCTACGATGGGTTAAGGCTCATGTGGGACACAAGTTGAACGAAGAAGCGGATGACCTGGCAAAATGCGGAACAGGATTAGACACCGTCTTTCCTCCCCCCATCCCCAGGTCGCTCAGCAAAGAATTGGTTAAAAAAATATTTACAACCAAGTGGACAGAACATTGGAAAGATAATCCTATGTGCCGGCAAACTAAGTATTGGATTGAGACCCCAGGGTCTCTCCCACACTGGGTGATACTAATTAGCCGCAGCATGCTCAGTCTAATCCTACAGGCCCTCACGGGACATAACTACCTCAACTATCATGAAAAGATTGTTGGTAATATCCACAGCGACCGTTGCAGGTTCTGCGGAGACAAACGCGAGGAGTTCTACCATCTCACGTGTGAGTGCGATGCACTTGCCGGGGAGAGACTTGATTCATTCTGGGAACTCCAGCCGCCAGATTGTCCACCTGACCTCACAGGCCTTGTCAGGTTCATTCACATGAACTGCATTGGCATGGCCTTGGGAAGGAGGATACAGTAAATATCCTGGTCCCTGCCGACCCCTCCCCATTCAGAGGAAGGGGGGCTTCCCAGGGTTGACGTTTGTTGGCTCTTATACTGCCACGCAGGGTAGGGAAAAGGTCTCACTAGAGGCTGCTCCTGCATGCCCGTGCCCATCAATGGCACGGAACATAGCCCCTTACAAACAAACAAACAAACAAGCCTATAGTAGGAAGTGCTTAAGGAAAAAAATGGTTCTAGTAAAATTTTTATATTTTTGCCAGTTACCAAAAAGCCAAAAAATATCATTTCCCGAAAAGGTACCTTTCCAAACTAGCCTACAGTACCATTCTTAATGGTAGACAGACAAGCTGGACCAGAATCTGCAGAACTCTTCGTTAAATAGTTCAGTGGCTCCATGTCCGCGTCGCTGTAACTTCCTAGACTTATTCAACTCCACTTTTCTTTCTTGACGACGTCGTCCTCGTTTATCATCAGTTTCGCGGATTCTGTGATATCGTCCTTGATAGTTATGCCAAGGAAGCATCTATGAGATTCCAACGCATTAAATAGGCATGCCAGCAGTTTTACATGATGGTTTATTGGACCCACCTTGATGACGGCTCCAAGAAGATTATTGAATAGAACAAAACATTACGAGCATGTAATTGAATAACCATACTAACAATATGCGTATATTTGAACTCGTAAAATCACAAATTATGTGCTTTCTCCATATATTGTAAAGAGTTGGCATAGTAGGGAGCAAACACCTGTGTTTGGCAAGATGGAAAGCTCATGACTTTTCCTAGAAACTCTGAGATACTACTGGCGGTCTTGTCCTTGGCTTCTGCGGCCCCACCTCCTCCAGCTCCAGCTCCAAAAGCGAGTCCAGCAGCTGAGTGAGGATTGTGGTGATGGTGGGGATGTTCCTTGATTCTGGTGTCGTGATGAGGATGACTTTGGTGCTGGTGGCCACTTGGGAGGGACTTCGGATGACAGTCCTTATGAGATAGTTCGATGGTAAGTGCTCGTGCTTAACACTGCATTTTCTCCTCATCTATAGTCTTGCTTACCTCCTCTGCATCAATTTTCCCTCCATCGGTGTCATCCGCAGAGTCGTGATCATCCTTGAAAGCGTCATTAGCCGGATCGACGCTGAAAAAGGGTTTTAGAAAAAAAAAGTCCAACTATATTGTGTTCTTCTTGTCCGTACCTGGAGCCTTCGGAAGCTCTGTCCCTCTGACGCCTGTTCTTGAACCAGTTGGAGACCTGCGTGGTGGTGAGGCCGGTGGCTTCAGCGAGCTCGCGCTTCTCCCTAGGGCTCGGATACGGATTGTGGTTGTACCACTCCCTGAGCACCTGGCGCGACTTCTCTTTGAAGCAGTACGAGGTCTCCTCGCCGTCCCAGATGGTGCGGGGCAAAGGAAACTTGCGGCGGATACGGTACTTTCCCACTGCGCCCAGTGGGCGCCCGCGCAGCTTCTCCGCCTCGATGTAGTGCGCCTTCATCCACAGCATCTGCAGCTTCGCGTGATTCTGCTCGGAAAATTGAAAGGTTTCAATGATGCGGTACATCTCCTTGAAGTTGCCCTTGTGGAAGTACACTAATGCCTTGGCCTTGAGGACGCTTTCGTTGCGGTGGAGGAGATCACACGGAGGAAGACTCCACAGGAATCTTGAAGAGAGAGAGATCACTGTTTTTTCTCCTGTCAAGTACAGTGAAACACGCTTATATGAAACAAGGTCAATACGAATCAAATGGTCTTTTGCATCAATGCAATCCTTTAAGTTGCTATTGTACTGCGGGGAAATTAAAATTTTCTGCCACACTCACATAAGAAGGAAAATGTCACCTTTAACAAAGTACTTTTGAAACTCTGCCAAGCCATAAATATAGGCTCATGATGATCTTGCAACCCTTCTTTCTGCAGGATGGTTTGCTCCTGAGTGACCAACAGCTCTAACTGCGATCAAAGTCTATGCGGGAACGCATGCTGTTATATTACTTCTATTTACCTCAGATGAGCATAACCTTGGTTATTCTGACAGAAGCGTGGATCCAGAAACTTGAAACTTCTCCCCCCCCCCCCGTTATTCAACTACAGGCCTACCACCTAATCCACTGAAGACTCCTTACTCTGGACCTTTTGTATTCCTCAAACAACTCTAACAAAGTTATCCACGGTATCCCGCTGACTCAAGTTAAGTGATCTTACAATACAAAGACCACTAAAGGCACCAACCACACTCAACCCCATAATACCGAGGACGTGAGCAGCCTTTGGACAAGAAATGAAAAATGGGTTAAACATGTCCAAGTTGTAGCCAACCAAAGTAAAGTCCAGTCAAGAGTGTTCATCCGATGCCCCTTCAACCCTTTCCAACACATCGTGTCCAGCAACTTGGCCGCAATTGAGTCACTTTGCTAAATACACCGAGAATTGCGCCAATCGTAGAAAAGTCCACGCACGGTTCAAAATTGCAATCTCCAAGTCAAAGAACCATTTCGCATGGCCAAAAATCCTGCTTAAATATTCATCAACTTTTCAGCTAATCTCATGCCCTTTGAGTGACTATATTCTCCTGTTGGAATAACGACATATTTCATCAAACGTAGCAAAGTTGTATGATCAACTTCATCATCATGGCATTGTTTAAAAAAAGAACAATGTAAGTCTGCTCTAGACGTTTGGAATGGTCACATAATCTTTAAAACATTTGTTTACACCGAGTAAAGCAATAATGTTATAAAGCAATAATATAGCAATGGTATTGTTTTTGTGGCTTGAACGAGGACGTCTGTGCTAAAACGCCTATATGAAAGAGACCGATGGCTATATAAATCAATCATGACTTCGATTTGAACTTGCTTTATAAAAGCGCACTTTGCTGCACAGTGTCAGTCAAAGAAGTCTTTTGACTAACCCTGTTTCATCTGCTAACTCCTTTTAAGTCATATTCAGGCATTTTTATGACACGTACTCTCAGCACATGCGAGACATTCTTCGACCAAGTTATACTAACGTCACAACATGACGAATTGAACGGGTCTGACTGCCGACTGAGTCGGTGTCGCTGATGGCTGTTCCGAATGCGGCACTTAAACTGACCTGGCCAATCTGTCGATGTTCCCCGACTGCTCGAGCACCTCGCACACGCACGCGACCTGCTCCTGGGTGAAGCCGAACGACGTGATGCCTCCTTCCGTCGGGTACAGTGAGGTGGAGCCGCCGCCGCTGCTGCCGCCGCCGCCGCTTCCTCCGCCACCGCCGCCGTCATACGAAGACGGAGAAGGCGAAAATGGGCTCTGTGGAAAGTGATTTTTTTTCTTTCCTCGTCAAAAAGTTGTTACTTCTTAAAGCTTTCAATTTTATGACTGTGTTCACGTAATCATGACAAAACATGATGAGTATGAGCTGAGATAGTCAAGATGTTCTCACTCGTATTAAACAACCATCACTTAGCTTCGTCATAGAGAAAAAGTTCAGCGCTATTAGGGAATCCTCATCGTTAAAACTTTTGCCAAATACAGATAAGATCTATACGGAGTGTAACAGATGTGGAAGACTCAAAAGCCGCTAACACTGAAAAAAGCCCTGATCTTTGGATGTCGCCGGCTGACCTCAAACAATCCGCGGGACGAGTGGCAGCCTTGGATGTTTGGTGCGATAGCTATGTTGTTGTGCATTATTCATGCCTTCGCTTTGTCTTCTCCTACTTAAGCATTCTTTAATTTTGTATTACCTGTCCCTAGTCCAGCTCAGTAGTTCCGATACAGTCGGTTAGAGTATTTGACTTTCTGCTCATATAGCAAATGACAGAGGCATAGGAGTGCTTTGTAAGCACTTACCGCGTATACAGCCAAGCAAACATAGTTTAGGAACAGTCGTCCTAAATATAGGGAAACAAACCTCTCTCACTGGTTCTTGGTGCTGGTCCTTAAGGGTGCTGCAACCCTGATCTTTGATCAGCCCTGAACGTAACATTTTCATCTTTCAATCTGCCAGGTTGTGTGTTTATCAACTTAAATTTTCAAGATTGTGTTTAGAAAGTGCCCTTGTCTCTTCTGTGCTAATTTAGTGACTTAACTTGTGTACTAATCTCACTGTAGTGTCGAGAGTTTCTAGTGATTGAGCGTGGAACCTTCATCTCCCCCCGTGGTCACATCAGAGAAGACTGGAATAACGCTGGTTTTGCTGTGCTGTGCATTGGACAACCTGCACTATCAGGACTGCACCAGGTACAGTTCTTTGTACTTTTCCTAAATGAGAAAAAAATGCACTTTTTCATTTTTCTGCCACCCTCTTCAGAAAAGTCCATGCATGATCTTCGGCCCACCAATTTTTGATCTCTACCAAGTTACCAAGCACCAAGTTACCAAGCATTTTCTAGTGCTTGGTAACATGACCAACATTCAGTGTCATTCGTTGTCTCGCCTACTAGTGACTTATCTGCGTTACAGTATCAATGATATAACCCAGCAGCGTTTAAGACGGTACTAAAGAAATGTGCGATCTCCCTGAGGTGATCTGGTTGAGCACCACAGCCTTAGGTTGACACATCTGTTTCACAGATGTGTCAGATAGCAGCACTCAAGTTTGATAAGAGTACCTTGACTAACTCACCCCTTTTTATTTTTGTTGCATGTACATAGAACTTACACACAGGATCAAAATAAAATTAAGCATAAGCTGCATTGAATGACTGTATTCTCGTACTAAATATAGAACTAAAACCTTGTTCTACCACTGTCATGTGTACCTAACGGCAGGGAGTAACGACAAGCTCCTCTGATTTGGAAGTCCGCTCCCAAGATAAGATTTAGATCGATTTTTCCTTAGCAAAATTGTAGCTCTCTCAATGAGCTCCCATTTGTTACACGTCATTTGGACTGTGATTTGCCGTTGAAACTCATGAGTGATTGTGATTTCTCTTACACTGAAGAAAATATTGATCAGAATAAATCTGCAGGCTTAACGCCCCAAGTCCTACACTCTGAGTGGTTCTAGTTGATGTAAACTCTTTAGTCATCCGCACTTATGTGAAGATCTCCCAAGGCGTCGTCGTGCTCAGCGTTCCAACATGTCGATATCGAGCTGTACGAACTTATGCGTATCATGCTTAAATGAAGTAATACAGAAATGAGGCGATCAAAAGTTTCCACCTAGAGCTTCTTCCGAGGCTCTCTTGTTCATCCTCTTGAGCAGTGCCTCGGGAGAAGTTCAGTGGCTGCAGCATCATTTCTCTTCAATGGACTCAGAACACAGTTAGGAAAAGATATATTTGGTTCCTCAGGCACTTGGGCTGTTACTTCCATCTCCGCTACCCTCAACCTCACACCACCTTTGGCTCCAACCCTCAGGCTCATACAACCTTTTGGCCCCAACTGTTTGGCCCTCACGATCGCTACTGGAGCAGGGAATGTTGAACAACCAGACTACCAGAAGGGCTGGAGGCAGATCTTGGATGGACCTTTGCTCGGCGTCCAACAACTTATGTTAAGTTCTGCAGGGTGGACCGAGGAGATTCTCATTGTTGTTTCCCACGTTCAAAATGTGTTGGGAATCTCCTTAGTCCATCTTGCACAAGTCAGGTACGTTAGAGCAGAGTTTTAACGTACATTACAAGCTTTAAAGTTGACTCACGTTGTATTGGCAGACTTGCGCGAAGGAGAACGCGGAGACTCCGAGGGCCGCGGAGTCGAGGACCGGGGGCGCCGCGGTGGCTGCCGCTGCCGCGGCCACGGCTGCCGCTGCCGCGGCAGACGAAGGAGGTGGTGCCGTTGGTGTCGTCGGGTTAACCGCCGCCGAGGCCGCGGCCGCGGCGGCCGCGGTGGCCGCCGCCGCCGCCGCATTCGTGAAGTTTGCAGCAGAAGACATGTTTTGCACGTATTAGGTGTCACTCTGGGTCGATGGAGGAGGAAGAAGGCGAAGTAGGAGGAGCTACCGGGCGCCGTGGGGGCGGAGATTGCGCAGAACACTAACTAAGCTCCTCCCTTCTGGCGGAGAGAGAAGAAAGAGCGAAGATAGAAAGAAAGAGCCAAGCCTGCTCAGGGCAGCGAAACTGGACGAGGCAGGGCCTAAATTGTACGCTACACTTATGATAAAGTGCCTACTCCGGGTTTAAAGGGCCACGTCTACCTGGTGAGAGTAATTCTCGGCGGGGTTGATGATGATGCATGGGCTGGAGCCGCTGGCGAAGTCGCTGGAGTGACACCGGGGACTGATGACGAACATCAGGAGCCATTTGTGTTCTGGGAGGGTGTTTCGCTGGCTGGAGGAGCCCGCCAGGTGGTGCAGCTGCACGAGGAAGTTCAGCTTGGAGTGGGGAGGGGGGAGGCTGAAGGCAGATGGACTGAGGCAATGCTGCAAGACAAGCTTAGGATCAGGACCTCTTTTCAGTCATTTAGAGAGCATTCATTCATTCAGGCTTGAACACTATCATCAGGCATCATCACTGTGGAGCTTTACGCTCATTCACACTAGTAGTCTGGAGAGTTCAGCCACGTTGGTCTCATCCATTAGCAAGAGGGAGAAGGAGCTGAAAAAGAGCATTTGGTCTTCAGCGTGTGCATAAACTCCTGCCCGCCTTCCAGATTCAACCTTGTTTTGCCCCCTTGCCATTTGACGCACATACTTTTGTACGGGATTTCACCGCGGAAAAAATCAAATTCGAAATGAAAAAACGAAATTTTCCGCCAGCTTGAGGATTCTCGTAACTCCCGGAGTTCAGTGTCGCTTCTAAGGAAATCACCTTTCAGGGTTATTTTTGAGCATTGTCTTCATCATCACGATCTGAATCGTCCGACAAGTTTTTGTCTCGTGCCTGTGAGATCTTTGTCACACACTGTGAAAAGCTTCTGCGCGTCTACACAAACAGTGAATTTGAGCAGACCCTAAGCCTTGATCGTGCGGAAAGATTATCTTGGCCAAACTGAGGTTCACAGAAGTACTGTGTCATTGGTTTGGATTATTCAAGCTCAATCAGACCTCCTTGAGTGCATGACGCTTTCATCCGGGGACGGAAGTGGCGGACTAAAGCCTAACGTGGACTCCAAATTATGAAGGTTTTCGGACGAATTAAACGAACAAAGGGTAAAAAAATGCGGAAAAAAGGGTTTCCAAATTTGCATATATGCCTCATTTCTGATTCAAAGACCTGAATGCAGCGTGTGTCATAAAGGTACGACGAATGCGAGGTCACTGGGTGCAAAGGGATGGATGGAATCGCTCAAGGCTCACATGACCACACTTTCACTCATCGGGTGGAAAAAAATTCGTAATTTGGACATGGACGTTTTTGTGCACATCTGTTGTGGACGTCTTTGAGGATCGTTGTTGTCATACGTTCTAAAGTCACGGAACCGCCTGTGTCGCTCAACTCGAGTCAGACTTGACATGAAGACATTACTGAATCTATTCTTTACGATCTGCACAATCTTTAGGTCTGACAGGTTATGACGTCACCCGAGAAGAATATGAAGTAGACGTGAAACTCCTGAAGTGCCAGCAAACCGAACAAAGCTAACAAAAGCAAACTAAACTAATACTTTTAGGCTGACTAAGTTATCTAAGCTAACCTAATCAAGTCAAGTAAGCCAACGTAACTAAGTCAACTAAGCCAACATAACTAACTCAACTAAACCAACACAGCTATGCTGATGAAGCCCACCTAAGTAAGTCAACAAAGCCGACCTAACCAATTAAACTGAACTAATAGGACTAGGCTGGCGAAGCCAACCTAACTAGTCTAACTAAACTAATATGACTAGACTGGCGAAGCCAACCTGACTAATCTAACTAAACTAATGTGACTAAGCTGGCGAGGCCGACCTAAGCTAACGTAACTAAGTCAACTAGGCCAACCTAACTTAGGCAACCCAGCCAACCTAACTAATAACATTAAAGCAATGTAACTAAAATAATCAAACAAAACAAAGCGAAGCCAACTTTAGTCGACATGATGACCCGGAAGACCTCGCACGGTAAACAACGTCGCATTTGAGAATAATTAGCCAGAACTTTTAGTGTTTGACTCCATCAATAATTCAACGAAAAAGGTTAACCTTATTGGACCAATAAATATGTAATGACTATCATACTGAACGCGTATAACTAATATGATTATTATAATTTTGCAATGACAGTGTACAGACTTGGTCAGAATGTATGTTCGCACATATATAGTTTGATTTGTTTTTCGGCAAGTCGAGCATATCGGTCAGAATATTCAGGACCGTGGCAAAAGGAATGGAAAATATTAGATAAATATAGATATATATATAAAATATTAGAAAAATATTAGAAAAATATTAGATATACATATCATATACTTATGTAGCATGCTATAAATCATTCTGGAGTGCACCTTTTGGGGCCTTGGAGGCCAGCCTGTAACCTAAGCCAACCTAAGCTGGTCAAGCTAATCTCAGGTAAACTAAGTTAATCTTAACGTGTAATCTCCCTCAATCAAATTTTGTCCCTTTTTCACACCATTCTTTGTGGTCACAGTGAGTCGTCCTGTACTTGAAATGACTGAAGCAAAAGATTACCTCAGAGCTGACCAGGCCATCTTGCTTCTCCTAGCCTACCCCTATCCTTGCCAGCGAGGAAAAAAACTGCCATGTCAAAGTGAGGAGGCGCACTTTAGAGTTCCTATTTCACAGTTGAGCTACAGTCACATCAAGCATTTGGCTGGACGTCAGGTCACTGAAGCGATCCTAGTGCGTGAACATTGAGGCAACTCCTGCCTTATGCCCATGACAATAGCACAGTTAGAATAACTTTCACTGGGACAATGTAGAAGCAAAAGTTTCGGTTTTCTCGCCTTTTACGGATTGGGCGTACGTTCTGTCCCATTACATTGACTTGCTCCAGGACGGCAGAGTACGGCAATACAGACTCAATCGACTGAGTTCAACTTATGTTCACTGGTGAATTGGAATGTGGTGCAATCTGGAGCCACTGAAGTCAGCTTTGCAGGCGCAGTGGGAGCAAATTTCTCTGTCAAGACTGCGCGCTGCAATCAATGTAGTCTAGGATCGCCTTTGTCAGGTAGTCAGAAATAGTGGGTGTCATGCTGACTCTGAATAACTTTTGTCTGTAATGAGATGCCCCTTCGTTGGATACTTCAGAGAATATTGAAGAAGCCCATTGGGCGCCACAACTTCCCTATACTCAATACTCATTGTGACCCGACTGTGACCAGCACAGTAGCAGGAAATTTGAGAGGCACCAAATCGAGAACAAGACCTTCTAATGGGTGCGCCATGCACAACTACGCCAGGACCAAGCAACAAAGGTTGCGTGACTGACGCCACCTCCTTCCGGGCACAAGGAAGAAGCCCGCCAGGTAGACCTTTAATCTTGTGTTGCGAACCTGCTCAGTCGAGCGGCACACATGCAATGGCGAGCTGTGGCGTGCAGTGGAAAGTTCACCATGAGGTACACGCACAAAATGTCAGGACGGGCAACTTTGAACACCTAATCTTCAGCAACATTAAAAAGTAATTAAGAAATGTCGACTCGTAGCCAAGACCCCTCACATTTATAGCAGCTCAACCAACGAAAGGTTGCGTGATTGTCGGAGCGATTTTCTCGACAAATTTCTTCGGTATAATCTGTTCGTGGTTGCCACACGTGCAGGCTGTTTTATCAACCAGCCTAACATTTTGGTGCACCTCTTTAAGGGTCTCTCACGCCAATCCGGCTTGTTCAATTTAGTCCAAAGCACATGGCGGGCCACAGGGACGGCATTCTAAACTCGTAGGAAACCTGGCATATGCTTTGGAAAATACCAACTCCTGTATTACTTAAGAGCACTCAAAAAGGCCTCGCTAAAACTGATCATTGAGGTGTTGACACGGTCTTTTTACACGGCTTAGGTGCAGTGATGGAGGCCCAAGATCAGCTACCTTGACGCTAAGGCTAGGTTAGGTTAAGTTAGCTGATGTCAGCTGATGTCAGCTGATGTGTAGAGCTTGCATTGCTTGCCCGCTCCTTTCTCACCAAGCGCAGGCAGCCAAAGGCCTGACGAAGAAATAGAGGGGAAAGTAGAGATTTAAAACTTTACTCAAACAAGCTTTTTTAAAGTAGATCAGTGAAAAAAGTAAAGATAAAAGACATCTTTAAACGCCACTGCTGGTAATTGTTTCATCAACTTCTCATTCAAGAGCTGTTGGATAGTGATCAGTACACAAGCTTGCGCTGAGCAACCTTATCTTGCAACCTCGCTGACGTGGCAGCATGAGCATTGCAACCCTTATGCATATCTTTTCCATCAACAATAGATTTAAAACCAATAGACCAAATAGACAAGAGTTGCACTGCCACTAAGTTTCTAGTTTATTGATTGATGCTAAGCCCTCGGAAATTCGTGGACATGGACATGTACGTCCATTAGCTTCAGTTGCTCAGCTTTCAAGCTAAACAAGACACTCCTGCCCCACAGAGTAAGTGATCATGATCTTGGTAAGATATCCCATCATAAGAGGTTCCTTGAATCTCCGAAAATTCGGATTGGGTCGATCCCTTACCTAGAAATCGGTTACAAATCAAAACCGTGTCAAATCTGAGCTATGACCGAGTCTGATCACGTGTTCTCACGTCTGTTACTTTTAATCCTGATCAGTTTCAATACTCATAGTTCTGAAATTATCTATGTACCAAAGGATGCTGAAACTTGACACAGAGTGACGACTCCGTCCATTCTTTAAATGAACAGATACATGAGACAGTGGGCAAAAGATGTTGGCAGAAAAGATGTGCATCCTCAAAGGCCAGCGTGGCAGAAAGGCGCCGAGGAGGCCTTAGGCTTTCCTAAGAGCACTGTTTTTACTGCATCACATTCTAAAACGACTGAAAAGCCCTGTTTCAGCCCTATCCAATTGAATTTAGGTAGATTGTACGCTATTTTCGACATTCAAGCTCTCAAGTCTGGATTCAATGGAGTAGATGCGTATATATTTTGCATAACACTTTAATTTGGCCAGATAAAAAAATGCGCAGTCTGTCTCTAGGGCTAAGTTCACGTTTCTTCAGTTCGCATTTCACCCATCGAAGTGTGAAAAAGATTACAATGCTAAAAGGTAAAGTTAAAGGTAGAAGAGTCAGATGAAGGCTGATGCCCATAAAATAAATATGTCTCAGAGTGTCCGACCTCACACCTTGCATCTGGACACGGAATGACTACTTTGACCACTGGCTGATCGACCACGACTTTGCTTAAATTTGCGGGATTCCTTTCCCTTTTTTAAAAAAAAATGCTGAAGTCAACTTGTTCACGTTAGTGTTCGAGTTTCGATAAATCTGGAGGACCAACTAAAGTTGATCATTTTGCCTCTTTTTTGACCATCTAATCGATTAATTTCAACTAAAATGAGACGCTCATATTTTGGCCCCATATACGTGTGTGTACACGTGTGTGTGTATGTCCGTTCACAGCCAATACCATCCTTATGAACATCAAACAGACGTATGCTTGTGTTTGAATCCCTGCAAATGTCTAATGTCAAAATATCCCAATGAGCGTAGAAGTGAGGCCACTCAAAATTTTGGCGAATGCCCACAAGCCTGAAAAGTGATCACGCATGACTTTAGTTATCCCTTTAATTAACCTCATTCTGGAGCAAACAAGAAAAAATTTGGTACCAGGAAATATACAGTCCTTGGTGTGTAAAGATTAGCTGTGGACATGACTTCACTTCATCTGTACACTGTACTGTACTGACGGCACAATTAAATCGATTAAAACAAATTTGTTCGATTAGTTGGTCCAGTGAAAACCTCAACTAAAAATCGATTAATCGGTTAATTGACTCGAACACTAGTCCACGTTACAACTTTACGTTTTAGTCGTATAAAGAAAGCTAATTTCTTTGTGGCCTTTATTTGTACGGCTGTTAAGTAGTTCTTACTTTATTATCATGATTTGGGACTTGACTTTTTTGTCCTTTCTGGCAAAAACAAACAGATGGACAGAGTTGTCATTTAGCATGAATAAGATAGCGCCAAAAAAGTGTTCAGTTGTAACAGGAACTAACATTTGATTAGTTAGATTAGTGGCAGATGCTAATAAGATGTGTATCCAAGTGAACAAAAGTCAGTAAAGTCGGGGTAACAAAGAAAGAAATCCAAGTCTTCTCGACTCCATGAGACGAGCAGACTCGATCCGGATCCTGCCGGGCTCAGACCCATAACTACTCATTTGCTCACGTAAATAAAAATAATAGTAAAACAAAAATTCATTCCTCCCTCAGAACTTTGTGACTGCGGACCTGAAGCTGATTTTTTCTTCCAGGAACAACCGTAGCGCACGAGCACACAAACAGAGACGCACCCACCCGCACGCACGCGCACGCACAGGAGATCGCCTTACAGTTCAAACGATTTATTTTCCTGCAGCAAAGAGCAGGTAAATGCAGCAGTGCATTCATTGCACGCGTGTATGTGCAGCACCATTGATGCATTTTCTGCAGCCTTTCGCGGGAAAGGTTCGAAAGCCCGATTTTTGAACTGCCAACTGAACCCGGAAGCAGCCGAAATTCGATTTCGTCACTTTGGACTTGGGAAACTTCTTTTTCACAATTGTAAAAATCGGTCAGGTTTGGAAGTCAGGAAGGGAAAATCAAATTTGTTTTAACTTCACCGCACATTTTAGGCGCATCTTTATTGACAACAAGGGTGTTGTCAGTGCTCTGATGAGCAAGAATCTCTTACTTACGTCAACTGTCATTCTTTAGGTTGAAAAAGCAACTTTGCTTCAACTTCATGGGGAAAGCTTAATGACATCATTAGTGAAGGCAAGGGAATGTTTACTGGAAGACCTTTTTTCTCCTCCAAAAGGATGCTGATTCAATCTGCACTTTGCTGTCATTTTAATGTACATCACGTATAATGCTTAAGGGACACCGACCAATTTGCGAAACAATTCGATTTCATCACCTCTGTCGACAAAATCGAATGTCGACTGTATTGTCAAAAAACTGCTGCAGCAAGATATTGGATGGTGGAGGGAAGGACTGCCCGACTCATAATCCCGAATATTTGATAAGCACCGACTTCTCAAGACGAATTAGGCCGAATGTGTATACGTGTGAATGTATAAGACTATCTCAGCAGTACTGAGCTCATGCAGGGTGCACACAGGAGACTCTTATTGTTGTCTTCACAATGAGTTGCAAATTCATCTACAGATACACTTGTACAAGTTATCAGGAGAACTAACTGTCTGTCTGTACTTCATTTGCAAGTTCCCTTGGGACAGTTATTGAGGAGGGGGATGTTAAAAACCACCCTGTCGTCAACAATGAAGCGTTGATGTGGAAAAATCGTCCTGGCGTGGCAGCCGGACCTCGAGACACACAAGGATGTACCATGAGTTTCCGCCTAAAACTTTGTCAAGCTATGAGATTTGTTTGTGTGCAAAGTCTGCTTCAACACTGTTAACGTCGACTTCTCAGCTAAATGCGAACAGAGCTCAATAATCGTGCGCAGGGATGCTTTTGAGACGATTGCACGCCACGTATATTTCTTGTAGCATGTAATTTTTTTTACTTTAAAAACATTGCGAATGAAATCTAGGAACAGAAGCCACCGCCTCGAAAGGAGCTAGAGAACGAGGGAGCTAAAAATTGCCGGGCGATGGCGACTTCAGTTGTGGACCCCATTCTTGTCTGCAAGCAAGTGTTTTTCCCTTGCCCCCTCTTCCTCTTCGACTGTGGACCCCCGAGGAGCTGACGGCGGCGACCGACGACAAACGGCGGACGAGCGGGCTCTCGCCGGTCGCAGCGTCGAGAGCCACCGGACCGAGCGACAGAGCAGCGGCTGAGCGGGCGAGAAGAGCCAGCGAGTGAGCGGAAGAGGGAGAGAAAAGGGCCCCGCAAGACCAAAAACACGTACTAGAGGCTCGAGTGAGCCGTCGAAGGCACTGGGTAGAGCGGCGGCGGGTAATACATGGCCGCCTCGGCGCTAGACGGGTGGTGGTGGAAGCTGTTGTAGGCGTCATACGGGGGGATCTCGTGTTTCTGCTCCCCGCCGACGGCGCCGCCGCCCCCGATGCTGCCCGGCAGGAGCCGGTTGATGGAGAAGGGGTTGCTGCTGAACTGCATCTCCGCCTTCATGTGGTGGTGCGGATGGAGATGATGCGTGTGGTGAGGCGATTCTTGATGGATGAGACTGGAACTGCCGTAGCGACCGTGCATGGATTCGGACAAGTGGTACTTTTCGTCAGCGGCGGCGGCGGCGGCGGCAGCAGCGGCCGCCGCGGCAGTGAGTCCGTCACCCTGATAAGGACTGACCACCTTGTGCTGGGGCAACGGAGACGCCACAGGAAGGACCAAGTGATGCTCTTCAGGCTTGTACTCGCCACTCTGCTTGACCTCGCCGGGATCGTATTGGGCGGCGGCCGCCGCGAGGCCGTCGGCGTCACCTATGCCGCCGTCCGAAGCAGCGGATGATTCTTTCTTGCCACTCACACTTTCATCGCTAAAGCTGTTGGAATGTTTTCTTGAGACGCCGCCCGCAGCCTCTCTGTTCTTCTGCCTCATCTCCTCTCGCTTAGGGCACTTGAACCGCTTCTGACGCCTGAGGTAGCAGCCGTTCTCGAACATGTTCCCCGAGTTCGGGTGCAACGTCCAGAACGAGCCCTTGCCCGGCTTGTCCGGGGTGCGCGGGACCTTGAGAAAGCAGTCGTTGAAGCTGAGAGAGTGTCTGATCGAGTTCTGCCATCTCTGCTGATTCTGGCGGTAGAACGGAAACAGGTCCATGATAAACTGATAAATTTCACTAAGAGTCAGCATCTTTGTACTCGAATTCTGAATGGCCATGGTGATCAGGGAGATGTAGCTGTACGGCGGCTTCGCGTGGGTGTAGCTTCGCCGGTAGCTCTTGGCGTCGCCTCGCACGCGGCCGAGAGCACCAGACGCGGGATCGGCGCTGGCAGCAGCGGCGGCAGCGCCGGCACCGACTGCAGACGTGGAAAAGTAGTCTCTCGATGGCACCGCTACCGCGGCCGCGGCGGCGGCGGCGGCCGCCGCCGCAGAAGCCGATGTGGTGGGCGTCATGCCGCCGCCCGACGTCATGCATGGCGAAAGTTGGGACGTCGTCGACGACGACATGTGCGACGCCACCGAGTATGTGCTGCCGCTACCCGGCGGAGGAAGTGGCGGGGGTGGAGGAGGCGGAAGGGACGACGCTGGCGGCGGTGGAGCCGGTGCCGATGGGGGCGCTGACCCGCCTTGGCACGTCATCATGTCTGGTTGGAACTGTGTGGCCGCCGTCTGGTACGGGTACGACCCGATGTGCGAGATGGGGTTGAAGGTGGACGAGGTCTCGTGGTGAAGCATCTTGACTCCTCAGTCGTCGACCACGCACTGATGAAGCAGATTCGCTCGCTCCTCCCAGAAGTGACGGTGAGCTTCCCTATTGGACGCTCGCCGGGAAGGGGCCCCAGAAGACGTGGAGGGGAAAATGACCGAGTAGCAGTACAATGGCTCCCACTACAAGCGTGTTTCTGGGACTGAAGATCACCTTACTGGCTTGATCAAGCTCTTAGGAGGTCATCTCGATTTCTCCTACTTGCCTAATGACTGTTATTAGCTGACTCGGAAAGAAAAAAACTCACGAGTTATCGCTTATCGCAGATCATAATGACAGCGTGCGTCAGCAACACGTTGACACACAAAACATCTACCCTCAAATGAAAAAGTACTATGCAAATTTTTTTGCAGAGAGGATCATTTATTCGGAATCGCAATTGCCGCACAATCTTGTTGAGGTTCGTGGACTGCCCTGATTAGCGCAAGCAAGGTCCCACTTCTGGACGCGGACGTGTTTCACGCTCGTCCAACTTTATTACTTAGGCAAAACAAAGGAATATTGCTAACTCATGGCTTTTTATTTATTTATTATTATTTTTCGCACTTTTTTTGGTGCTGCAGGCCAAAATGCAGCACACCAAGGACTCGAAGCCTTTCGCGGAATCACACTGTATTCAATTTTTTTAGGTACATGTGACAAAGACATTGGATTCAGAAAGTGTGGCAAACAAGTGTGATGAGGGCAGCTATTTTTTTTTAATTTTTGAAAGTTTAACTTACGACTAAGAGATTGAGTATGTGTCATTCTGTTGCCCTCATGCCGAAAAGTATGCAAAAATAGGATTTTCTTTTTTCCCCTATAGTGACGTCGTTGCACGTATATGACGTACTTTATACGTATGGATTATCACTATAGATTACCGACGACTTTAAGGAGCCTATGCTTTTATAACTCTTGATTTTAAAAGTTCATCTGACTTCTTTTTGGCAGTTTTTGGGCCACAAAGTGTCTGCATGATGTGCAGACCTTTTCCAAGCGTTCTTGATCTGACTGTGGAGCCCATCGAAGCTCAAGTGACGCTGTGAGAACATTAGCAGGCCTACCAAGGCAGGCCCACACTTACTTTCCTCAGCTTGGCTCACTCTTCAAAGAGATCTCTGACATGAGCATTTCCTGCTGCTGCCTCTTGACGTAATCAGCTTACCAAACTGTTTGTTGAGAGAGATGAATCTGCGCAAAACAGCCTAAAAGTCATGAGCTACAGCAACAGCGCCACGCAGGCCTTCTCTGACGTGTCCTCCGACTTCTTTTTGTCCGGTCCGGGTACCAGCACCCTGGAGACGTCGCTACTGTTGGTGCGAGGAGAAAAGTGCACCAAGTTCATCGGGATGTCGCACTTCTCCTACTCACGAAACCTATATTTCAGTGGGAGCGTAGGAGGGTCATTTTTGGGGAGCTGAATGTAGCTGATTCACCTAGAAATTCGGTCTCGAGGAACAGCATACGGTATGAGTCCAAATCAATGTAAGCTGGTAATTACGCAATAAGAGTAAGATACAATTTGCACCTTACTGAAGCTGAACTGCTGTAGAACCCAGACTTTGTCCGTAAAGCTTTTGCTACTGACCGATGTTTTATTATCTATAATTGGGGTCTGACCTATTCAGTGAACGTTGCTGACGGAGGAAGTTTACTAAATCAGCATTCTCCTGTTCTTCCTTAAAAGCGGTCCGGGTTTTGTGAGAAGACGCCACATTTTTAGGTGAATCAACTCTTCTATGTTTGCTCTCCACTTTCATTATTGTGTCGTTCAAAGTTCAACAACGTGCACCAAAAAGAAGACACAACACACTGGTATGACGTTCGTTTAATAACTTACGTTTCATTCAAAGACAGACAATTTTTAGGTGTGATGGCACAGTATTGAGGTATATGATGTCGCAGAAGCGTCTGGGCAGTCGCAATGTGTATGTTTAGTAGAGTATACTACGTACGCACGTAAAAAAATATGCACTAATTATTCTCTCTCGATATGGTTTTACGTAAACTACATGCACTATTATTTATTCTGCCCTGCCCGCCTCCTCCTCCTCGTCCTCCTCCTCGTCCTCCTGGGGCGGGTGTGGCTTTGTGACAAGATGTCGAGCGAACTCTTCCCGGTCTGCGCTGACTTGACCGCACGAGCGGCAACGAAAGGGGCTCTCCGAGTGGAAACTCATGTGCGCCGCGAACATGGACGGGCTCTGGAAGGCCACCTCACAGTGGTGGCACACGTGGTTGCCCTGCAGGGGAGTGACCATGACGCTGTAGCTGTCCCGACGCTGGATCTTGAAGGCCTTGCCTTTTCTCCTGCTGCACTTGGCGGAGCCGTTGCTGCTGGCGGTGCTGCCGGGAGCCCCCGGCTCTTGGCTGAGGTCCAGGGCATCAGTGGAGGCTGCCGACTCGTCCGCAGATTCGTCAGGAGTCGAAGTCTGCTGCTGCTGTTGTTGCTGCTGCTGTTGCTGCTGTTGCTGTTGTTGCAGTCTCTTGAGCTTCAGCATGTTCTCGAGGTAAATACGGGAGAACATCTCAGTCCCTCCGCCGCCCCCATTGCGGCTTGGAGCAGTGGCCGCGGCTGCTGCAGTGGCCGCCGCCGCCGCTGTGACGGCGCAACCTTCTTTGTTAAGCAGTGGCGCAATGCGATGTAAGTACTGGAGGTAATCAATTGCTGGTGGAGTTGCAATCGATGATTCTGACTGAGAGACTCTACTTTCTAGTTGTTGTTGCTGCTTGTGCTGTTCTTCTTCGCCTTCGTCCTCTTCCTCTTCCTCTTGGTGCTGCTGCTGGGGCTCCTCTGGCGACGGCGTCTCCTTGTTGTCGTGCAAGTTCATGTGATTCTCAAAGATATCCTGGTTGATCGTCTGAAAGTCGCAGATGTGGCACTTGAACGTCTCCGGCGAGGTCTTCTCCAAGTCATCTGGCTTCTGTTGTTGCTGCTGCTGCTGGCGATGCTGCTGTGACTGCTGCTGCATCTGCGCAATGACGTGTGGCGGGAGCAACGGATATACGGAGGAGTCGTCCTTCTTGACCTTTGGCCCACGCCTTGTCCCGTAGACGTCGATGATAGGGAGTGGGTTCGGGGTACCATCTGGGTTCAGGACCATTGCCGGCTTGTGGGTGTACTTACGCAAGTGTAGTTTCAGGCTGTGGCAGTATTTGGTGGCGTACTGGCAGTCGGCGCACCTGTACTGGTAGATGGTCGTGTGAGACTTCATGTGTGAATTGAGCATGGATTTGTTGACGCAGGAGTAGTTGCAGTTGGGACATCGAAAGGGCTTGCTTCCAAAATGGTTGCGGAGGTGGTACTCCAAGTGATGCTTGTACTCGGTGATGAAGGGACACTTGGGGCACGTCAGACGCTTCTCTGGTTTAATGTGCATGGTCGAATGGTTCCAGAACTCCTCCTTTGTGACAGCCACGAAGTCGCAGCTCTTGCACTTGAAGGTCTTCACTTTACCCTGAGCGTTGACCCGCGGCACTCTGACGCCCTGTTCGTCTTCGAGGTCTTCCGGGGTAAGGTCGTGGTCAGATTTGAGGTGCAATTTGTACTCCTCTTCATCTTTGGTGCTAAAGTCGCACTTCTGGCACCGGAACTCGTAGTGCCCGTTCACATGGACGTTAAACTCGTCTCTGGACATGCAGGAGAAGGAGCACAGGTGGCAGCTGAAGAACTGGACGTCGTCTCCTGAGTTAACTCCGCCCGTCACTGATGGTGAATCTGCAGTGGCTGAGGCACCAGCGGACGTCGTCGGGACGTTCTTCTCGCAAATGGCCTGAAGCTTCTCCAAGGACTCGTTGGCCGAAGGTGGTGGCGGCGGCGGCGGCGGGGGTGGAGGATGCAGCGATTCTTTCAAGTTGGACACCGACACCGACAGCGAGAGGTTCCTTGCCGCAAACAGTGACGACTCGTGCTGGAGGCTGGACAGCACGCTCAGTCTGCCCTGATAGCTGATGCCTTCCAGGTCCAACTCCCTGGGTGAGGAGTTGGACGGGGTCTTCGGAGAGGACGCGTGGACGGTGGCGGAGGCGTCGGCGGCTCCAGCAGCGCTACCTCCACCTGCCGGTGGTGAGCTCAGAAGAGACTTGGGCACGCATGTGGAATTCATGGCAGAGAAGAACTGGAAAAGTAGACACAGCATTAAGAAAAGCTTTCTTCTGTCTCATCGCAGATGAAAGGGACACAGGGTGTTCTGAACCAAACTTTGTACAGCACTATTAGCATTTTAAAGATTGCCACTCTAAAAATAATCTTTCATGAACCCTAGCTTTTATAACAGTGCCCTTAGCTTTGTTGGCATTTATCTAGGAGACCTTGTGCTGCAAAATACGGGCCTTTTCTTTTCACGTAGCTACAACACCTGCGCTTTTAAAAGATTTCACTAAAGAAACCGCAAACTGCACACAGATCGTCATCGCACCATCATCATGACATGAACCCCCGTGGACCCGTGTTAGGGATGTGTTCCGGGCTGGGCCAAAGCACGGGCCCAAATTTGTGATGGCCAGCCCGAATCACATTAGTGTTCTGTGTCTTAAACTTAACTAGAGAGAACTGACAATGCGCTAGATGAGTCAAGAGATAAATCTCTCTCTCGAGTCTTCAGACAAATGAGATAATTAAGTACACAGGTAAGAATATTTTGTTGACTCAGATTTGTCCGGCTATGTCAGTGCTTATTACAGCTACCATAATCTCAGACTCCTATCTAGTGGCCAGAAATATGTTCTGGGTGGCCCAAAAGTTCTAATAAGTACACACACAGCTGCGCAGAAACTTAGGACCCCGTGAAGTCCGGTCGTGAGGCTGTTACATTATGCAAGACTTCCTGCAAGCCCGCCCATGAGCGTCTGGAGCGTGTCACCAAGGCCACTGTGGCATGAATGAATGTGACGTCTCCAGAATAAGACACTGAACATATTGGTGGACACCAGTTGAACGGCAACAGCATTTATCTAGAGAGATCAGATTTCAATTCTTAAAAAAGTGAACTGTCTCGGCCGCTGAAGAAGTGTACACCAGGAGTCGGACACTATTGGCGTCTACCATCAAATGTCAAAAGCTTTAACAGCGTGATCACCAACTTTACCCAGGAGGATCCCACTAGTAAACGAAAGGGTTAACTTACGTCGAGGTGGCCAGTGAACTTCCTTCTTTTGCTGCTCCCATGAAAAAAAAAGTTGTAGCTTCTCTCACTTCTTTCTGCCAACTACCCCCACCACCCACCCTCGGAAGCTAAAACTGTCGTGAAAATAACTGACCATAGCGCGCGTCTCTACAGAGGACGAGGATAGTGACGCCGTTTTTGTAGCATTGACCATCGACGACGGCGGCGGCGGCGGCGACGGCAACGGCGGCAGCAGCAGGAGCAGCCCCATTATCAGAGTTCAATTCATCCTCAGTCGTCGTCGTCGCCGTCGTCGTCCTCCTCCACCCACCCCTCATCGTCTCTCTCTTCCACCCCCTCACTCACCCCCAGGCGGCTCTCTGAAAAACCCCAACAACTTTGGCAGCTGCTTCGTCGCCCATCCAATGAGAGATCTGAGGCAACACGGCGGCGATCGCCAGACTGGACATACGGCACGCAGTATGAGGGGGAAAAAACGGACACAGAGAACAAGAGCACCCAATCGATCCTACAGTAGAAGAACATTTCCACACTCCGACGCCCCCCGGACAAGAATGTACTTACAACGTTTGCTTCCCCTCTCCCCAACCCAACATGAGCGTCTTTTTTTTTTCACTCACACGGTGTTGTAGTCGCAAAAAAGAGAAAAAAGAAAAGAAAAAAGAGACTGACCGACGGGAGAGGTGCCAGCTGGGCGCACATACGTAGTAAATATAGCAGCAGCACCAGCGTCTGTGCTCTTTTCTCTCTCTCCTCGCATTCCACCCACACTCGGGGAAACTGACCAACGGCTTTCTGCGCGGCAGCCGCCGGTCGACCTCGTCCCTCGGTCGGTCGGTCGAGCGCAGTCCGAGGGAGAACATCTCCCCCCCCCTCCCCCGCTCATTCACACATGCGATCCATCTGCCAAAACGAATCGAGAGAGGAAAAAAATGAAGGAGGTGTATATGTATATTGGGAGAGAGACCAAACGGCACTGACACTACGGTCAGTGCTCCGCAGTCGAATTAGTAGCCCCCCAGACTGTATGTACGAGCGTTCTTCTTTCTCTCTTTGCTGCGGGGGCAGCTGAATACTCACAAAAGAAATCTAGAGCTAGGGGGCAGATGGTCAAACCGTGAATTGTGTGTGGCGTTTTTGGGGGGAGAGATTGAAATCGTCAAAAAACACGCGCACACCCGGAAAAATGGTACCGGCAATGCACAAAATAGCCGGTCAGGCATGCGGTGAAGCCCGGAGGGGAGAGGGAAAAAAATCGAGGCTACTCTTCTGAACCGGTGTTGCTGTACGTTATAAACCACGACCTCGGCAATCAGCGCCAGTCCTTGGAGCAACCTTGACTTTCCAAGACGATTGGAAAGTCTTTTGCTTCAGCACAAGTCGCATTTCAAACAATCTCCACAATTAAGAAATGGCAACTCGAATTAATTATCGAATTAGGAAATTGGAGGGGGGGGTGGGGTGTTCACCTGGCGCACGTTCACCTTCCGTACGTGCAGCGAATAAAAAAGTGATACAGCAGGAGGGGTCGGGAGCACGACCAAGACAAAGTGGTGCGTACAAGAGCATCGGCGCGGTCGCCATGTTGACAATTTGCCACACAAAGATGGGATCTGGAAAATTTTGGCACAACACAAACCCCAGGATGGCGCCATAAAGAACAGTGGTTGTTTTTTTTCTTGCGACCAGGCGAATTCTCCTCCGATAAAACTGAAGCGCCTGTGAAAGTGGTTGCGCCCGTTCTACAATGCTTGGCTGACCTGGTTATCGTAGTACAGGAAGGACTGGACAAGGAGAGAACAGAGCAAGAGAATTTCATCTCCGCTGCCTACCTTTGGTATGTACATACGCACCCCACGTACGTAGGTACCTGTAAAGCCTGTACGTACGTGCGGTGTGTAGCGAACTAAGAAATACGCCGGGTATAAGTTGTAAAATATCGGTGCTGCTTAAAGACTCTGCACAGGTGGCGAGCTCAAGATGATCGTGAGTCGCGGAGGTCGTAATAATCGCAGCACTTTGTACTATGTTACTATAATCATAATAACATCTTGGAGCAGAAGAACGCGACTTACCTTTTAGGAATTAAAGAGCCCGGTCTTCTTACGCTTGTCGTTCACCCTTTCCTTCACAGCCATGGACGCACTAAGTAAAATTCGCAATCGAACGAATCTTTCTATCCCCACCCTCGATCCTTTTTTTTCTTTTTTGTACCTGGCTCCTCCGAGATTATAGTGCGAACTGCGCTCTGCTACTACGTACGTG